>LDZR01002583.1_pt1 | contig 24078 bp, 25 predicted proteins | sample 615371 | NCBI WGS metagenome assembly LDZR01 (sample SAMN03408294, study PRJNA278302) | terrestrial metagenome | isolation source: oil reservoir sample K2 | place: USA: Alaska, North Slope, Kuparuk formation | collected 2013
AAGCTCCGGCGGACTTCCCAGCAAATTCGACCTCCTGTCTCAGTTGCTGGCCGCAGGTCTCTCATGCCCTCGGGTCCGCCTCCGCTTTCAGCCTCGTTAAGTTTGGCTACCGCGAAGGCTTGCTCGCTCGCTTTCAAGCCAAAGCATGGCCACCCCGGCGAAAACTGGGGATGCTTCAGCCTTGGCGGACGACAACCCGCTTTTTTTTATGGTGCGTAAATGGAGGAGTTTGCCAGCAAATGTGGAAATTAAATGTAAAAGTTTTGGAGACGGGTGAGGCCCATGCAGCAACTGCTGGACGATTTTCTTTATTATCTGGCCGTGGAGCGCGGATTGGCCGAAAATACTTTGGCTTCCTATCACAGCGATTTGGAACAATACCTCAACTACCTGGCCGAGGCCAGGGTAACTTCCCTGGAGGAAGCCGGCCGCGGCCTGATCGTGGCCTACTTGGTCCGCCTCCAGCAGCAAGGCCGTTCCCCGGCCACCATCTGCCGGCACCTGGCCGCCCTGCGTTCGTTTTACCAGTTTTTGGTACGGGAAGGAGTGTTGGCTACCGACCCCACGGCCACCATGGAATCTCCCCGCCAGGCCCGCAAGCTGCCTCGGGTGTTGACTGTTCAAGAAGTGGAAATGCTTCTCAACCAACCCCGCACCAAGACGCCGGCTGGGCTGCGGGATAAGGCCATGTTGGAATTGCTTTACGCCAGCGGCCTTAGGGTTTCGGAACTGGTATCCCTAAACGTAGACCAGGTAGACTTACAAGAGGGTTACGTAAGATGTACGGGCAAGGGAAGCCGGGAACGGGTGGTGCCCATTGGGCCGGTGGCCTGTTTCTACCTCAAAGCCTACCTGGAGCAGGGCCGGGGCCGGCTGCTTAAAGGTAGGAAGGAAACCGCCCTTTTCGTCAACCAACAGGGCAAAAGGTTGTCGCGCCAGGGTTGTTGGAAAATCATCAAAGCCTACGCCCGGGCGGCCGGGCTGCCTCTTAACATAACACCCCATACCCTGCGCCACTCCTTTGCCACCCACTTGCTGGAAAACGGCGCCGACCTGCGTTCCGTCCAGGAGCTCCTGGGACATGCGGATATCAGTACGACCCAGATCTATACCCATTTAACCCAGAAAAAAATTAGGGAGATTTATAATCATACTCACCCCCGGGCCTGAATATCTAAATTTAGGGGAGGTTGGCCTAAGGGGGGATATCGTGCGTAGTATCATAGGATGGATTTTGCTTGCCGTTTTTCTGTTCGGCTGGCAGCCTGTCCTTTTACGGGCCGAGGCTCTGGAAGGGGAGCCGGTGGAGGAGGCCAGCGCAAGCACCGCCGCCCTGAAGCTTAACGTTAAGGGCGCCGTGCTCATGGACCCTCAGTCGGGCAAAATTTTGTGGGAGCAGAACGCCCATTACAGGGGTTATCCGGCCAGCATGACCAAGTTGATGACCATGGTAGTGACTATGGACGCCGTGGCCCGGGGCGAGGCCAGTCTGGACGATCTGGTAGTTACCAGCGAGAGGGCCGAAAGCTTCGGCGGGGCGGAGGTGTTCCTGGAGCAGGGAGAAACAGTTCCCCTGGAAAAGATGCTCATCGCCCTGGCCGTGGCCTCGGCCAACGATGCCAGCGTTGCCGTGGCCGAGCACATTGCCGGAACAGAGGAAGCGTTTGTGGAGCTCATGAATGCCAAAGCCCGGGAATTGGGCCTGAAGAACACCCATTTTACCAACTGTCACGGCCTGCACGATCCGAACCACTATACCACTCCCTATGACATGGCCCTTGTCGCACGTTATGCCCTCAAATATCCTAAGATTCTCGAGTGGACTTCCATCAAGCGCTACACCTTTCGCCAGGACCCCTTAACCATACTGGATACTACCAATAAAATGCTTTACTGGTACCCGGGAACCGATGGTTTCAAGACGGGGTATACCGAAGCTGCCGGGCTAAACCTGGTTTCTACGGTAGACAGGGACGGCCTCCGCCTCATAGCCGTAGTCATGGGAGTAGAGACTCCCCAGGGACACTTCACAGAATCCATGAAACTTTATAACTGGGCCTTCCGCCAGTGGGCCTGGAAAAAGATCTACGGACCGGGGGAAGTAGTAACGGAGGTGGCCACCAATAAGGGACGAGAAGAACGGCTGAGGGTTCTGGCCGGCGGCAAGGTCGGGGCCGTGGTGCCCCGGAGCAAGGCAAAGCAGGAAGGGCTTATCACCACCCGCCTCGTCCTCCCGCAGGTCATCGATGCTCCTATAGCTCAGGGTCAGAAGGTAGGAGAGATCATCATCCTGGAAGAAGGGCGGGAAATAGGCCGCACGGACCTGGTGGCCGAGAAAAGTATCCCCAGGGCAGGCTTGAAGCAGATTATTAAGCGGGCCGTCCGAGCAGTCTTTGCTGTTCGACAATAATTTACCATATTTTTGCAGGAAAATGGCCTTCTTTTAGCGAAATTAACCCTTCTGAAATACAAAAAGAGAGCAGGGGGGTTTTTTCTTTTGCAGGTGTTCTTCAGTCAGGAAGGTCAGGCCCTGGTGGCCCGTATTAAGGGGGAGCTGGATTTAGGCACTGCCGACCGGCTGCGGCAGGAACTGGAAGCCAGCCTGGACCACGCCCGCCCCCGTATACTGTATCTGGACCTGGAAGGGGTTTCCTTCATGGACAGTTCCGGCCTAGGAGTTATTTTGGGCCGCTACCGCCGCCTGGCGCGCCAGGGGGGCAAGGTCGTTATATGCCGGCCCCAGCCCCAGGTGCGGCGGCTCCTGGAGCTTTCCGGCATCAGCAAGCTGGTAGACATAGTATCTGAGGACCCCGACGGGTTTGCCGGCAGGGAGGTGTTTTAAGCGGTGGCCCCAGGTAACGGCGAGGTGGCCAATAGCATGCGCTTGGAGTTTCTGAGCCTCCCGGAGAACGTCGGCCTAGCGCGGGTGGCCGTGGCGGCCTTCGTGGCCCAGACCGACTTAACCCTAAACGAACTGGAAGAGATTAAAGTGGCCGTTTCCGAAGCAGTGGCCAACGCGGTAATCCACGGTTACGGCGGCGGACCCCAGGGTTGGGTGCGGGTCAAGGTGAGCCGGACGCGGGAAGACCTGGAAATAATCGTGGAGGACGACGGCAAGGGTATTGCCGATATAGCCCAGGCCATGCAGCCTGCTTATTCCAGCGATCCCGAACGAATGGGTTTGGGCTTTGCCTTCATGCAGTCTTTCATGGATGAGGTAGAAGTTGTTTCCGAAGAAGGCCGGGGCACCAAGGTAATTATGCGCCGGAAACTCAGTCCGTCCACTCCGGCATCTTGAAGGGCGGGGGGCGGGGGAATTGCGCCTTTCGGAGATGAACTTACCTCGCTTTCCCCTGTTGTCAGAAGAAGAAACCCAGGAACTCCTGGAACGGGCCAAGGCCGGCGACAAGGTGGCCCGGGAACGGCTGATCAACTGCAACCTGAAGCTGGTCTTTAACATCGTACAGCGTTTCGAAAACAGGGGATACGAATTGGAGGATCTATTTCAAATCGGTACCATCGGGCTAATTAAGGCCATTGACAAATTCGATCTCAGTTATAAGGTCAAGTTTTCTACCTATGCGGTGCCCATGATCCTGGGAGAGATAAAAAGGTTTCTAAGGGACGACAGTTCGGTGAAGGTGAGCCGGTCCCTAAAGGAGACGGCCTTCAAGGTCAACCGCACCCGGGATGAACTCGCTAAGAAGCTGGGGAGGGAGCCGGGAATAAACGAAATCGCCCAGGCTCTGAATCTTTCCCGAGAAGAAATCGTAGCCGCCCTGGAGGCCATCCAGTCCCCGGGCTCCATCCATGACACGGTTTACCAGGACGACGGTGACCCTATTTACGTTTTAGACCAGCTCACCGATGAGGACGAACAGGAACCGGTGTGGTTGGATAAAATAGCCCTCAAGGAAGTTTTGATGAAGCTGCCCGAAAAGCACCGCAAGGTGATTGTCATGCGTTTTTTTCAGGACAAAACCCAGACCGAGGTGGCCGAGAGGTTGGGTTTATCCCAGGTGCAGATCTCCCGTATCGAGCGCCAAGCCCTAGCGCGGCTCCGGGAGTTCCTGCGCTCGCCTTGAGGCCGCCTGCCCCAAATTTTGCCTGAAGAACCGGCATCGCTGCCCTCTTTTTTACCTACCGCAGCGACGGGACATACTCGTTCCCCCGCGCGGAAATAATAATGCCTAGAACTGATGTGGACTTCTGGAGCGAAGGGGGGAAAGGAATGCCCGTAAAGGTTGCCGAGCTGGTAGGAGAGTCGCCGTCCAATTGGAAGGACGCCGTCCAGGCGGCCGTGTCGGAGGCGGCCAAGGAAATCCCCAATATTTCGGGAGTAGAAATATGCAACCTAACGGCCAACGTGAAAAACGGAAAACTTACGGAGTTCAAGGCCAACGTAAAAATAGTGTATGCCGACCGCGGAGGGGATATTTGAGGAAAGCCCCGGAACATCCGGGGCTTTCCTCATGTGTGCCCGGCATGGGTGTTAACTTGGTGGTGAAAATGGTGAAGCCGCAGTCATTGCAGCCGTCCAGGCCAGCGGCTCCTCCCCGGAGGCGGCCCGGCAGTTCATCTACTTCCGCTGGCTCTACACTTAGACGGCGGCTGGGACAAATCCTTCCTTGATGAACAGAAAAAAAGCCCTGGAAGCCCAAATCAGGCTCAACGAAAAGCAGCGGCAGGAAATATGCAAGCAGCTAACCTTTCTCTCCGGCGAGCAGGCAGGCCTGGACTACATCATGGAATACTTCGCCGCCCTCACGAACTTCGACACCGAAATGACCCGGGAGCAGCAGCTAACCCTGGTGCGGGCCATGTTCACCAGGGCTGAAGTGGACAGGGAAGGGAACCTCAAACTCACCTGCCGTATTCCTTTGCCTGGTGACGGGCAGTCTTTCCAAGGCCCGGAAGCCTTGGTAATCACACGGTTGGGACCAGTTTCAGTCCCATCGTAACGCTGGGGAAACCGCCGGATGCAAACCCGCATGTCTGGTGGTGTGAGAGGATGGGAGCTAGCCGGCTCTCCTCCTACTCGATACGGAAATCGTTGAATATTTTACCTTGGGAGGAGGAAAAAGGCAGTAACTTGTCGAAATTCTTTTCGGGAGGAATTTGGGGCGGGAGTTAAAGGTGTCCACCGATTTCGGGCGGAGAAGGAAAACGCCTGGGCGAGCAGTAGGCCGCAATTCCTTTGCGATCTCTTATGCTGTTCACTGGTGGATTGCAGCCCTGTGCTATCTTAAACATATAGTAGCGTATTACCACAATAATCTGGTAAACAGAACTCTTTTACAGCTTAGCCCACAGAAGGACAATGAAAGCAAAATGAAAATACCGACAACACCAAGACAAGGACGAAACCGTGACAGCCTTATTGCCACCCTGGGGCTGGAACCCCAGGTGGTCACTATCACCTTGGATTGCCTGTTGGCAAGGGGCAGGCCGGTGGACGAAGTTATAGTAATATATACCGAGAATCCCGGGGTGCGCCAGGCCCTAGACACCATAGCCTGCGAGTTTGCGGGCAACTTCTACCCGGGCATCGAACTCCGACCTGTTCCCGTAACTTCGCCGGAAGGGCGGACGGAGGATTTCTATGGCCCAGATGACTTGCGTTCCCTTTTGCGGACCCTTTATGGTGTCGTGCGCCGTACGAGGCAGGAGGGTCGCATTGTCCACCTGTGCCTTTCCGGCGGCCGCAAGGTAATGGGCATTATGGCTATGGTGGTGGCCCAACTACTGTTTGGCCCCGAAGACTGCGCCTGGCACCTGGTTACCGAGGGGTGGCATCCTGGAGCGGACCGCAGGCTGCACCTTTCGCCTGGCGACAGGGTTTGGCTGGTTCCGGTACCAGTGCTGCGCTGGGCTGAGGCCGGCACACTCATGCGGACGGTGGCGGAGCTAGATGACCCGGAAGAGGTGGTGGCCTGGTACGAGCGGTTAAACCGGAATGCGCGCCGCAGGCGACAGCGGGAGTTCATCCGGCACTGGCTGACCGGCGCGGAGCGGGAAGTGGTCCGGTTGGCCTGCCGGGGCCTCGACAATGCCAGTATCGCTAAAGCCCTGGGCAAGAGCGAACAGACCGTAGCCAACCAGCTCCGCAACGTTTATGAAAAGCTCAGGGAGTGGCTTGACTACCCAGAGGGCAGCGTGGACCGCAACGTACTGATCGCCGAATTCGCGCCCTATTTCGCTCTGGCGGAATTGGAAGGGTGAGGCGGGGGTTTAAACTTTGGCAATTCGCAGCCATTAGGGGTACAAGGAGTGAAAAAGCAGGGAGGGAAGAGAGGCCGTGGGCGGGACGGTAATGATTTCTCTTGTCGGTGAACAACCGGTACCAAACTTGCTGGCGGTGCTCCATGCACAGCCCGAGCACGCAGTTTTTGTTTGTACAGAGCGCACTAAAGGTGTTAGTGAACGATTGCGCTCGGTCCTCAGAGATTGCAGTATTTCGGTGAAGGCTGCGCGTGAAGAAGAGACTAAGGGTAGTGATGATCTTGTAGAGGTTCACCCTTACGATATGGTAGATATCGAGAGCAAGCTTAAGATGGTTATCAAGGAGAGAAACTGGTCTCCGGACAAAATTATTTTTAACCTTACAGGTGGCACTAAGCCCATGGCCTTGGCGGCTTACCGCCTGGCGGAGCAGTTTTCTAGCCCTTTTCTTTACGTACAGAGCGAGGGGAAGAAAAGCGTAGTATACCATTACCGCTTTTTTGATGGTGCTCCAGTGCTCGAAAGGGTGGACGAGGTACCGCCGGTGCTTAACATTGACCTTTACTTGAGAGTACACCTTGGAGAATATACAGAAGGTGAATTCAAGAATGATTTTGAAAAAAGGGTGGCCGGGGTATTGCAACAAAAGCTTGACCAAATAAAGACCTCCGTGAAACCCACGAACGCACTTGAAATTGATCTCGTGCTGCGCTGCGGTAACCGTGTAGGCATCGCCGAAGTGAAAAGTGGGAACAAGGCTCTAAGTAAGGAAGGCATTGACCAGCTAAACACTGCCGCCGAGCCGCGTTTCCTGGGAACCTATACCAAAAAGTTTCTCATTTTGGACCGTGAATATGGGTCCAACAACCTCGAGCTGGCCAGGGCGCATGGGATCACGGTAATCGAACTTCCCTCGGCGCAAAAAGGAGAGTTGTCGGAAGAAGACATGGAAAAGCTGATACAGACGGTGACAAGAGAACTGGGAGGCTAAAAACCTTGATTCTCCTCAACTTTTCCCATCCCTTTACCGCGGAGCAGTTGCGGCAATTGGAGGACCTTACCCAAAAAAGGATAGACCGGGTGATCGAAATCGACGCCCAGATCGATCCCCAGCAGCCCTTAGTTCCCCAGGTAGCGGCCATGGCCGACCGGGCCGGTCTCACAGCGGAGGAGTGGCAGACGTTGCCCATTCTTATTAACCCGCCGTCTCTGAACTTCAGCGCGGTGACCCTCCTGGCGGAGCTGCACGGGAGGTGCGGCTATTTTCCGGCGGTGGTACGTCTGCGGCCGGTCTCCGGTTCCGTACCGCCCCGCTTCGAGGTGGCCGAGATCCTTAACCTGCAGGCGGTGCGGGAGGAGGGGCGCGGGAAACGGTAAGCGGAGGAGAGGGGGGACTAGGATGCCGAAACAATGATGGTCCAGAAATATGGGAGGATTACCCTGAAACGGCGGAAGTGAGTTGTTCTTGGGCTGTGAAGTGACACGCTCACGAGAAACTGGGGTAAGGTGCTGTCTATGATATGTTTGATGGGGGTAGGAAACGTGAATGAGGCCATTTGGCGGCGCATCAAAAGGTATGTTGATCTAGGCCGCGAAGCCTCAAAAATAGATCTCAAACAAACCTTGGATCTTTCCACAAGGGAGAAGCAGGCGGAGTTTGTCAAGGACGTTACGGCTATTGCTAACACGCCGGGCGGTAACGGGTACATTATTATAGGTGTCCTGGACAACACAAAATGTCCGCGAGATCGGTTCCAGCCAGAGAACTATGTGGTGGGATTTTCACCACAGGATCCGGATGAACTAGAGAGGCAAATGATAACCGCCCTGAGCAATTATTGCGATCCGATTCCGGTAATCGAGTTTAGCCAAGTCGTGCATCCCCAAACTGGCCGCAACATTGGCGTAGTAACGATCCCCCGCTCTGCCAGGAGGCCACATAAATTCATTCGTGGGAGTACTGGGATTGAGCAGCATGATGTATTTATACGCCGTGGTACTGCTACATTTAAAGCAACTCCTCAAGAAATCATCGACATGGCACAACCCTCCCCACAACCGCCACCTCAAGAAGTTATCGTTATTAACTTTAGTGGCCATCCGCTTACCACTATTCAGCAGAAACAACTCCGGGATAGATTTGGTTTCCACATAGAAGAGCTGATTGAACTACCGGTCCATTTTGATACCCAAGAAGACTTGAAGCCTCAGGTGAAGAAATGGATTGAAGAGGTGGGGCTGGCCCCTGAGGAATGGTCTGAGGAAAACATAATTCTTATTCTCTCGGGTCTAGCTCCTGTCGCGGCGGCTATTTTGGCCACTATTCACGGCCTGCGGGGGGGCTTTCCCCGGATTATGGTAATTTATCAAGCTCCCAATGACCGCACCCAGTACGAGGTTGCGCAAGTTGTTGACTTGCAAGCTTTGCGCGACATGGGAAGGGAGATTCGGTGTAGCGTTCAATGATAGAAAGATAAAAATTCTTTGCCTGGCCTAGTTTTAAAGGAGGAAGGATACCGGGTTATGGAAGAGAAGCACCTCGTCGTTTTTCACATCGGACCGGTGCAGGATTTCATCGCCGCCGCGCGGCGCAGTCAGGACCTGTGGTTTGGCTCCTGGCTGTTGAGTGAGCTGGCCAAAGCGGCCGCATTGGAAATCGTAAAGCAAAATGGGAACGACATTTCTTGTCTTGTATTTCCGGCGCCTGACGACTTGGAGCAATTGAGATCTTTCGATTTCAGCGTCCCCAACAAAGTTATGGCTCTGGTAAAATGCGATCCGTCAGAATTGGGTAATGCCGTTAAAGAAGCCCTACTCCGGCGCCTTGGTAAAATTTGTAATGATGCCTACAGAAAGGTCAGCGGGTTTAATCGTGCAGTAGCTGAGCAGCAGGTAAAAGACTTTCCCGAGTTTTTCTGGGCTTCTTACTCCTTTAACGACGACTACAAAAAAGCGCGTGACTTCGCCGAAGCTCTCCTGAGCGCCCGAAAGGTGACGCGCAACTTCGCGCCTGTTACTTGGGGAAGCACGGCTCCCAAATGCTCTCTCGATGGGAGCCGGGAGTCGGTTATCCCGGAGGATGCCTATAAGGTGAAGGAAAGCGAGCTCCGCGAAAAATACGGTCTGCAGCGTGGCGAGCGCTTGTGTGGAGTGTGTTTGCTGAAAAGGCACGGCAGGCGGGGGCCGCAGGAGTATTTCTTCAGCACCTCCCACGTTGCTGCCCTTCCCTTATTAGAGGGGCTTACTGAGGAACACCGTCCTCTTGTGGGAAAATATATCGCGAAGTTGAAAGAACTTGGGATACCGGCGGATGCTCTGGAAACAGTATGGCCACAACATCCCGTATTTGGTCCCCATGATGGCCATTTGTTATTTGAAGAACGCTTACGCGAATTTTTCCCAGAAGAAGAGAAGTTGATGGAAGCCAAGAAGGCGCTGCGTACCTTCCTAGAAAAAGCCTTTGACGGCAAAAAGCCGCTCCCTTATTACGCGCTTTTCCTTGGCGATGGCGATCATATGGGTAAAGTTATCGATGCTCAGGCAACACCTCAAGACCACCGGGAACTTTCACGCGTCCAAAGTAGTTTTGCGCAGGAAGCGCGAGAGATAGTAAAGGAACATCAAGGGACCCTCATTTTTTCCGGCGGCGATGACGTATTGGCTCTTGTACCCTTGCACACGGTGCTGACGTGCGCTAAAAAACTGGCCAAAACGTTCCGCCAGCGGCTCGCTAACTTTAAGGTGAAGGACGGGAAGGAAGAAATTTCTCCCACGTTTTCTCTCGGCATTGTTGTGGCTCACCATCTTGCTCCGCTCTCTGATGTTCTTGAGCTGGCTCGTACGGCAGAAAAAGCCTCGAAATCCATAAAGAATAAGAACGCGCTGGCAGTAGCGCTTAGCAAGCGAAGCGGAGTAGTGCGGACGGTTAAAGGCACCTGGGGCACGCTAGACCGGAGACTCGATTGGTTCGTTAAACTCCACCGAACTGAAGCTATCCCCGACGGAGCCGCTTACGAACTGCGTGACGTGGTCAACCACCTTGAGACCTCAGACGACGAGCTAAAGGAGACACTTCTAAAAGCGGCGCGAGAGGAGGCCAAGCGTATTTTACGCCGCAAGAAGGCCCGGCGTGGTACCGAACGGATAGCAGAGGATACATTAAGGGAGTTGGAGGCACTCCTCAAAGAGAGTGAGCTTTCCTTCGAAAAACTTAAACAACTGGCTGACGAACTCATCATTGCCCGCGAGTTTGCTGCCGCCATGGATTTGGCCGACGTACCTTTATCTACACCAATGCCCGGGGAGGTGTCAGAAAAATGACCGTCTGGATCATTGAACCCCGTGATCCTCTTGTTGTTCGCGACGGTCGCCCTTTCGGGCCAGTGCCCGGTGCGCGGGCTGTATCGCTGGCGTTTCCGTTCCCTTCGACAATTACAGGGGCCGTCCGCACACATGACGGGCTCGATGCGGCAGGCCGCTTCCAGCTCAGCGAGGTTCACCGTGTGAAGGATATTAATGCCCGGGGACCGCTACTGGTGGAATTGGATTCTGGCACGGGGGATGTTGCTCACTGGCTGGTTCCGGCACCTGCTGACGCGCTTCTACTTGACCTAGACCCAGATAATACCGTCCGGTTGATGCTTAAGCCACTCGTCCCATTACAAATGCCACCGGGAGCAAGGACAGATCTTCCAAACGCTCTGGCGCCGGTAGGAATGCCCAGACGCGATCCGCGTAAGCCGTCTAACAGAGCACCCCGCTACTGGTACTGGGAATTCTTCCAACAATGGCTTTCAGATCCCCGCGAACGCGAGGTTTCCCTTGCCGACCTAGGACACGATGGACCGGTTCGGGAGGCGCGGATCCATGTGGGGATAAGACCGGAGACGAAAACAGCTGATGAAGAACGGGGTGCTCTTTTTCAGACCCAGGGTTTGGAGTTCACGCATGCGTTGGGGATACAAAAGCTTTCCGGCGCGCGTCGGCTAGGGCTGGCGGTGGCTACGGACGCCCCCAACTTGAAATCCCAGATTGCTCCTTTGGGTGGCGAGCGGCGCCTGGTCTTCTGGCGGCAAAGTCGTAAAATGCTTCCTACTCTTCCCGAGGAGGTAAAGGAGAATATCGCTGACCAACGCCACTGCCGCCTCATTCTCCTTACGCCGGCACACTTCAAGGCAGGCTGGAAGCCGACATGGCTCCTTAGAGAAAGGGAGGGGGTAAAGCCTTCTGCGCAGGCGGTGGCCCTAAGAAGATATGAAACTGTCTCGGGTTGGGATTTTGATAAAAAACAGCCTAAAGCCACTCGCCGTCTGGCACCTGCGGGCACGGTCTTTTTCCTGAAACTTGAGGGCAATAGCGCTAATATCAAGAGATGGATAGACACCACGTGGATGCAGTGCATAAGCGATGAGCAGCAGGATCGGCGCGACGGGTTCGGCCTGGCGGTTCTTGGGGTGTGGGACGGACAAATTCACCGCATGGAGGTGTAAGGACGTTATGAGAAGAGTGCCGACAGACGAGAACGGTAGGGAACTTGTACCGCCTCCGGTCCAACCCCAGCTCAACCAGCGGGTAATGCCTGATGAGGTGGTACCGGTGATAAGCCAAGTTCGCAGTTATGAAGTGATTACCCCTTTATTTGGGGGTGGTGTAGAGCCGGGAGAGCCCGATCCATTAACGCTCATACGGGGCCCGGCAATTCGTGGACAGTTGCGTTTCTGGTGGCGGGCCTTGCGGGGCGGGCGATTCAATGGTGATCTGGCGGCACTGAAAGAAGCAGAAGACAAGCTTTGGGGAGCGGCCGGTACGGAGAAAAAGCCTATACCATCCCAGGTGGGCATAGTGGTTTCAATTGAGCAAAGAGGGAAAGACGAGTATCCATTTGAGTTTGTCGAAGCGAAGGAGGGCCGTGGGGGTAAACTAAAACTTAGGGCGAATGAAAACGTTGCTCCCCCTTATGCGGCCTTTCCCTTGCAACCGTCGCAGGAGGAAATGCAGGCTGGCATTGGCAGAAGGCAAATGAAACGGGTGATTAGCGAGGTTCGGTTTACATTGAAAATTGCCTATCCCCGAAAACTGGGAGAGGAGGTGGAAGCCGCACTCTGGGGCTGGGAGACTTTTGGCGGTATCGGCGCCCGTACACGGCGCGGCTTTGGGGCATTGAAGCTGGTCAGCGTTGATGGCAGGCCTGTAATGTTGCCAAAGGCCGATAACATGGAGACCGAAATTCGCAAAGGCTTACAGAAATATGTGCTACACGGGATCTGGCCCGAAGGCGTACCCCATCTCATTCCGGATCCGCGCATGAAATTTACGAATAGGTTCCCGGATCATAGAGCTGCTTGGGGCTATTTAATCAAGTGTCTTCAGCGCTTCCGCCAGTACCGCTACCCAAGCGCTTCTTCAAGACAGCCGGGACGCAGCCGGTGGCCCGAGCCGGATGAAATCAGAAGACTTACACAACGGTGGTGCGAGAGACACGCCAAGCCTGTATCGCAGGTCAGTAAGTTTCCGCGGGCGGCCTTCGGCTTGCCGATTGTATTCCATTTCAAGGACGAGAAGATTGGTGATCCTTATGATACTGTCCTGCAGGGCGGGCAAGGTTACAAGCGCCTGGCCAGTCCCCTTATCCTGCGGCCACTGGCCTGTGCGGATGGCGCTGTTGGTTTGGCATTAATTTTGGAAGGAACGGGCGTCATGGCCATTCCAGGTGGCTTGCTTCTCGGAAAGAAGGAAGAACCGCATATAAGCTGGCCGGTGAACGCAGAACTTGATCCTCAAGAGGCTCGGCAGATTCCGCTACTGAATGGCAACCCAGATGTCTTGCAGGTTTTCTTAAACACTCTCTAAAACAAGGGGGTTACGATGATGAATGCACGATTGCTCTTTGTGCACGCCCTTTCCCCCCTTCACGCAGGGACCGGGCAAGGCGTGGGGGTGATCGATCTGCCGGTGGCCCGCGAGAAGGCAACGGGCTTGCCTTATCTCCCTGGCTCTTCCCTTAAAGGGGTGCTGCGCGATGCTTGTGAGGACAATGAAATGCGGAAAAAGGTTTTCGGTCCCGATACCTCCAGAGCTGACGAGCATGCCGGTTCGGTCCAGATATCGGACCAGCGGATACTCTTGTTACCCGTGCGTAGCCTTAAGGGAACGTTTGCGTGGGTTACCTCACCTTATATTTTGCGCCGCCTCATACGTGACGTAGAGTACGTTGAGGTTTCTGATACACCCTCGGACGTCCCTGTTCCTGCCTCTATAAGCTATTGCCTTGTTTCCGATGTGAGATGCAAGATTGAGGAAAATAACCGGGTCATTCTTGAAGATTTGGACCTGATCGCCAAAGCCAGCAATAACGTGCGCGAGTGGGCTGAATGGCTTGGCGGGCAGCTCTTTCCGGACGACCAAACCTGGCAGGAGATGGTAACCGCACGTTTTTGCGTCGTCCATGACGACGTGATGAGCTTTTTGCTCGACACGGCGACGGAAGTTTTCGCCCGCGTCAGGCTGCACGAATGTACTAAGACAGTGGAAGAAGGTGGGCTGTGGTATGAAGAGGCCCTTCCGACAGAGACAATACTTGCAGGGCTGGTGGTGGCCACTCCTGTTAAAGCGGAACCCAAAGAGGTGTTCGAGACCATTAGGAAGTTAATAGAAAAGCCGCTGCAGTTGGGCGGCAAGGCCACAGTCGGTCGAGGCTTGTGCCGCCTGCGGATGACGGGAGGGAATTGACCGTGCGAACACGCAATCAGGAGTATGCTGCGCAGATTTTTGAGCAGGTGACGCAGGTAAGTGAAGAAGAGCGCAAAAAGTACGGCTCCCTGGCCCACAGGCTGCCAGTGCTCATTCGCACGGCGGGATTGGCGCAGGCGCTGGCGTTTGTTGATGCCCGCGGTAAAGAACCAGGGAAGAGACTGCTTAATGATCTAGCTACTGTCTTAAGATTCGAAGATAAAGACAAGTTGCTGGAGCGAAGCCGCCAGGCAGAACTCCCAGAGTACATGTGCCTAACGCGTGACGTACTAGGAGCGCTGGCCTGGTACAAGCGATTTGCCCAGTCTGTCCTGGGTGTGGACGCAGGTGCTTGAGAGGAGGGGAGGGTGTATGAGCACGAGGCGGGCAACTCTTGCCAATGAGCAAAAAAAGCCGACGACGAACGCCGGGCTTTGGTTGGACAAATTCGTCCGCCATCAGGCTGAGGAGGATAAGAATAGTCGCCGTGACTTAGTGCGGGATGTATCTGATATACCGGTGCCAGAGGAGTACGCACGCTGGTTTGAGCGCTGGCGGCGGGTATTAAATGATTATGGTGCTAAGTGCAGGGTAGCCGAGGTCTTGGGGCGTATGGCTGTGGGCCTGGGTGAAGAAAGCGTGTTGGAAACTTCAGTCGCCTTGCACCACACGTATGGCGTGCCATACATTCCTGGTAGTGCCCTTAAAGGACTGGCTGCGAGCTTTACCCGTCAGTACTTGGGAGAAGAGTGGCGGCCGGGAACGGATGCTTTCAGGATCGTTTTTGGAGATAGGGACAATGCAGGCCATGTCATTTTTTTCGATGCGCTACCCCTACCGGGTTCCAAGCTAATATACCCTGACGTAATTACTGTCCATCATGAAGATTACTACCAAAAAGCTGACGCGCCCCCGGCTGACTGGGACGATCCGAACCCTGTCCCATTTCCCTCAGCTTCAGGTAAGTATATGGTGGCGTTAGCGGGCCCAGACCCCTGGGTGAAAGCGGCGTTTGATATTTTAGAACACGCGCTTCTTAACCTCGGCGTGGGCGCGAAAACCTCCAGCGGGTACGGACGATTAAGGCTGGAACCGGATCCGTTCGTTGCTAACACGGATCGAGAAAAAGCTGATCGGTTAATTGGCCAGATTCAGGCATTGAGGACCTCGGAAGTGGCAGGACGCATCCAGGCCTTTTACGAGCAGTGGCGCAAGCTGGGGGTTAGTTCGGTACACAAGCGCCGCATAGCTGAAGCCATCGTGGCCAAGGTGAAAGAGGCTGGGCGGGAAAAGAAGTCGCTGGATAAAGACTGGTACAAAGAGTTGCTGGAGAGCCTTCGCTGACAGGCGTCTGGGTTTCTACATGTGAAGCGGGAGGTATTACCCATGCAGCTCACCATCTTTTTTACCGCCCCAGGCCCGGTGGCCGTTCCCGTTCAGTACGGACACCTGCTCCAGGGGCTAATCTACCGCCAGATGGATAATCCGGTGCTCAGGAGCTACCTGCACGAGCACGGCTTTGCCCTGGAAAAGCGCCGATTTAAGCTTTTCACCTTTTCTCGCTTGATGGGACAGACGGTGACCTACGACCAGGCAACTGGACGGCTGGTGCTTGCGCCGCCGTTGCGACTGGTGATCTGTTCACCTGTACCCTTTATCCTGCAGGAGCTGGGAACCGGCTTTTTGCGCCAGGGCAGGGTGCGCCTGGGGGATGTTTTTATGGAAGTGAAGGAGATGGCCACCGCAGCCCCCCGTGTTACAGGGCGGACCATCCGCGTGCGGATGCTCTCCCCTATAGTGGTTTACAGCACTTTTCCCGGCGACGGGCGGAAATATACTTATTATTATTCGCCCTTTGAGCCGCGCTTCATTGAGCTTGTGGCCAATAACCTGGCGAAAAAGCATCTTTTGGTTTACGGCCGTCCGGCCCGGGTGGATGGCTTTGCCATCCGGCCGGCGCGGGTGGATGACCGGGATCTAAAGGTCACTTACTATAAAGAAACCGTGGTCAAAGGGTGGATGGGTCAATATGAACTTCGCGGCGACCCCGATCTTTTGCAGGTCGCCCTCGACGCCGGCCTGGGGGCCAAAAACTCCCAGGGTTACGGCTGCTGCGACTTGTTGGAAGGCTTCTCAAGGCAGTGGTCACCAGACGCGGAAGAGTAATGAAGAGTTAATTACTGCAATTTGGCGGAAGGTCTCCTGCCCGGTTCAGGGGAAAGGTTTTATAGTAAACAGCTACTATTTTAAAATGTTAGCTTCATGCTTCGACAGGAGCCCCGTTATACGCTAAAGTTAGGAGAAAGCGCAACGCTAGAGGAAGGAGGTGGCCAGATGGCTCAAAAGAGGGCTCTCTCAGGGCAATTCAAAAACCCCCAAAAGCAAGTCAATATTCAAGTGCAGCTAGATTTCCAGCATTCTACTGGCAACTTTTGGATAGACAACGGTTTGGTGTATCTGGTCAACGAGTTAGGGCAGGGAACCTACCCGGTTGACGACATCCTGGCAGTGGTGCAGGAACGTCTCCTGCAAAAAACGGGTAACGTGGGCCAGTATTTTGATGAAGTTACTGGAGAATTAAAGAACTACGACAAAGTAACCTGGATTTATCCAACTGGTTTTTTTATCAAGGTTGTGGATGCTCCGCCAAAAAAGAAGGTCAATGGTAAAGAGTATCCCCTTTCTCCCCCTCATCCCAAGCTGGAGTTCCAGTTCAGCAAAATAAAAAAACAATGTGACATCTGCGGGGCCCAGGCTCCAGCTACCGACGCCAAGATGTGGATGTTCCCCTTTATTGTCGCCCCTGACAAATTCGGCAGCTTTTATTCGCGGGGTAAGAGGGGGATCAATCTCTGCCCCCGGTGTGCCGTAGCGGGAACAGCAGGCTACCTGACCTGGCTCTGGGTAGCCCAGGGAAGGACGGCTTTGCACTTCTTCCTTTTTCACAGCGATTTGGCCGAAATATCCCGGCTGCAGAAGGAGGTGATCCAGCCTTTAGCCCTTTCAGGAAGCAGGGGCGGTAACATAGGTCTACCTTTTTACGGTCCCTATCTGCACGAGACAACCATGGCCCTGCTGTTGAAACTCTTTGCCCATGTTAAGAGTTCGGATCAGATACCAGAAGAAGGGAGAATGCTTCTAGCCTCCCTCCTGGGGGCAGGCGAAACGTTGCCTCGTGCGCCGCTTACGCTGTACGCTATTACCGGTAATCCGGGACAAGCCTTCAACATGCAGCTTTTCCGCGAATTTTCCCACCTACACGCCCTCTACCGCCTTTACCGGGACTGGCTGGAGGTGGTGCCGGCGGAGAACCCTCAACAGACCTTAATCAACGTTTTTCGCCAGTTTCAGGTCAGGGAGGGCAACCAGTACAACACTTTATGGCGGGAAAAGATTTCCTGGGCCGTGCTGGAATTCGACGACCCCCTGCCTTCCGTAGAGGCTTTCCTCTTCGAGGCGCGGGCTAAGGAGAAAAATCCGCCGCCGCTATTCCGGGGGACGGAAGCCGTGTTAAGCCATTATGCCAAGGAGGTGTTGCATGTGGACGAAAACCTGTTGAAAGTTTTAAGGGGCTTTGGCTATACTTTGGGGACCGAGGCCCAAAAGTCTAACGAGATGGGGCTCCTCTATGCCCTGCGCAATGCCAAGAACCTGGAGGAATTCTTACGGGTCTTGAATGATATCCAGTTTCGCCTGGAGATTACAGTCCCCGAAAGGCTTGTAGAAATCGGTCAGGGGGAGCGCATAGCGGGCAGCCCCTGGTTGCGGGTAAAAACCCTGCTTTCCATCTACGCCATGAACAGCTATCTGAGGGCCGCCAGGGGCTCCAGGACTGAAGAAGGAGGAAATGCCTATGAACAACCTGCAGCAGAGTAAAGCCATTGCTTTAGGGTATCTCATGAAAGTATCGGCAGGGAACATCAACGCTTCCCATACAGAAGGCAATGTCATGGTGGCGAAAAAAGTCACCCTGCCCGATGGCAGTTCTGTTCCCTATTTTTCCGGGCAAGCCAAGCGACGCATGTTGCGGGACCGCCTGGAAGATCTGGGCTTCACCTTGTCCGAGGCCTCGGCTCTGGTCAGCGGCCAGGAGGTCACGCCGCCCGTACGGCCTTGGGAATTTGTGGACGAAGACCTTTTCGGTTATCTTGACCCTTCAGGCAACCGCCGCCGGACCTCCCCGGTTCGGGTATCGGCAGCCGTGGGATTATTCCCCTTCCAGGGCGACCGGGATCTGGGTACCCGTTCCTTCGAACGTTTTGGCCAGGATATGGCAGCAGGGGGCAACATGTTCGAGACCGAGCTTTACGCCAATATATTTAAGGGCAATATGCTGGTGGAATTAGACCGGGCAGGTATTTTCAGCGACCAGGAGGTAGGCAAGAATAACAAGGAAATACCAGAAGCGCTGGAAAAAATAGAAAGGAATGGTCGCCTGTTTTACGTCCTACCAGGGGAAGAGCGCCAGCGCCGCCTTCAGGCCCTGCTCGACGCCCTGGGCCTCCTCTGGGGAGGGGGACGCACGGCCCGGATGCTGAGCGATCTTTCACCCCGGTTTTTCGTTTATGCCCGCCTAAGAGTGAAGCATCCGGTATTCCTGGAAGCTCTACAAGCCCGCTATTTAGAGGGCAGGTATGAGCTTGTTCTAGATCCTTTACGGACAGCCCTGGACAAATTCAAGGATTTCCGGCAGGCAGTTATTTTCGGTTTAGAGGCTGGATTTTTTGGCAATGAGGAAGAGATCCGGGCAGAGCTTCAGAACTACGGCCCTGTTCTCAGTGTCCACGAGGCCATAGCCCAAGCCAAGGAGGATATTAAAAAGCTATGAATGTCCTTTGGGTAAAGGTGACGGCGCCTTTGGCCTCTTTTCGCCGGCCTTTGGACCACAACTACCAGCGCACCTTGCCTTTGCCGCCCCCCACCACCCTTTTTGGATTGGCAGGGGCCGCCCTGGGTCTGGCGGAAGAGGAACTTTGGCAGGAGGCCTCCCCCCTGCGGGATCTCCTGGTTGCGGCCTTGGCCCTTCAAAAGCCAGGGCTTGCCCGGGACATGTGGACGGTGATGAAGATCAAGAACAATAAGCTGGCGGAACGCTCCCCGTATTTCCGGGAAATCCTGTTCAATGCCCGCTTTATGATCCTCTATGGGGGGCCTGAGGAACTTCTGGCAGAATTACAGCAGGCCTTCCTGGACCCCGCTTACCCCTTGTCTTTAGGACGGGAAGATGAGCTGATTGTGGTCGAAGAGCTGGGTAGGGGGGAGACCTGTCCTGGAGCCCCCCTTTTTTCAGGAACCGTTATTCCCGGCGACCTCCAGAAACTCCGGTTTAAATGGATTCCCCGGCCGGGAATTGCCTTTGAACCGCCGGCGGTTGAAACCATGCCCCTGGCCTTTGAAGTTGATAAGAAGGGGATTCGCCACCCCCTGAACATCAGGCCCTTTACTTTCCTCCCCTATGATTTGGAGGTGGAACTGGAGGGATACCAGGACGCCCTGACCATAGAACCTCTGGAAGGGAGGAGCTTTACGTGGATGAATTGGTCCTCCTGGGAAAGCCGGACGTCCCTCTTTTAGCCCACCTGAAAGAGGTGACCGAACAGGGGAAAATACTGGCCCGGTACCTGGGTCTTCCGTCAGCGTTGGAGAAGCGGGCTCTGCTGGCCTGCGCTTTCCACGATGTGGGCAAGGCCACCAAAAGCTTTCAGGATTATATGCGCGGGAAAAGGGGCAGGGGCTACCCCCACGCCCTCGCCTCCCTTCCCTTTGCTTTAGCCGCCGAGCTTTACACTTTGCAGGCCCCTCCTCTGGCAGCAGCTGTCGTGCTGAGCCATCATTCACCCCTTGGTCCTGAGGTTTACAGAGGCTACAAGGATGGTAAACCGCCAGATTATATGGGGCACAAGGTGCTGGCCTCCTTTTTGGAAGAAGTAACATCCCTTTTAAAAGAAATTAATAGGTACAATAATTTGCCTAATGTCCAAATACTCCTGGATTTTTTAAGCAAAACCGGGGGAAATCCTGCATCCCTACTGGAAGAAGTCCTTTCCTACGGAGCAGAACAGAAGAGCTTGCGGGGTTTATTCAAAGAATTGTCTCCCAAGGATTTTGCTGATGTAAAGACAGTTCTTCAGCTTGCTGACTGGGTTGCTTCTTCTGGTAAAGTCCAAGCGGAGGATCTTTTTTTGCACCGGGGGAGAAAACTTGTGCTTGCCAGCATCAAGGACAAGAACATGCAGTTAAGGTCTTTCCAAAAGAAGTCGGGCGAGATGAAAGGGGAAAGGCTCTGGCTGCGCGCTCCCACGGGAACGGGCAAAACTGAAGCCCTTCTCCTTTGGGCTGGAGATACAGAGCGGCTTCTTTATCTTTTACCTACCCAGGCCACGGCCAATGCCATGTGGAAGCGGCTTAAAAAGATTTACGGCGAAGAAAATGTGGGGTTGGCCCACGGCAGGGCCGGGTACATCTTAAGAAAAGAACTAGAGGAAGATCCTTTGGATGTGCGTCTTTGGGCCTCTGTTTTCGCCAGGCCGGTGGTGGTGGGCACCCTGGACCAGTATCTCATGGCTCATCTTCAGGGAAGGCACTGGGAAATACGCCGGTCCCTCGCCAGAAGAGCAACCATAGTTTTGGACGAGATCCACAGCTATGATCCCTACACCTTGGGGCTCCTTCAGGAAGCTTTGGCCCAGGAACCGCCGGCCCGTCTGGCCCTGGCCAGCGCCACCTTACCTGAATTTTTACCAGAACTGTTAGGCCAAGGTCCTCTTTTGGAGGCCGAAGAGCCCCTTTGGCAGCGGAGGCGCCACGAGCTTCGCCTTTGTGCCGAACCCATAGGTAGCGCACTGGAAGAAGTCCTGTCTTTTGCCAAACAAGGGAAAACGGTTCTAGTCATAGCCAATACCGTCAGGAGAGCCCAGGAGATTTATCAGGCCCTCCAGGAACATGGTGATTACCAGGTACACCTCCTTCATTCTCGCTTTGCTTTCCGGGATCGCTGGAAAAAGGAGGAGCAACTGGGAAAGACAATACCAGGGACAATCCTGGTGGCCACCCAGATTGTGGAGGTCAGCTTGGATATCTCCTATGATGTCCTTTTCACCGAGGTGGCTCCCATAGATGCCCTGGTGCAGCGTTTGGGGAGGGTTAACCGCAGGGGAATTACTCCGGAAGGAACGACTGCGCCTCCGGCCCCTGTTTTCATCTTTCTCGAATGGGATAGGGGTTCAGAAAAAATATATGGCCGGGAAATTTTGACCTGGAGCAGAGATATTTTAAACGATATGCCTCAACACCCCACTGACGGGGAGTGGGTGCAGGCGACCAACCGTCTTTACGAGGTGCAGGTATCAAGCCCTTCTTATCAGGAAGACCTGCGGGAAGGGCAGCAAACGCTGTGCGAGGTGCAGAGGATATCAGGCTGCTACACCATAGATCTCTCCGATGAGGAAATGCAAAAGAAGTTTACCACCCGTAAGGGCCAGCTTTCAGTAGAGGTTCTCCCGCAAGCCCTTAAGGATGAGGCGTTTGCTCTGAAGGAGAGGGACGAACTCTGGCGTCTGGTGGAGCTTTTGGTTCCTGTGCCCGTATATTGGCTACCAGCTTTTTCCCACTGGTTCTCCCCGTTAAGTGACCTGGGAGTTTTTCTCACAGACCTGCCCTATAGCGAGGAAATGGGTTTGATGCCGCCTGGTGAAGGGGAGGCTTCCCTGGGCATGGAGATATACTAAGTCCTTTGTTGCCAGGGAAGCAATCTTTAGTATTTGTTAGCGGTGGTGTGTTATATGGAAATAGATGCCAAACTCCAGGAAACAGCGCCTCTCCATTTGCCACCGGTTGTAGGCAGTATGGTTAACGCCTATATTATTTGCCCCAGGAAGGCATGGCTCATGTCCCGGCAGATATGCCCCGATGAGGACAACACCCACCTCCACCTGGGGCGGCTTATACAAAACCAGAGCTATGGCCGCGAGCGCAAGGAGGTGCGCCTGGAACACTTGTGCCTGGACCTTATCCGCCGGGAGGAAGAAACCCTGGTGGTGGCGGAGGTGAAAAAATCCTCTCGGGCCCGGGAAGCCGCCAGGATGCAGTTAGCTTTTTATCTTTATGAACTGGAGCAGATGGGAATTGAGGCCAGGGGGGAGCTGCTTTTTCCCGAGGAGCGGCGACGGGAACAACTGGTTTTAGACGATAAACTGGCCCAACAGGTGGAAGAAATAAAAGGTTGCATAGTCAACCTGGTCTTGCAGGAACAACCTCCACCGCCGCAAAGGAACGTCTTTTGTAATAAGTGCGCCTACGCAGAATTTTGCTGGGCGTAGAATCAGGGGTGACTGCTTTGCAAAAGACATTATATCTTTTTGCCAGCGGCCGGCTCCAACGCAAGGATAATACCATCTGTGTAGAAAGCGAAGAGAGCAGAAAGTATTTTCCTGTAGAAAGCCTGCGGGATATTTTCGTTTTTGGCGAAGTGGATTTAAATAAAAAGCTCCTAGAATTCTTAGAAGAGCAGGAGGTGATCGTCCACTTTTTTGGCTACTATGGCAATTATGTGGGCACTTTTTACCCCCGGGAACATTACAATTCTGGCTACGTAATCCTGCGTCAGGCGGAGCATTACCTTGACCCGGCACGTCGCCTGGAGCTGGCCCGGAAGTTCGTGGAAGGCGCACTGGCCAACACCTTACAAGTCTTGCGCTATTACCAGAACCGGGGAAAGGATCTCGATATCTTTATTCAAGCTATCACCTGCCTGGCAGAAGAGAGCTTACCTCGCTGCACCAGCGTAGAGGAGCTCATGGCCATCGAGGGGAACGCCCGCCGGTACTATTATGAAAGTTTTAACACCATACTGGCGGACACACCTTTTACCATCAAGGAGCGCAGCAAGCGACCCCCAGCCGATCCCCTGAATGCCCTGATAAGCTTTGGCAATTCCCTGGTTTATACCAAAATTTTAACGGAAATTTATAAGACCCATCTTGATCCGCGGATCGGCTACTTGCATAGTACTAATTTCCGGCGCTTCACCTTAAATCTTGACCTGGCGGAGATTTTTAAGCCTATCTTCGCCGATCGGGTGCTCTTTAGCCTGGTGGGGAAGAAAATGATCAGTCTTGAAGACTTTGAACGCCGCGGCGGAGCCTACCTGTTGAGAGAGCGGGGGCGGCGCCTTTATGTCCAGGAGTTTGAGGACAAACTCCGCACCACTTTTTACCATCGCCGCTTAAAACGCAACGTGAGCTATCAGACATTAATGCGGCTGGAGCTTTATAAGGTGGAAAAACATTTGATGGGCGAACAGCCCTATGAACCCTTTGTCAGCCGGTGGTGACATTATGTACGTTATTCTTGTGTACGACGTTAACGTTTCCCGCGTGGGTAAAGTGTTGAAAACTGCCCGGCGATATCTCACCTGGGTGCAAAACTCCGTGCTCGAAGGCGAACTAACCGAAGCCACCCTTCGCGCTCTGCGAAGCGATCTTGCCCGAGTGATTAACCCCAAGGAGGATTCTGTGCTGTTTTACATTCTGGGCAACGAAAAGTATGCCAAAAGAGAACTTATGGGCGTTCGTAAGGGCGGAGAGGATTGGATTTTTTAGTAGACGGAATCCGGTTGTTGCCTTCGTTTTTTGCATTTTGCGTCGCCGTCCCCCGCATGGTAACCTCGCCCAGACACCATGCGGCACGTGATGTCATCGCCTGGATACGGCGTCCCCCGCATGGTAACCTCACGCAAACAGGTTGCCCGCGCAGCGGCAGCCGTCTAAGCTATGGGCGTCCCCCGCATGGTAACCTCACGCAAACCTGTGGCCATTGCCTTTTTGTATTTCGTAAATATTTGGACGTACTCTCCGTAACAGCCTTCACAATTAAAGTAACAAACAGGGTGGGGGCTGTGCGAGGCACAAAATTTCGAACTCCGGAAGGAAAATTGTCGTCGATGTCTAATAAAGCAAAAAAGCCCGGGGATCGACGACAACCTGCCGGAAGAAAAAATCGGCGCCCGGCGCAGGATGAAGGGTCTCAGTCCTTGGAACACGGAAGAGAACCCCGCCATGGAACGCGAAGCAGCTTCCTTGATTTATGCGCACAAAACGAGTTTCCAGCCTACCTACGAGGGATTGAAAC
>LDZR01000637.1_pt1 | contig 24034 bp, 22 predicted proteins | sample 615371 | NCBI WGS metagenome assembly LDZR01 (sample SAMN03408294, study PRJNA278302) | terrestrial metagenome | isolation source: oil reservoir sample K2 | place: USA: Alaska, North Slope, Kuparuk formation | collected 2013
ATTAAGCTATTAAATAGAAAATAAACTGCACTGAGCTAAACTTTTCTATGGAGCATTGAACAAAACTCTGGAGGTGGAAAAAATGGATATTCTTCAAACCCTGAGAACTGTTTATGATTCTTTAACCGCTGCTGAAAAAAGGATAGCTGATGTGATACTGACAAATCCAAGAGGTGTTCTTGAATGTTCCATAAGTGAACTGAGCAGACTTGCAAATGTAAAAAGCGAGGCTTCGGTAGTTAAATTCTACAGAAAACTGAATTTAAGCAGCTTTCAGCAGTTTAAAGTGTTACTTGCTCAGGATCTATCGAAAGCTCCGCTGGAAATTGTTTATGAAGATGTTTCTGAGCAGGACGACTTGAAGACAATTACTCAAAAGATTTTCAAAGCCACAGTTAAAGCGATTCTCGACACACTTGATAGTATAGATTTTGATGCCATTGAAAAGGCTACTGATCTCATAAAAGAAGCAAACAGAGTGTTGTTTTTTGGTTTTGCTGCTTCAGCTGCAGTGGCTTTTGATGCATTTCACAAATTTAGCAGGATAGGAAAAAATTGCCTTTTTTCGAACGACGAACATATAATGGCCACATTGCTTGCAAATTCTATTGCTGGCGATGTGCTTGTAGCTGTTTCTCATTCTGGAGAGACGAAATCCATGGTTTCGCTGGCAAAAAAAGCAATTGGACTTGGAGTTCCTGTTGTTACTGTTACTGGTAATAGAAAATCAAGTTTAGCAAAAGTTTCTACGGTTGTCCTTTGCACCAATACAAGAGAAACACGTATAAGAACAGATGCCATGACATCTCGTATTGTTCAATTGGTGATTCTTGACACAATATACACGATGCTTGCGGCAAAAGATCCAAAAGCAGTAGAGAGCCTTAATAAAAGCAGGCTGGCTGTTTCGGAGTTGAAGTATTGATATCTTTCAGGAGGGGAACGGTGTGAAAACGGTAATTGTTGCTACGAGAACATTCGGAAAATATTCGGAAGAACCCGTGAAATTGTTAGAAAAAAATGGTTTCACATTGCTTCGGCCGGAATACCTTGATGAAAATATTTTAAAGAGAGCAGATGCAATTATACTTGGTACAGGCAAACTTAGCGGAGAAATGATAAGACACTCTTCCATAAAAATAATTGCAAGACATGGAGTAGGAGTGGACAACGTTGATTTGAAAACAGCCACAGAACTTGGTATACCTGTTACGATAACGCCGAATGCTAATACTGTATCAGTGGCAGAGTTGACTATAGCACTTATATTAGCCCTTTCGAGGAGATTGATAGATTCGTACAGAGAGATCTCTGAGAAAAAGTTTTCTCCTGTGACAGGAATAGAAATTTTTGGCAAGACGCTTGGAATAATAGGTTTTGGGGCAATAGGAAGGGAAACTTCCAAAAGAGCAATCTGTCTTGGAATGAAAGTTCTGGCGTGTGATCCGTATGTTGAAAAAAACATAATAGAAAGACATTCCGTAGAAGCTGTTGACCTTGAAACTTTATTGAAAAACAGTGATTTTGTTTCGCTCCATGTTCCATTGACTCAATCAACTAAGCATATGATAGGCAAAGAGCAACTGAAAATGATGAAAAAATCTGCATTTCTCATCAATACCTCGCGTGGAGGTATCGTTGATGAGCGTGCTCTTGTCGAAGCTTTGAAGGAAGGTTACATATCTGGAGCTGCCTTAGATGCCTTTGAGCAAGAGCCACTGCCAGAGGATTCTATCTTGTATGACTGTCCCAATCTGGTTTTAACTCCACATGCTGGGGCTCATACTTATGAAGCTATTTATAAAATGAATATGATGTCTGCTCAGGCAGTTGTGGATTTCTTTGATGGAAAGATTCCTCTGCATGTTGCAAATGAGAAAGTTGTTGAAAAACTGCTTGAAATGGGATTTTTAAGGGGATAATAGGTTTAACAAATGGAGGTGCCCCGGGCGATGGAAATGTACATTGGCGTCGATATAGGTACGACAGCTGTTAAGACTATTGTTTACAACTCTGATGCTAAAAAGATAGAAATGGACGTAAGTCAATCTTATGAAGCTTTCTCAAAAGGACATGGGCAGTTTGAACAGGATCCTCGTCAAATCGAAAGGGCTGTTTTCGAAACATTGAAACAGGTTTCCAAATCTTTTACAAATGTAAGAGCTATAGTCCTCGATTCTGCTCTTCACACTGTCATGTTGCTTAATGGTGACTTTGAGCCACTGAGTAATGTTATACCATGGCTTGATGAGAGATCTGTTGATCATGTTAAAAAGGTGATTTCAGATAATCAGCTTTCGAAGCATTTACATTTGAAAACTGGATGTCCACCGGATACAGTTTATCCTCTTTATAAACTCCTTTGGATAAAACAGAATGAAAAAGACATGTTGAATTCTGCCTCAAAAATAGTTTCTCTAAAGGATTACGTAATATACAAGTTAACAGGTGATCTGGTCAGCGATATAGGCGTTGCTTCTGGAAGCGGGTATATGGATATTGAAAAAAAAGTTTGGTGCGAAGAACTGTTAAAAGATTTTTTAGAAATAAGCAGTGAAAAATTGCCACAACTTGTTTCTCCAAAAACTGTTTTGAGATTGAGCAAAGAAGCAGCTAAAATCACTGGTTTGCCAGAAGGATTGCCGGTAGTGGTCGGTATCTCTGATGCAGCAGCTTCGAGTATTGGGGCTGGCGCCTTCGTTGAAAATTCAATAACGATATCTGTTGGTAGTAGCGCAGCTATAAGGGCTGTATTGAATCATCCTGTGAAACAATATCCTGTGAGTAGTATCTGGTGCTATGTGCTGGATGAGAATCATTATATCTCAGGTGCAGCCATCAAAAATGGTGGTTATGTTTTCGACTGGTATGTAAAGCTGTTTTGCTGTTATGATCATGAAACTATTGTAAAAAAGGTGGAGGAAAATCTGAATTTTTTGGATGAAAAACCTGTGCTTTTTTATCCGTTTATCTTTGGGAAAAGGTTTCCTGAGTTTGATCCTTCTCCCAGGGCAAAGTTTGATAACTTGACAAGTACGACGACGCAAGAACAAGTAGCCAGAAGTGTACTTGAGGGTATCGCTTTCAATCTAAAGAGAGCTTTTGATGTGGTGAAAACTATACCTGATTCACTTGAAAAAGTGTTTGCAACGGGTGGTCTAACGCGAGCGACTGTTTGGATGAAAATGCTTTCAGCTATTTTAAACCATCCTATTTTGGTCCAAAGTAAACGGCAGGGGGCTGCGCTTGGTACGATACTTTATTTTTTGAGCAAGGGTGATCTTCATTCTATTGGCGGTTATCTATCTAATAATGAAGTTGAGATTTTCCGACCTGATCGATCGCTTTTTGAATATTACAGCAAATTGTACAGAATGTGGGTGGAGAATTTCTGATTTATGTTCTTGCAATCACAAGAACCTCCGTTTCCCCATATTTTTTTGATTTCAGAATTTTTAATTTTTCAGGGATAACAACCTGTTCTGCTGCTGCTTTTTCAATAATGATTATCTGACCGAGAGACGGCTTTATTGAAAGAAGCTCGAGAAGTTTTTGAACAAAGCCAAGATTATATGGAGGATCGGCAAAAACAACATCAAAATTGTCGTTGCAGAGGTTGATGAATTTTCTGAAATCGGATTTCACAATTTTGAGTTCAACCCCGCATTTTTTCGCATTTTCAATGGCGGTTTTAATTGCTTTGCTTGAAATATCAACCGCAACAGCGTGTTTTGCTCCGCGGCTCAGCGCTTCGATTGACATCACAGCGCTCCCGCAAAAAAGCTCTAAAAAACTGCTTTGTGAAACATCAATCATGTTGAAAACAGCCTGTCTCACAAGTGAAGTTGTATATCTCGTCCTTGAATCAGGAACGGGATTCAAATGGTAGCCTTTGAGGGTTCCTCCTGTTATCTTCATACTTCCTCGCCACGCATATTTTTAATCTTTTCTTTAATTCGATTTAGATAATCGCCCTCAAGTGGGTAGTATTTCAAAATAAGTAGACCACCTATCGTAGCAATTATTGGTACGACACTGCATAGAATTCTGAATCCGGAAACAGCCGTTAGTGGTTGCATTTCTGCAGGTAAATTTGCATCATATCCGCTTGAAGAAAGCACAAATCCCATGATTAACGAGTTCAAAGAGATGCCGAGCCTTATTATAAGCGCGTTTGCTCCAAAATACATTCCTTCTCTCCTCTTGCCAGTTTTAATCTCATCTTCGTCAGATATATCGGCAATCATTATGTCAAAGACGATCAGAGCTCCGGCAAGGCTCATGGCAAGAGCAGAGGTTAATATAATTGCTTGAAAAAAGGTTTTCACGAATCCAAAACCAATCAGGAGTATTGCCCACAAAATCATTGAAACCTTCATGGTTTTTTTGGCTCCTATCTTCGCTGTTATTTTTTGCCAGACGGGTATGAGGAAAAAAGCCACGACGAATATTGAAGCTAAAAGCAAAGTAGTTTGTGTCTCACTGGCTTTGAGGACATATTTTGCATAAAATGGGAGTGTAGCTGTCAGCATGGTGTATGTAAATTGTAAAAGAAATGACGGCACGACATAGGTGAAAAAAGACCTGTTGAAAAAGGTGAACTTTATTGCCTCAATTATATTCAGAGTTTGTTGATGAGAAAACTCCGGGTTTTCCTTAATTCCAAACAGTGTCATATAGAGGATAGAACCACCAATCACTGCAAAGACCGCACCCATTTTCCCCCATCCAATCTTTGCAGCAATTACAGGGGTAACTGCTACTCCAAGTAAAAGTCCCGGTATGGCAAGAATTTGCCTTAGTCCGGAGATTTTTGCGCGTTCTTTGAGGGTTGGATACATCTCTGGAAACAAAGCAGTCCAGTTCAGGAAAACTATGGTGAAAAACGTATCAAATAGAAAGATCATAATCAGGTAGTAAATAACCAGAGCTGTTTTCTGGGAGCTATCGAAAGGTGGTGCCCAGAACATGGCAAAACTTATTGTTAGGGGCAGGGAAAACCATACAATATAGGGCTTTCTTCTTCCCCATCTTGTCTTCGTTGTGTCGGAAAGATATCCGAATAGAGGATCATTTATAGCGTTCCAGATTCCGTATAACACCATGATTATGCTTATTAAATGAGGCGGGGCTTTTAAAACATCGACGTAGTAGAAAATGGCAAAGGTGGAGATCGCGTTGGAAAACAAAGCAGAACTGAAAGATCCCAGACTGTATAGGAAATTTTTCACCTTTTCCACTCCTATTCAAGTTTAATGAAATCTTTGTTTGCGTTTAAAATATCTTCGAGTAATTTTGGAGCATCTTCAACATCTGGGCCCAGCGGGTGTAGAAGCATGGCCTTGAGCGCGAGGTTCTTCGATTTTTTAAGGTATGCGTCGATAGTTATGCGCTCGTACATTTTTACAATATGGATAAGCCCGGATGCAAATTCATCAGCAATACCAAGTGAGGTTGGAAAAACTTTTCCGGCTTTGACCATACATGGTATTTCCAAAACGTAATCATCAGGGAGATTGCTGATGGCTCCATTATTTCTTGTATTTAGTATATGCACCGAACCATTTGAAAGATGCAGATCTCTGATAAGATAGGCTGCTGCCGTTGAATACATGCTACCGCCTCGCTGAGAAAGCTGATCAGGGATTTTATCACCTGTTTTGTAAAGTTCGAGCAGCTGCTTTTCAATGGAGATTACTTTTTCGGCACGTGTACCTTCTTTTTTTATTTTTTTGAGCATTTTTTTCTCCATAAGATAGTATCTCAAATAAGAATTCGGATACATCTTCAGGCATTCTATTAACCAGCCCGGAAAATCTTCCTTTGGTATATTTGCAAGTTCCAATTTAACGGTCTCAAGCAATTTCTCAGTTGCATCTTCATTTTTCAAGTAGACTTTTTCAAGAAATGTCAGGTGATTCAATCCATAGTATTTGACGAATATGTCTTTCGGCGGATATCCAGTTACCTGTGAAATCATGTGAAGCAAATTTACCGGAATATTGCACAAACCTATGAATCTTTCGAAACCTATATAATTCATCACGAATTCTGTTATGTGACCCGAAGGATTGGTAAAGTTTATGACTGTTGCTTTGCTATATTTGTCAACCAGCTCGATGTATTTTTCAATGACTGGAAATGTTCTCAGTGCGCAGGAAAATCCTCCCATGCCTGTTGTTTCCTGGCCGATCAGATTGTAACGAAGGGGAATTTTTTCATCATTTTCTCTTGCTTTGAGAAAACCAACTCTGAATTGAAAAATCACATAATCGGCTCCTTGAAGTGCATCGATCAAATTTTTCGGTTTCACCACTTTGAAAAGGTCTTTTACCAGTCTTTTGCTGAACTGGTATATAGTTTCAAGCTTTTCTTCCGATTCTTCCAGATCGTACAGAATAAGCTCGTCTACTTTTACTTCGCTGGATATGTCCATGATGCCTTTGACAAGCTCCGGGGTATAAGTACTTCCGGCACCAATAACCGTTATTTTCATTTTTTACCCCCCCAGTGACTCAGTAAATTGGCGATAAAATTTTCATCGTATTTATAACCTGCTTTTTCAGCAGCGAGTAGCACCGCACCAACCACAGGAGGATGTTTTGGAATTATGAGAATGTATTCGTCGCTAAGAGCTGACTGTATCATGTTTATCAGTATTGGATCTGCTTTTTTGAAAAAGCTTCCCTCTAAGACAACCTTTACAGGAGAGGTAAAATACATTTCTTTTCTGTATGCTGTAACAATTTTTATTATTTCATCGACAATATTTCCCATTATTCTAAGTGCTACATAGTCAAATTGATGAGCGGCTTCGTAAAGAGATTGTATGAGTAAAATGGCATATTCTGCTAACTTTGACTTATCCTCATTTGCATATTCATAATGCATTATTTCTTCTATCGGCTGGTTTATTTTTGATTCGAATATTTGTTTCATAAGTGTGTTTTCATCTCTTTGATCTTTTGACCTGATAATAGCAGAAGCTACCATACTTGCGATAACGAATGCTCCAAGTCTTTCACCGAAGAATCTCGAAAAGCCGCCCTTTCTTGCGATCTTCTTCCCATCTCCTGCATAGGTTATTCCGCCGGTTCCACAACTTATCAGGATGCCTTTATCGTCGAAAGTACCAGATTTCAGGGCTATTCTACCGTCATTATCAAAGTCATAGTTTTTCAATTGGAGTCTTTCGAGTATGGATTTAACAATTTTTATTTCATACTCCATATCTGCACCGGCAACACCAAAGTAAGAGTACGAAAGCTCATTATAATTTAAACTGGATTTTTGCAAAGCATCGTTTATAGCACTTTTTAAAATTTCGTAGGCTTTCTGCACTCCTACTCCTTGATAATTTGCCCCTGAAGCTCTGACGTGAGAGATCAATTTTCCATTTTTATCAACGATAGCAACATCTGTTTTACTTCCACCTACATCGATACCCATGAAGTACATTTTCTTTCCTCCCTTAGAAATCCTGCGCTTCTGGAAAAACGTGGAGCATAACAGGAGGCAGTATTTTGAATGACTCTGCCAGTTTGTCTTCTCCAACCTTTGCCCTCTCTTCTAAATAAAAATATAATGTCTGAAGAGTTTTTTCATCAAATTGGCTTTTATGATGGGATAGTGCAAGAAACTTTTTTTCAAGGTGCTTTCTCTCGATCTGATAAAAGTTATTAGGATTGGCTGTGTTGAAAAAACCAATCGCGTGCAGGATATGATCGGTTCTAAATTTGGAAATTTTTGGCAATTTATAAAAACTACTCGCCTGGGCAGCAGCGAAACCGCATTTTATATGATCCGGGTGAATTTCATATGGTAAAAATGGGTCAACGGTAAAAACGATATCGGGCTTTAAGACAACGATATGTTCTGCTATCATTGATCTTAATTCTTTCAACTGGTAATCTCCTAAGTCTTCGAAATCAAGCCAGATCAGGTCATGTACACCAAGAATTTCAGCAGCCTTTTCTTGCTCTTCTTTGCGTATTTTGCTCAAAGTCTCTCCGATTAATCTTTCGTTAGTTGAACCGGCACTACCATCTGTCACTGTGAGGTAGAAAACTTTAGCGCCTTTTTCAGATAGCTTTGCCACCGTTGCTCCCATACCTATATCTGCGTCATCTGGGTGAGGTTGTATGCATAGAATTGTTCTGTATTCCTCTAAATCTGGAATTTTGAAAAAATTTCTGAGATGTTCTAGTAAAGAGTTCATACATTCACCTTCTTTCTTGTTTTTCGGCTCTATTTAACTTTACCACAATGATTACTAATGTAGTTGTATAATCTTTCACTGGAGGCGATTAGATGCTGAAGTCTACGTTGAATTACATGTTGTTTTTACTTATTTTAAGCAGCTTGAAGATCTTCGGTTTCTATACGACGGTACCAGAGGTTTTGAGATTTTCAACTCTCCTGAGTACAACTGGCTGGCTGATTCTGTTTTTTCTTCTGTTCACTTTCTTTTTCAGAGAATGGGGGTTTGGTCTTTATTGCGTAATATCCATAGCACTTTTTATAGATTTTCTCTATTTTCAGAACTTTGGCAATCTTCCGTCTGTTAAACAGCTTGTTCTCCTGCCTCAAGTTGGAAAACTTGGGGCAAATATAAGGTATTTCACAAATTTTTTTTCCCTGCTGTTTGTTGCAGATTTAATACCACTTGGGATTTTTGATAGAAGGCGTTATTTACAATTGAGAACAACTGATTTCAGTACTCCCAAAGGATTGTTTTTGACAATGATTTTATGTAGTGTATTTGCAATTGTTCCCCTTGTATCCGAAAAATTGAAGCCTGGCCAGGTTTTTAACAGATATGGCTTTTTTGCGTACCATATTTTTGATATTGCTACAGTCTTTTCGAAACCTGAGCGAGAGAACTATTCAGTGACTCATGTGAACCACGAACAGCCATCTTCCAAAAAATATTGGTCCATTGCTTCAAATAGAAATATCATAGTTGTCCAACTTGAATCGTTCCAGAATTTTCTGGTGAATATGAAATATAACGGTCAGGAAGTCACACCAAACCTCAACGAACTTGTCAGGAATGATTCGATATATTTCAACAATTACTATCAACAAACAGGTATAGGAAACACTGCCGATGCGGAATTTGTTTCGCTTGTCTCTTTGCATGTGCCAGGCGACGAAGTTGCTTATGAAAAGTATACTGATATAGATTTTTATGCTCTACCAAGGATATTGAAAAATCATGGATTTCATACAGTGGCAATGCACGGTAACGTTGGTTGGTTCTGGAATAGATTCAAAATATACCCTCATCTTGGTTTTGAAAAATTCCTTAGTTTGGAAGATTTCAATCAGGATGAAGTATTCGGTATGGGGTTGAATGATGTTTCCTTTTTCGAACAGTCTGTGGATGTTTTGAAAAACTATCCCGAACCATTTTTTTCCTTTCTCGTAACAGTATCAAGTCATAGCCCTTTTGTTATACCGGAACAATATAGAAAACTTATGCTTTTACCGGAAGATGAGAATACGATGTTTGGAAACTATCTTCAGGCAGTTCATTATGCAGATTACGCCCTTGGAATTTTTGTAGATAGGCTGAAAAAAGCAGGGTTGTATGAGAGATGCATTCTTATACTGTATGGAGATCATGCAGGTTTATATCCATTCAATAAAGAATCAAAAGAAAGGTTGTCTGCGATCTTTGAAAAAGAATATACATACAAAGAGGCTATGAATATTCCTCTAATTTTTCATATCCCGGGTTGCAAAATCAATGAAATTGTAAGTACCGTTGGGGGACAGATAGATTTCTTGCGTACAGTTCTTAATGTAATAGGGATAGACGATTCCGGCGTGGTTTCGTTTGGCAGGGATTTGCTCAATACTGAAGATGGTTTTGTAGCTTTACGATACCATGTTCCGGATGGTTCTTTTGTTGACGATGAAAGATATTTCGAGATATCGAAAGATGGAATCCTGCAGAACAGTCTGGCTGTGAATTATATTGAGGGTACCTCTCTGCCATATTATGAATGTCTGGATGGATTTAAAGCAGCCGTAAAGCAAATAGAGACTTCAAAGAATATGCTTGAAACAGCCGAAGCAACTTTGGCAAAATTGCATTGAATAATAAATTAACTGGCGGGCCTGCCCCGCCTTTGTTTTTATTTCGAATATTTTGTTTCTAATTTATTCCATTTTTTTATTCCAACAATTTCATTGAATTCAGACCAGTTGACACCCATATGTGATATTTTTTCAAGATCTTTGTTTTTAAGCGCATTTAGAGCTTCCATAATAGCTTTTGTCGCAGGATACAGACATATCATCGGGACAGATAGATACTTAACCCCTAACTCGGCGAGTTTCTCCAGTTCAAAAATAGGTGTTTTTCCACCAGGTATGATGTTAAAAGAGATTGGCCTGGATACTTCTCTAACAAGCGTTTCAATCTCATAAAGTGATTGTGGAGTTTCGACATAAACGTAATCTGCCCCGGCTTCTGCGTAAGCTTTAGCCCTACGAACCACTTCTTCAAATCCGGCTACTGTTCTTGCATCAGTTCTTGCACCTATTACCATTTCCGGATTTTCTTCATTTTTCGCATCGATGGCTGCTTTTATCTTGTTAATCATCTCCTCGAGAGGAACTATATTTTTTCCCTCCATGTGTCCACATCTTTTTGGCCAGACCTGATCTTCCAGCCTGATGCCAGCCACGCCTACTCTGGCAAAATTTTTTACAGCCCAGAAAACATTCAACGCATTTCCATAACCTGTATCAATGTCTGCATCGACGGGCAGTTCGGTAGCATTAACAATTGTTCTCACTCTTTCAAGCATTTCAGCAAACCCAACAAGACCTATGTCAGGTTGCCCTATGAGTGATGCAGAAATACCATACCCAGTTGTTCCAACAACTTCGAAACCTGCTCTTTCTATTAAAACAGCCGAGAGCGCATCGTATGCACAAACCCTGAGTGTCAGAACACCTTCTCTTTGAAGATATTCTCTCAATTTTTTAGCTTTTTCAAAAGATTTTGAATTCATTGGCCATACCCTCCCAAAGTAAAGATATTCTGAGATTTGTTTTTAGATGTAACATGTTATATAATTGCTTTGAACCATATAATATATGATATCATATATTATATGTGATATCTCAAAAAATATTTTAACATGAAATTTTATATCGGGAGGTGGTGTTATGAAATTAAGGTTTGGAATTTTTATGTTAGCTGTATTTTTTACCGGGATTTTATTCGCGGAAATTTACCCGGCAAAACCTATCACATTTATAGCTCCTGCAGGTCCTGGAGGAGGATGGGATACAACAGCAAGAGTGGTTTCTCAAATTTTGAAAGAGACTAATTTGGTGGATCAGCCAATAATTGTGGTCAACATGCCAGGAGGGGGAGGCGGTGTTGGTTTGGCTCATATGCAAAGTAAAAAAGGCGATCCATACACGATGATAGTTTTTTCTCCGCCATTGCTGTTGATAAATCTAACCGGTCAGACAGGTTATTCTTATAAAAATCTTACCCCGCTTGCAATGTTGATACATGACTATGGAGCATTCGCAGTTTCAAAAAAATCGAAATTCAACAGTATATCAGAAATTATGGAAGCTTTGAAAAAAGATCCCAAGAGTATTAAAGTGGGTGGAATATCTTCGTTTGGTTCTATGGACCATATACAGTTTCTCATTGCAGCAAAAGCAGCCGGTGTGAAAAATTTAAAAGATATAACTTACGTTTCTTTTCAGGAAGGAGAACATCTGGCGGCTTTACTCGGAGGGCATATAGATGTTTTATCCACCGGGCTGGCTGAAACTGTTACAGCAATGCAGGCAGGAGCAGTAAGAGTTTTAGCGGTAACTGCTCCACAGCGAGTAGGAGGTATTTTGTCATCTGTCCCTACTCTTAGAGAGGAAGGAATAGACGCGGAATTCATAAATTGGCGTGGATTCTTTGGACCACCGGATATGCCATCGTATGCAGTGGATTATTGGATAAATACTTTTAGCAAAATGGTTCAAAGACCAGAGTGGGACAAAATTGTTTCGAAATACAGCTGGACTAAGGCATTTATGAATGGAAAAGATTTCGAAAATTACCTGGATAAAGTTAATGAAAACTATAAAGAAATACTCAGAGAGATCGGTTTGTACAAAGAATAGTTTAATCCTGCAGGGTTCTCCCTGCAGGAATCTGGAGGGTCTATTATGAAACAAAGTTCTGAAAAAATATTGGCTATAGTGGTTTTAAGTTTTGGAGTCATGTACATAATCACAACATTGGGGTTGCCAAGAGCACCGGTGGGAAATCCTATGAGCCCGCTTTATTTTCCCATAGGTCTGGGGATTTTAATGAGTGTTTTAGGGTTTTTAATGCTTATTAGAACAGAGGGCAGTAAAGTAAGGAAAGAGGTACCAAAAAGAAGTTATTTTATGATACTTACGATTCTATGTGCCTGCTTTGCTTATGCTATGTTGTTCAAAATAATTGGGTTTGTGGCATCAACAATGCTGTTTTTGGTGGGTTTGTTGTTTTTACTCAACGGGTATAAGAAATGGTTGATAAATATTATCGTTGCAATTTCATACACGTTTGGTATATGGTATGTGTTTGAAAAAATTTTCATGATCAGCTTGCCATAGGTGGTGATCTGAATGGAGGCGTTGCAACACTTAATATATGGACTTGAAGTTGTTTTAAGACCATCAAATATGCTTTGGATAACCATTGGAAGTGTTCTTGGTACTATTCTGGGGATGGTTCCTGGCCTTGGACCAGCCACGGGTATAGCTTTGCTTTTGCCACTAACATTTGTGTTAAAGCCCGAGACAGCTCTAATAGCAATGGCTGCAATTTTCTTTGGTGCTATGTTTGGTGGATCACGAAGTTCAATCTTACTCAACATCCCGGGAGACGCATCAGCAGTTGCGACTTGTTTTGACGGATATCCTATGGCAATGAATGGCGAAGCTGAAGCTGCTCTTGCTATCTCAGCGATAGCTTCTTTTATAGGTGGCCTGCTTGCTGCAATTGGCTTTGTTTTTCTTGCTTTGCCACTTGCAAAAATTGCTTTAATGTTCGGGCCACCTGAGTATTTTGCACTTATGGTTTTAGCTTTGACTGCCACAGCCTCTCTATCGGAAGGCAAGGTTTTGAAGGGATTATTGTCGATGACAATAGGGTTGATGATATCGGTCATTGGGCTTGATCCCCAATCGGGTGTTTCCAGATTTACGTTCGGTGTTTTGGAACTTCAAGGAGGAATTGATTTCATAGTGGTAATTATGGGAGTTTATGGTTTGGGTGAGGTACTAAAAAATCTTGAAAAGATGGCTAAAAAAGAATCTAATAGATCCATCCAAAAAAAATTCAAGCGAATTTGGATTACAAAAGAGCAATGGAGAAGGAGTGTCGTACCAATATTGAGATCTGCACCTTTAGGATTCCTGATAGGAATACTACCCGGTGCAGGAGGAACTATAGCAGCCCTCATGTCTTATAACGTTGAAAAGAAACTCTCAAAAAATCCAGAAAAATTTGGTAAAGGAGCCATTGAAGGAGTTGCAGCGCCAGAATCGGCAAATAATGCTTGTTCTATAGGGGCTATGATACCAGCTCTCACGCTGGGCATACCCGGGTCTGGTACAGCGGCAGTCATGCTTGGTGCACTCATGATCTATGGGCTTCAACCAGGGCCTCTTTTGTTTCAACAATATCCCGAAATTGGCTGGGGTATTATCGCAGCACTTTTTGTAGGAGACATTATATGCGCCGTGATCAATCTTCCTTTAGCAGGGCTACTTGTGAGAGTGCTTGCAGTACCTCCAAAAATACTGTATCCTTTGGTTGCTGCCCTGTGTTTCATAGGTGTGTATGCTGTCAATGTGAGTACAGTTGATTTTTATCTCCTAATAATATTTGGATTACTCGGATATGCCATGAGAAAATTTGAAATTCCAACTGCTCCATTGATTTTGGCAACTGTTGTAGGTGGAAAATTAGAGCAATCATTCAGGCAATCTTTGATGCTCTCTGACGGTGATTTCACAATATTTTTTCAATCTAAGATTTCTTTAGTTCTTATATTGTTGACGGTTTTTTCGCTGTTTTATCCGTTTATATCTAAGAAAATCAAATCAAAGCGCTTGGGAAAATAGTATAATCAGTGAACTGAGGAGGAATTGCTTTGACAGTTATAGGTAGAAAATCTTTGAAGGATGAAGTAGTAGAAAGAGTAAAAGAATACATACTGAAAGGGCGTTATTCACCGGGTCAAAAGATAGTAATCGATAGCCTTGCCAAGGACCTTGGCGTTAGCGTAACGCCAGTAAGAGAAGCATTAAATTATCTTGCGGCTGAAGGGCTTATTGATGTAGAACCTCATAAGGGTTTCTCAGTGAAAAAATGGAATAGAAAGGAAATCGAAGATCTGCTTTTATTGAGAATGTATCTGGAGAGATTAGCTGTGAGACTTTTTATAGAAAGAGGCTATGATGAAAACATATCAATTTTAGAGCAGATAGTGAAAGAAATGTCAATTGCAGCTGATTCCGAAAATTTGCAAAGATTGTTACAGCTCAATACAGATTTTCATAATGTTATAGTAATGGGATCTAAAAACGAGGAGCTCAGAAAGGTTATATCTGCTTTGCGAGATAAACTTTACAGAGTAAGGGTATTTTCGCTTTCCTATCCGGGGCGAATTAAACAGTCTTATCAAGAACATTTGCAAATATACAAAGCAATAAAGAGCAAAGATATAGAATTATCCGAGAAATTAATGGAGGAACATATAAAATGCGTAAGAGATGTTCTTATCAAGAGAGCCAGTGAAGGTTTGATTTAACTTGTGCCCTGCAAGAAGTCTTCATCCTGCAGAAAGTGAAGATGAGTTGCAGCAGACAAATATTTATTTTTGTATGCAATTACAAGCAATCAGCATGTGGACCACCTGAGACTATAAAGATAATGCCTTTACTATCGAATTTTCCAGTGGCAAGTTTGGTCGGTGAAGCAGGAAGCCACCGCTATAGGAGGAATGGTTCACAAAATTGAAATATGATGTGGTGCCAGCCATACAAGGCTGGCTTTTTTATTAAAGATATTTTTAGAAAAGTCACGATAAGACAAGATATTTTTTAAAAAATGGAGGTTTTTAGTTTAAAACAGTAAAAATTATTTTGTTATTCGAGAATTTTCCCATTTTACAGCTTTTGACTGAGAGTGATATTTATGATAAGTTAGTTGCAGTATGCAAGCAACTAACAAGAGGTGAAAAACATGCTGAACCATCTGCACCATCAAATACTATCCTGTCTCAAAAAAAATGGACCTATGACAGCTCAGGGCATTAGCGAAGAATTATCTGTAAATGAATCAACTATTTCAAGAAATTTGAGATATCTTCTTGAGTGCGGAATAGTTTTTGTAAAAGATCATCTGCCTGCTAAAAGTGCTGGTGGGAGAAAACCCCGACTACTTTGCTTGAATCCTGAGTGGCTCAAGCTACTTGGTATATCTGTAGAACAAGGAGAGATATGCTGGACAATCAGCGATTTTCTGGGAAGAGCTCTTTTTTTTAAAAGATTAATTACTAATATTGATAGAGAAAATTTTGAACAAGTTGTTTCCAAGGTTTTATTTGAAAATTCGTTTGATGTTGTGACAATAGCTATGCCGGGATTAATAAAATCTTCTGAGAATTTCATCGTGTTTTCTGAAGCACTTGGCATAGAAAATTATTCCCTGAATGGTATTTATCATGGTCCATTTTTGCTCTTTAACGATGCAAATGCTGCCGCAGCGTGTTATTTGAATTTTGCAAACAACCTGGTGTATTTACTGCTTTCAATCCCCTATGAACTTTCAAAGCCTGTCGGACTTGGAGCGGGCATGGTTATAAACGGGACGATTTATGAGGGTAGTAATGGGTCTGCTGGCGAGCTTGGAGAAGGTGTCCCGGTAATAAGAAAAACGCCTTTTACAGTTGAAGATCTTGAAAAAAACAGAAATCTTTTAACAGAACACGAGAATGATCTCGAAGCTTTTATAAAGCATATCTGCGATAAGGTTGCAACTGCGGTTAATTTAATTGACCCGGAGTTGTTTGTCCTTGGAGGGGATTTTCATCTACTTGGGGAGCGCGTTCTTTCAAAAGTAATAGATAAGATAGAAAGCCAGGTTACTGTGAAGAGGGTGAAAAAAATCAACTGGCAACTGGATATGAGTGGTTCTAAGACAGTTGCGCTTGGTTCTGTTTTGGCATTCTTAGAAAGGTTTTTCTACGATTATGAATTTGCGAAATACGTTTTTGAAAGCAAAGGGTGCGTTCAAAATGGGAAGATATGAGAAAGTTTTCTTTTGCGGTGTATCAAATTCAGATGATTTAAAAGTTGTTTTGAATTACGATATTGGTGGAGTTCTCCTTTATCCTTCGGTTTTCGAAGATCCATCTGAATTTGCTGAGATAATGTGCAATCTTGAGGGAAAAAAGTTGTTGGTTTCCACAGATCACGAAGGCGGTCAGCTTGAAATTTTGCCGTTCATCCCTCAATCTCCGGGTAATCTTCTCTTCGGACAAACAAATCCGGATTTTGTGTTCAAGTATTGTAATTTATCCGGAAAATTTATGAAAGAACTTGGAATAAATATGATCTTTGCGCCTGTATTGGATTTAAAGTTCCCGGAAACTAACCCTGTGATTGGTTACAGAAGCTATGGAAGCGATCCAAAAAAAGTTTCCGAGTTTGGATTATCTGCTATAAATGGTTATAAAGCAGCTGGTTTGCTTTCGTGTGCAAAACATTTTCCTGGCCATGGTAGAACTCGCCAGGATAGCCACCAGGAAATTGCTATTGTCGATATTGATCGTGAAGAACTTGATAAGGACCTTTATCCGTTCAGGATAGCTGTTCAAAATGGTGTCGATTCTATAATGATGGCACATGTAATCTATTCAAAGATCGATGAAAAACCGGCCTCAATTTCAAGAAGATTCATAGACTCCATGCTCAGGAATGAGTTGCAGTATGATGGTTTGATCATAAGTGATGCTGTGGAAATGAAATCTCTTTCGCGGCATTACAGCCCTGAAGATATATTAGTGGATTTTTTTAGTTCAAGAGGAGATATGCTAATAATTTCTCGCCCCAGAACTTTGAGAATCTATGTTGAAATGCTTCATAAACTTATCAAAAATGGAAAACTTGAAAAAACATTTCTTGCCGAAAGTATGCAACGCATAGAAAAAATCTCTCCTGCTATTGAGGATAGTTATGGATTTATCCGCCATGCAATTGAAGAAGCGGTGGAATTTCATATTGAGCAATTGAGATCAGAACAAGCTGTATTGGTGCTTCCCGATTTGACATTTTACAGTGAGGCAGATGTATCTGAGAGCTATCTCGAATTTTTTAAGAAACAGGCAAAAAGGTTTTTAAAGGCAAAGATTATTCCTTTCAGTGGGATCAACAGTGTGTCTGGAAATGTTCTGATTATAGATCTTTTGATTGATGCTTCGGATAAAGAAATAGTTGCCCATAGAAAGTTGTCGGAAAATTTTGAAACAGTTCACATAATAACGAGAAATCCATTTCTGAAGACGTATTTCTGCGATAGAAATTATATCGTTACCTACTCCCTTTCTCCGATTGTTATGGGGTATGTTTTTAAAAAAATATCACGGTTTTTAAAAGGGGGTGTTTGAAGATGTTGAGAAAGTTTTTTATCTTTGTCATACTCGTCCTTGTAGTCATCAGCTTTGGAAAAACCAAACTTACATTCTGGCAATTTATGATGGATGATGCTCTGGCAAAAGAAGTCCTTTCCGGTTTTTCAAAGGAGTTTCCCGATATTGAAGTGGAAGTAGTTCAGCTTTCATGGTCGACTGGATTTGACAAGATAGTTACTGCAATCGCAGCCGGGGCTGCGCCGGATGTTGTGGAATTGGGAAATACATGGATAGCAAATTTTGCTTCAGAGGGGGTACTTTCGGAACTTCATCCGGAGGATCTTGAAAAATATAGGGATTTTCCGGGTATGAATAGTACTGAATACATGGGAAAATACTACGGCTATCCATGGTTGCTTGGAACACGCGCCATGTTCTACAATGTTGATCTTATGATGAAAGCAGGGCTTGATCCGGATCGGCCGCCGCAGACGTGGTCTGAATTGCTCGAGGCTGCCAGAAAAATTTCTGAATTGCCGGATGTTTACGGAATTGGTTTGCCTGCTGGAGAAGTATATAGCCCGTGGCAGGAATGGTTTTTGCTGGCTATATGGGGAAATGGTGGAAATGTTATTTCCAAGGATTTGAAAAAAGCTACTCTCAACTCTCAACAGAATAGAGATACGGCCAGATTTTATCAAGAACTTTCTAAGTACGCTTTGAAAAGCAAACAAAAAGATCTCGGTGATGCGTTTGGAGAAGGTCGGGTAGGTTTTTTAGTAAGTGGGGCCTGGTCAATAGGAACGCTTGCACAATCATATCCAAATTTAAATTATGGTGTATGTCTTATACCAAAACCTGATAAACCTGACGGAATTCATGCTTCATTTTTAGGAGGGGAAATACTCGCTGTGCCTTCTCAGACAAAAAATGTAGATGCTGCGAGAAAATTTATAAATTATCTTATGAGACCAGAGATAGCTATGATCATAACCAAACATTATCCAGGGGTCTATCCTGCTGATCCAAAGGCTTCTTCAGACCCATGGTTTGAGGACAATCCATTACACTTAGTCTTTTTTGAGCAATTGAAAACAGCTTTTCCTGTTCCGCCGACTCCTGCATGGCCAAAAATCGAGGATGTTCTGACGAATGTGGTAGATGATTTGATAATTTCCTACAAAGATGTTGATGAAGTTTTGAATTTCTACAACACGGAAATTCAGAGAATTCTCGATGAGGTGGGTATGTAGAAAAAAACAGGGAGCTCTGGCTCCCTGTTTTTGGTGGAGTGAAAAATTATGAAAAAAAGAGGCAGAATCACAATATTGTTCTTACTTCCGTGGATTGTCAGTTTCATTTTTTTCACGGCTTATCCATTGATTTTCTCGATTTTTGTCAGCTTCACAGATTATTCTGGACTAAACCCGGCTATGAAATTTATCGGATTGTCCAATTACACAAGAGCTTTTTCAGATAAGATTTTCCTCAAAGCTCTTCTTAATACATTTAGTTTTGTAATTATAACAGTTCCAATAACGACTGTTATTTCGTTATTTTTGGCTATTCTCCTGACAGGTGGAATAAGGCTTAAAAGAGTCTTTCAGGCGAGCTATTTTCTTCCATCTGTAATATCGATGGTAGTCATTTCTATGATCTGGTTGTACATATACAGTGCTACAGGTCCGCTTAATCTGTTGTTAAATGCTTTGGGGTTCAATTTTCCCGCAAGAAGCTGGCTTTCATCCTCGAAAACAGCACTTGGGTCAATAATGGTTATGGACATATGGTCTGCCATAGGGTATTATACAGTTTTGTTTGTTGCAGGCCTTCAAAGTATTCCCATTCAACTCTATGAAGCTGCAAGAATAGATGGCGCAACAAAATGGCAGATTGTGAAATCTATTACTCTACCACTTCTAAAATCAACAATACTTTTTGTCATATCAATAAACTCAATTCGTTCCTTTCAGATATTCACAGAAATATTCACTCTAACCGGCGGTGGCCCTGCGAACTCCACGCAAACTGTTGTTTATTATCTTTATGATACGTCGTTTCGCAAATTTGAGATGGGATATGGTTCGGCTATTGCGTATATCTTGTTTTTGATAATTATGTCGGTAACATTTATTCAAAGAAAGTTTTTGAAGGGTGAGCAATTATGAGATTTTTTATTTATGCGATTCTAATTATCTTTATGGTGTTATCGCTTTTCCCCACGTTTTTAATGTTTTTTACGGCTTTCGTTCCCGAAGGTGATTTGTTTAACAGGACAATTGAAAAGACCATCACAGATTTTGAGTTGCCGAAGGCAATTCTGCTGAGTAAGGTCAGACCTGTAAAAACGACTATAAATTTAATAAAAGAAGGTGAGAATAGTTTTTTGAGAATAGACGCTTCGAAGGATTTTTCCGGTATAGCACCATCGATGGGCTCTTCAGATATAAATAAAGTCAAATTCGTCGAATTGAGGTTAAGAAATGAAGAATCTATTCGTCTAAGAGTAGGCTTCAAAGATATAAAAGACAGGGTAGATTATTGTATAGTGAGGGATATCCCGGCATCCAGAGAATGGCAAAATCTCAGATTCGAAATTAAGCCAGGCGATCTTTCTCTGGATACATTTCACATTTCTCAGTTAAGAATTGAGACACTGGGAGATGGTTGGGTTGATATAGATGATGTAAAGCTTGTGAACAGATATCCCACATTCTATAATTTCGTTAAAGTTCTCAGGGATGATTACTTTGGAAGATATTTGCTCAACAGCGCTATTGTCTCGACGGGCTCTGTGGTGGGGAATTTGTTTTTCTGCTCAATGGTGGCCTATGCCTTTGCAAGGAAAAATTTCAGATTCAAAGAACTTCTTTTTTCTTTGATTCTCGGAACGATGATGATTCCACCGCAGGTAACGATCATTCCTACTTTCATATTGATGAAAAAACTTGGCTTCATAGATACTTACTGGGCTCTGATTTTGCCGAATCTGGTAACACCATTTGGCATTTTTCTTATGAGACAGTATATCGAACAGCTGCCAGTTGAATTGGATCAGGCTGCATTTGTAGATGGAGCAACCGATTTTCAGATTTTTCGCTATATCATATTACCTTTGAGTAAGCCAGCCCTTTCGGTACTTGGTATAAACACTTTTGTCTTGACCTGGAATGATGTTTTTTATCCACTAATTTTGACCACATCCCGAGAAATGCGGACTGTGCAGATAGGGCTCGCACTCTATCAAAAATTAAACGTTTTCACATGGCCGTCATTAATGGCGGCGTCTGCTATAGCAGGATTGCCTATAATTCTGATGTTTTTGATCTTTGAAAAGAGAATCATATCTGGTATCCTTGAAGGAGCAATAAAAAGCTGATTTTTCAAAGTTTTTTTATAAAATAAGAGGAATAAACGGCGCTTGTAACCAAGCAAATTGCGCCAAATGTTATGTACGTGTTTGAAATGCCTATGCTGTCGACTACAATGCCGCCCATCGTAGAACCAAGCAGCGGCCCCACTCCTTGAAGAGCTATCCAGAAAAGTGTTTGTGCTGATCTCAATGTTTGACCTTTTAAGGCTTCCCTCATGATGAAAATAGTTGAATAGTAAACCACAATAAATGTCCAGCCGTGAAGCATCTGGATTAAAACCATGCTTCCGGTGGACCAGCTCATAGGTACGAGAATAAGTCTTACACCAATTATCAAAATACCTGTAAGAAAGAGAAATTTACTCGAAATTTTCTTTCTGATTTTTTCTGCGGACATCAGAAAAGGGACTTCGCTCAATGCCATTAAAGACAAGGTTGTTCCAACAATTGACACATTGTAGTTTCTGTGTTTTACAAAAACCGGTAAAAAATTGCTGTTGAATAGATTAAAACCGATAGCAATTGTTACCATAATGAAGAGGAACAGAAAAGGCGAGGGTACTTTCCCAAATTTTCGATTTTTTTCGGCCTTTTCAGTTTTTATATTGATTTTTCGTATTAGCAAATTTATAAGTACAAAAATGACAGACAGGACAATGAAAAGCCATTCAAACCCCAATCTAACTAACTGGCCTATTAAAAATGCTGCTACTGCGTATCCAATAGAACCAAAGATTCTTATCTTGTTGTATGAAAAAGCATATTTTTCCGAAAGATCAATCATGGCTGATTCGACCAAAGGTAAAAATGAAGCTTGGAAAAATGCAAGCACAGCCATGAAAAGAAATTTCATGACGAATCCTTCTGATATATAAAGCAACCAGGAGGAAAGTACAGCGGATATTGAAAAAATCCTTATTATTTTTATCGTTGAAAATCTATCTACCAGAGAAAAGTATATGTAGTTTCCGTAGACAGCAGTTAACGGCATTAACGCCATCAAAAGACCTATCTGTGAAGGCGAAAAACCTGTTATAGTAAAATACTGGCTCATCAACGTTGAACACGCCATAATAGAATAGATAAGTGCCTCAAGAACGCATGAGTTTAACATTTCCAATCTCCTTTGTTTTTTTAATTATACTATAGACAGCTGGTTTTCCGGTAGTTGTGTCAGCGTATAATACAGTTGGTGGTGATGATTGTGAAAGTTTTGGTTGCTTATGACACTTACACGGGAACAACAGAAAAGTGCGCAAAAATCCTGGCAGAGAAATTTAAAGAGGCAAGAATTATTAATCTTGCGAAAGGTTATGGAGTGGTTCTGAATGAATATGATTGTGTGGTTGTTGGAAGCTACGTGCACGCTGGAAAAATAAGCAAGAGGGTTAAAAAATTCTGTGAAAAGAATATTGAAAATCTTAGGGGTAAAAAAATAGGTATATTTTTATGCATGCTGGGGGAAGAAAAAGATTTTGAAGAGTATGTTTCCAGAAATTTTTCGAGTCAGTTTCTTGATCTTGTAAAGGCAAAGGATTACTTTGGTGGAGAACTTAACTATGAAAGAATGAACTTTGTCTTCAGATTTATATTGAAACTGATTGTCAAAAACACCAAGCCAAAGCTTGGTGTAAGGGAAGAAAAGATAGAGAATTTTGCAAAGCAATTAATGGATTAGAGACGAGCTTTTGAACGATCTTTTCTCTGCTGGACCTCATTCTTATCAATATTGGAGCCCTCTATAACTTTGATATCTTTTGCCTTTTTCAACATTCTTTCTGTTTCAGCTTCTCTCAAAAGTTCATCTAAACGAGCCTTTGCGAGTAGATATTCTAACATGCTCCCACCTCCGAAAAAATTTTAGCATATACTTTGAAATTTGTCAAGTGTAATTTCATAAATATGAGTTTTTATTTTGATATATATGGAATAAGCCTGGAAATATCAAAAATAATTATAATTATATCAATAATATTTAGGTGAGATGGAGAAATATTTTTCGAAGGCTGGTGTAAAATGAAAAAGAGGTGGTTTTATGGGACGGTTTTCATCTTTCTGGACACTCATAATATTTGGGATATTTCTCATATTATTGGTTTTTGTTTCACCTTTAACGAGGCAATCGAGAGAAGATGTCGAGTGGTTGAAATTTATAGGCAGGACATCAAGGGATATAGCCTATGATATAGCAAGGTTAAATGATGGGTCATTTGTAATCGCTGGATGGACAGGATCAAAAGAAGATTTCGATCAGGATGTTTTACTGCTTGGAATGGACAAAGGTGGGAAATTGCTCTGGGAAAAGGAATTTGGTGGGACGGGAACTGATGGTGCGGTTTCACTAACGCCGGCTTCTGACGGAGGATTTGTAGTTCTTGCACTTAGCGATTCAGATTCTGGAGAGCTATTTGCACAGTTTGGAGAACAAGACGTCTGGCTTTTGAAGTTCGATAACAAAGGTACACTTCAATGGAAGAAATGTTACGGTACATATGGTTACGAGACGGCTTTTGATGTGATAGAAGATGAAGGATATATTTTTGCGGGCAGCATAAATATAGATGGTCAGGAAGATTTCTGGGTAGTAAAAGTTGATAAGTCTGGAGATGTTGTCTGGAGCAGAAATTTCGGTGGAACTGATTGGGATGCAGCTTTCAGCGTAGCAAAATCCAAGAATGGATATATAGTTGCTGGAATGTCAAAATCAGCTGATGGTGATGTCAAAATAAACCATGGTTCGGCGGATATGTGGATCGCAGAAATATCTACCGACGGAAGATTACTCTGGGAAAACGCTTTTGGAGGAAGTGAATGGGATCAGATAGTAGACTTAACAGCTGTCGAAGATGGGTATATCGCTGCTGGGGTCAGCTGGTCTGAAGAAATAGTTGGCAAGGAAAGAAAAGCAGATTTTGTGATGATCAAATTTGATATAAATGGCAAAGTTCAATTTTTCAGAACCTATGGTGGAAGCTCAGATGATATTGTTCAAAAGATA
>LDZR01002250.1_pt1 | contig 23991 bp, 23 predicted proteins | sample 615371 | NCBI WGS metagenome assembly LDZR01 (sample SAMN03408294, study PRJNA278302) | terrestrial metagenome | isolation source: oil reservoir sample K2 | place: USA: Alaska, North Slope, Kuparuk formation | collected 2013
ATGAGAAGCTTTTACTGATGTTAACTGAGATAATGGAGCTTACGGACAGGGCGCTTGAGAAAGCGGAGCACTTCAAAGAAGAGAACGAGGGATACAGGGAGATTGTTAAAAGGGCCAATAAAGTGTTTGCCGAACTCGGCCTATAACGGGGAAATGAAAGTTTAGGGATCAGTAACCGAAGAGACTCTAAACCCTTATAGCTTCCATTTTAACTACTCTCTCCAAATGTTGTTCTAGGTTTACTCCTTCCTAGTTTTACTTAATAGAAGTGTTGATTTGGACTCAGCGCTTTATGAGAGAAAAGATTGTATAAGGGGTAGAGACTAAACCACTAGTAAATTTAGGGGTGACAAAATTTTTAAACAGTTTTTGGAATAGAGGGAGGGGAAACAAGTGGTGCTCAAGTCCATAACTACTTTCGTTAAAAACCTCGTGGCGAAAAATGAGTTCACAAAAAGGCTTTCACTTAAATTGTATAGTCAATATAGGGAATACAAAGCTAAGAGAGAATTCTACTCGAGAATTAGAGACGTGAACATGGAGGAATATGTTGATGTATCAAACAGGCCAGATATGAATGTAATTATTTTAGCTGTAGATTGTCTTAGATATTCTAACCTCTCTTTTGCGGGTTATCACAGAGAAACAACTCCTTTTTTAGATTCTCTAAAGGTGAATTTCAGGGCTGTATCAGCCGCACCGTGGACGTATCCTTCCGTGGCCTCAATACTGACAGGTCTCTATCCTCACAATCATAATGCTTATATCCATGATAAGGTCAAGAACTTTGATAATCTCAAAGGTTTCAAGCCAATTAGGAAGAGCGTGTTAACTTTGCCCGAAATTCTTTTTCTGCTAAACTATGAGATATACTTCGGAACGGCAATCGATGTTGCAAGCTATCCGTTAAAAGGCAGGCTGGTTCCCAAGCGTTATTTGGGGGATACACCAGCTGAAAAGTTGCTGAATGATTTAAGGAAATGGATAGTGAAAAGGAAAAAGCCTTTCTTTGCATACGTTCAACTTGGGGACTTGCACGAGCCATTAGTGCCACCTAAGGAGTTTAGGAATTATTTTGGTAAAGTCGAAAAGTTACCCAACATTGAGAGGTGGGCATTCGGAAGACCTGAAGAACAGAAAGGAGAGAAATTTCAGGAATACAAAGAGAATAGAATCCTCCTTTATGACAACACGCTTAGATACGTTGATTATGCATTAGAACAGTTTTATTCCTTCCTTGAGGATTCTGGGTTGTTAGACTCAACGATTCTCGTTATTACAGCTGATCATGGGGAAGAATTTTGGGAGCACGCAAAATTAGAAGCAGAGAACTTCTATGACCCAAGGGGTTATTACGGTGTGGGGCATGGGCACAACGTGTTCAATGAAATCATTGAGGTTCCCATCATCCTCGACGGTGCTGTCAAAAACCGTGGTGAGTATACTGGAAACAGGGTTAGTTCAGTCGATATAACTCCAACAATTTTGGACATGCTTGGTGTCTCGCACAATCTAACTTTTGACGGGCAAAACTTGTTTAAGGTTAAAGAAAAGAAACGGCCTTTGCTCGCTGAGGCTGTGGGTTATGGTTACGAGAAAAAAGCGTTGATCTTGGGAAGGTATAAACTCCTATATGCTCCAGAGGACGGTGTCCAGTGGGTATTCGACCTTAAGAAAGACCCATATGAACAACACCCAATTAAAGACGGAGAAGTCACATCGATATTTGTTGAAAAGTTAAACAGAACGCTCAGAGAAAGTGAAAAGAAAAACTGACAGGGGCGTTGAAGAGGGTTAAAATCTGATAAAAACCCCAAACTTTTATTTTAGGCACTTTAGCAATGGTGGCAGTCTTTAGGAATCTTACAACTTCTTTTTTCATGTGCTTAACTACGTCTTTCGTTCCCTCTATTTTTGGATCGTACGAGATTATTTCCTCAAATTTCCAGTCTTCGACATTGAAAATTCCTTTGAAGCCCTTGTAATAGACAGCAATTCTATACTTGTCAAGCTGCTCAATGTTTTTCTTTTCAGTTTCATTTGAGACGTCCCCTACGTCCGTATGCACACCATATGACTCCGCAAACACAGTACCTTCGTACAAGATACTGTCATCACTAAGTTTGTTGTCTATTATGCTAAGAATAAAAGGCTTGAGCTTTACCAAGCTTACATATCTTGACCTAGGGCAAACGCAAGTAGGTAAGCTGTTCCGTAGTGAGAGATAATCAAGGAGACGCCGAAAACCAACAGGAAAGTTGGGCTAATCCTCTTGGAGACAACAGCATATACTATAAGAGCAAGATATATCTCCACTACCATCATTCTTGCAAGTGCCATCGTATTGTAAAAGAAGTGGAAAAAGAAAACTATAAATAACACGGAGAGTTCTGCCCAAATTTTACCTAAGAGACGCTCGTAAGCTTTCAAAAGTATCAGCGGGACAAGAGAAAAAGCAGTGGGTAAACAACTTTAAAAATCAAGTTAATACTAGCACTTAAAATCAAGGAATAAATTGGAGCCAGGATATTTATGCTAGCAACAGTATTGGATGCGTAATAAGCCGATATGTCCCAAATCCCTTTAGACAAGACTAGATTAGCGTGGTAATACTCCACGTTTATATCATATCCCAAATGTATTGCCAGGACATTCCAAAGACCGTTGATCACATAAGGGAGAGCGCAATAGCCCAAACTGCGAAAGCTCTATTAAAGTTCTTAACTTTAACAAAATTATCGGCGTGAGCGAGATGATTTTAGGTTTAAACCCCTCTGGGAATTGCGCTTCCTCTGCTGGGCGAACAAGAGCACAATTACAACTTCTCCGAGAAACTTTCAAGCTTTACGTTGGAAAAGAAGGTAGCCAGGTAGAAATGTCAGGGCAAGAAACCCAAAATCGTGATTATAAATGCTCTCCTATCCATCTTACATCGGTTGTAGCATTGGCGAAAAGTCTTTTAAATGTTTGTGCACAAAGCTGAAATGTGGCTCTAATGAGGGCTCCAAGAGTCTCTATAATTATTTTGAATTGGAACGGCTGGAAGGATACGATAGAGTGCTTGGAATCGGTTTACAGAATTACTTATCCTAATTACGATGTCATTGTTGTTGATAATGGTTCCCAGGATGATTCTGTTCAAAAGATTAAGGAGTACGCTGAGGGAAAAATCAGGGTTAATTCAAAGTTTTTTGAATACAATCCAGAAAATAAGCCAATCAAGGTCTTCGAGGTTAGCGAGGAAGATGCCAAAAGGGGGAGGTTCAACAAACCGCTTTATGAGAAGTATGACGTTGATAGGCGGATGATTCTGATTAAAAATAAAAAGAATTATGGATTTGCCGGCGGGAACAACGTGGGAATAAAATTTGCCTTGAGTGTTTTGAATCCAGATTATGTGTTACTTTTGAATAACGATGTTATAGTCGATAGAGACTTCTTGAATACCATGCTCAGTGTCTGTAAAAAGAACGACAAAATAGGTATAGTTGGATTGAAGAGTTACACGTATCGTACAAATAAATTACGCCGTCTCCCTAAAGCAATTGGGGTGCTCGAGCCTAATGTAATAGAAACAGAGTATGTAGAAGGCTCCTGTTTTCTTATCAAAAGTGATGTTCTTCGGGATGTGGGACTGTTTGATACACGGTATTTCTTGTACTATGAAGAGACAGATCTCTGTGCTCGTGCTAGGAGAGAGGGATATAGGGTTGTTTTTGTTTTAAATTCTAGAATATGGCATAAGGTCGGAGCTAGTAGGCCTAGTACGACATTTATATATTTTATCACAAGAAATTGGTTTTTATTTGTACAGAAAAATTACTCTAAGACCAGATTAATACTTTCATTCGGATATTACATGACGATTACTGTACCTCGCAGAGTTTATACGTACTTGATTAAACATAGGAGCCGTGAGGAGTTTAAATCATTTTTAAGAGGTTTTTTAGAGGGACTTAGATTTTTTGGCTTTTGATTAGTATCCTATCATAGTGTTAGGTTTTAGAATGCAATATAAGGGCCAATCTACAGAGACCCGGCCAATATAAGACTAAAAATTTGATTACAAAATCTCTTATATTTCTTGTGGGTGCTTGTTTAAGCAAAAAAATATTTTTTGTCTTTAGTTTGTTTGAGGCATCAGTCTCACCTATTGCATATAATTTAAACAAAATTACTAACAATCGATATCCAATGTATTGAGTGAGTAGCTTGGACATCTCTTTATCGGAATTAATCATGTGATTTTGTATTTCGTGATACGACTCTACCAAATTATTAAAATGAAGTATAAGATGAGTTTTGTCAAGAGTACTTGACACTGAGTTGTCTCTAATGCTACAAGCTACAAACACATCAGGAACACACCCCACACGTTGCGCTTTATACAAAACTCGGAAGACAAACTCTAAAACATCACCGTAAAATTGTTTTCGTTTTGAATTAAATTTAATACTGTTTTTTATTAGAAAACTCTTTTCATATATCCCATTATCAACTACAATAGTGAATTCTCGCTGTAACATTAATTTCAAAACATCTCGTCCTGACGAAGCAGAGCTATGGCACCTATTGTTACTATTCCGTATGATCCTATTGTCTTCGGAGTTCACCCACACAACATTGCTAAAAACCGCTTGATAATTCTCCTTTATTGCTGTGTGATACATACGCTCAATAAACATTTTATGAATGTAATCATCACTATCAAGAAATAACACATATTTCCCCTTGGCCATTTTTAGTCCTCTATTTCTTGCTGCACTTGCCCCCATGTTTTCTTGTGATACAACTTTCCACGGGAACGGGGCGTCGGATAAAGCTTTCTCAACGACTTCTACTGTGTTGTCCGTGGAACCATCGTTAACAACCACTACTTCAATATCCTCAAAAGTTTGAGCTTTAAGAGACTGTAGCGTTTTTGAAATGTGTCTGCCGGCATTATATGCTGGAATAATTACCGAAACTTCTACCATACACTCTGACTCTGTGGAAATGTTTTTATAAACTTATTCATTTTGTCTAAGTATGCATTTTAGAGTTTCCCTGTTGTCTTTAGAGTTGATACGACCTTTTTTACTCTTACATCCTCTTTGCTTCTTAGGTAATAATTTATGTCGGCATATTTAGGCTTTCTCTTGGCAAATTCTGAATCTTCTTTTAAAATATCCATCAATACTCTTCCATCCACGTCGTTTGGGATTGGCAAGCCAAAAATGTGCAAAATTGTTGGTGCAATATCATAGACAGTTACAGGTGAGTTGAAATTAGTATATTTTTTTACGTCTTCTCCCGTAACACAAAAGATGCCTCTCATTGAATGTTCACTTTTGTATATTTTCTTGACAGGAGTATCTTTGACTTCAGTAGAAACAGCAACTCTCTCCCTCGGATAAATAATAATCTCTGGGAAATATTTGGGGAGGGACTGAACTTTATACAATTCCTTGGCATCATAAACATGTGACAATTCTTCCAACTTTTCAAGCTCTCTAACAATATCTTCTTTGTATTGGGAATCAAAAACGTATATTCCCCAAGTATCAGACTCAAGGATAGCTCCTTTTGTGTCATTATCAAGAACTGTCAACAATCCGGACTTTCCACCTACATGTTTTTTTAGGAATCTCCTCATTGGGCCAATTTTTGTTGCGATTCTAAAAGCGCTTCTGGACAATTTCAACGCAAGAGCTTTTTGATCTGCGAGCTTTAATAATCCAGCATTTTTTAATACAGTATTGGGATAAACTATTTTCTCTTTTATTTCGAAACCATGATCGCTAACTAGCATTGTTATATCTGATACATTTTGTGCCTCCTGAATAAACTTTTTAATTTTGTTAAATATCTTGCTGACTCTGGGTCTTTTTTCTCCCTCAACGACTTCGGGAACGACGTGCTGGATCCAGTCGGTCTCACTAAAGACTACAAAATACAAATTCCAGCTTTCTTTTTCTAAAAGATCGTAGTAAATATGCAACCGGGCGTCCAGAAATTCCTCAACAAGTTTTAGATACTGTGTAATATTCTTTCCTGCCCTTGAGGGTGTGGGTGGTTCAATGAGGTATTCCTTATACTTTTCATTGAGCTTCTCTGGATATATAGACTGGACCGGTGATGCCCAATCTGAGACAACAGCAATGTTTTGAATGTTTTTAATGCCCTTGAATGGATATGTCTGGGGGAGGTTTGCAACAATACTTTTCTTTCCCTGTAATGATAACATTTCGAATATTCTGGGTTTTTGGAGATCTATAGACGTATAAAACGTGCTCTTCCGATTTGCCCAATCTATCTTACGAAATCCAATTATCCCGTGTTTACCTGGATTGACACCAGTTATTATAGAATTCCACGCAGGAGGAGTATATGGGGGTATTGTAGAAATACACTCTGAGCATAACCAATCGCTACCCGTGATTCCTGCCATTTCTATGATGTTTAGAGTTGCTCCATCAAGTCCAATAACTGCCATTTTGTGCTTTTTATTCATTATTACCGCCTCCTGGGGAGCGTCAAGTATATCCAATATCCTGAAGATGAATATATAAGATTGCATGTAGGGTCAGCATTCAATCTATTATAGTCTTGCTTTGTCCATTTCCACATCTTTGGATTGTCAGGTATTATGCTCTGATAAAACAGTAACATAAATGTGTTAGTAACTACATACGCCTTCTGTGGAATTACCTCTCCAATGTACTCAGGATAAGCTAGGTGCGGGGGCAATTGATTCTTGATGTATTTATATGGGAATAATGTACGACGTAATTGTTCGTGCCCATAGATTAATGAATAGAAAGTCTTGATGTCAAAGGGCCGTCCAGTATAAATAGGTAATGCGTCTCTATTCCCAAATAACCATCCCCATCCCAGATATTCTGATCTCGTTATTTGTTGATTTTCTAATCCCACTAATGGTCCTGCATGAATCGTGAATACAGTATGGTATGATATCATAACTACAAGAAGGATTGAGATTATAGTTTTTGTTAGATGTCTCTTGGAGAAGATAAGTATATATCCCACGAGTGGCGCAGAAAAAAGCGTGATATACTTGAAAACTCTTTCAAAATTGAGGAAATATATTCCCAAATTGACTATTCCCAACCATGAAAACATTGCCACGATAGATGCAAAATATATTGCGATCTTGGTATCTATGTCTTCATCAATTTTCGACTTGTTTTTTAGTATTTTGACTACTGAAAGTATGAATACAATCCCAAGTATCAAGATTTTGCCATATCTATAAAATGCTAATCTTAACAATGTGTCCATTGGAAGTTGATACTTTTCAACCGTCTCAATATGCCGGACGAGGTATGGATTTCCTAATAGTAACTTAAAGAAAGACATGATGACTATCTTAGCATTTTCTGCTACTATACTAAATGAGGCATACCAAATCATCCACAAAATCATCACTATAATAATTATGTATTCTAGTGGACTTATGTTCAAGAGGGGAACATGATTAGTTTTTCGGAGTGTTTTGTCAAGAAACCAAAATGCGAGAATGACTAGCAATGTGTATAATGTACTTAAGGGATGCCAGTAAACTAATACCCAAAATAGAGGTATCACCAGTAGGGATTTTAAATTTTTTTTAATTTTTTTTGAAACAAGGATAGAGAGTATCATGACTAAAAAAGTTAACGCTGTAGTTCTATGAACAAAGCCTCCTCCTGGAATAAGTGTGAGACCAATTGCTGAAATATATAATATCGTGGATCGAGTTTTGTCTTGATATATTTCCCTTATGAGTATGTAGTACCATAGAAACGTCACAAAAAACATGTATAGAGGCAATGCCAGTATTATTAGGTTAAGCTTGTAATAGCCAATCTCCTTTAAGATTGCTGCTAGAACATTTTCTGCGGGATAAATATCACTATTTGGGATAAAACCATTATTGAGAATATCTTTTATTGCACCAGTATAAATTAAGATGTCACTCCTGCTATTTAGAAAATAGCCGCGGATATAAGGCAATAACATCAATGAGATTCGAACTATTAAAGCTAAAATCAAGGTTAAGATCACATATATGTTGTTTTTATTATCATAACCAACACCAGACAGTACAATTGTAAGTACAATTATGGCTATAGCTGAATACCAGAACCAAACAGAGTATGCTAAGTATATTGATGCTTCGTATCCTGTTGTAGGGGGGGTTGTAATGATGTATCCAAAGAAAATAACAGATAAAACAAGTATGCTCGTAACTGATATCAGTATAGTTTTGTTCGCCCGAATAGACATCATCTCCTATCACCCCCGCGACTCCTCATAAATTATGATTGGTTCTTCTTTCATTTTCATTTTTAACTGTTGAAAGTTGTCAAATACATAAATATCAAGTGGAAATCCATGGAAATTGGCCCATATCCTCTCTTTCATTACAAATATGCACGCTCTCACACCATTAATAAATCCAGGTTTCCTTATAAGCCTAACGTCCAAATCAGAAGTCTCTTTGAATTCTTCCCGAACTAAACTTCCATAAATTCCCGCCCAAACAATGCTTGGTTCACTTTCGAGTTTCGCCCTTAATCTCTCTATGTAAACGTTAAACTTTTCTTTAGGAGTCGTTATAAGTTTAAGGTTTTTAAAAACCACAAAGATTTGTCCATTAAATATCCAATTAATCGTATGGCTAATTAATATGGCAGTGGGAATGTTCGCCCCCAAAAGCACCAATATTATTGTAAACAAGACATCTAGAGCTAATTTAAACACTCTCTCTGTTCTATCCATGTACAAAATTCCCTGAAATAACCAGCTGGATGATAGAAGAATTGGGGCTTTAATATATAATGGATAGTCGCCTTTGGCTATTTTATGATGGAGCCTTGATGTCATTATCTTTCACCACAAGTCCTAAAATTTGCTCATAAATACTTTCAACATCTAATGAGGCATTTATTATTTTTATTTCAGGAAATCTTTTGCTGAGCTTCGTATATATTTCAATCCTCTTTTTTAAACTTTTATCGAACTTTAGGTCTTCTCTGCGGTTCTTGATTTTCTCGTAGGGTGCCAGTAGTAGGATAACCAAACAGTCCTTTGGAGCAAGACTCAAAAATCTTTTTGCTGTTTTAGAATCAATAAACCCTTCATCATCTAAATCAATTGCCAGATCTACAAGGGTATCATGCACAAATCTGTCACAAACAATTCTTTTCTTTTGGATCCTGAGAGGGATGTAAATCTTAAATATCATAGCTATAAGAGAATCCAGATAAAGTGTTATTGGATAAAGAGTTGAAATTAGCTTAGATTTATAAAAATAGTGATACCCAATCTTATTGCCACTTGGCAGAGTTTGGACTTCGGTAAGTCTTAAAATTCTCGCCAGCCCTAGCACTGGCAGAGAGATAAAATGGTGAAACCTCATCCACCTATACTCATACGTATATCCCATCCCCCTAAGCCGTTCTATTAACAATCTTGCCTGCGTAGTTTTTCCCGTGCCGTCAGGACCAATAATGCAGATAAGCTGCGGTGGCTCCTTCATAACCTCACCCCAGCAGTTTTGAAAATTCTTCTACAACATCCTTCCAGCGTTTCCACCGTAACAGGTATTTCGTAGCATTTTTACCTAATTCCTTCCTTAATTCTTCATTTTCTAAAGCTAACAAAATGGCATCAGCTAATTCTTTTGGATTATTTGGTCTAACCACAAGGCCTTTACCTTCTAATATTTCTGGAATCCCATCAACATCTGTAGATATTACGAGTTTGCCTAAAGCCATGGCCTCTAATATGCTCAATGGGACATCGGACAATACCAGCTTGAAGGGAAGAGCTACTACATCCGCTGAGCCCACATAAGCCTTAACTTCCTCTGGAGAAAGATACCTTGAGATAATTATAAGGTTTCCCTCAACATTGAGTTTCTTTGCAAGTTTCTTGAGTTTCTCTTCTTCTTTTAGAACACTTTTGTAGTCTGGCCTAGACAGAATTATCAACTTGATGCTCTTTCTCTTCAAAACATATGGTAGAGCCATAACCAAAGTGTCCGTCCCTCTCAACGTTAATGGCGAGGTGTAGTACATCACAATGGGAGTTTTATCTTCTCCAATATCAGATTTAATCCGATTAACTCTCTCTTCATCCAGAAGTTCCAAAAAGTCCTCATCTATCCCGGGATGTATTACAACGACCTTCTCGTCGGGAACTCCCTTTTTAATTAACCTCTCCCTGTTACGTTGGCTCAGAACGATAATGTGCTCAAATTTTCTTGACCATTTCCTCACGAGAAAATTAGGTACAAGTGAGTTTATGATATGAACAACTGTGTATTTGCGGTACCTGATTAAGTCTTTGAGTCCAACATTTCCTATTAACTCCCTTAGAGAGTATATCGGGCTTGTAAGAATGCCTATTGTTGGTTGCTTGATTCTGAATTGAGTCCTCAAAAAGCTTGTTAATCCCAAAAGCATGATTACTTTGTCGGGACTTTCCCTTTCCAAAACATCCAAGACTTCCCTTGGTTCACCTTTCAAGGGGATAAATAACCTGCTAACACCAACAACTCTTATTCCTGCGATATCTGCTTCCCCGTTCGAATTGGTGAGTATAAAGACGTCATGCCCTTTTGCTTGAAGCCCTTTTGCAATTTCATATATATACCGCCAAGGTTGCTTTCTGAGGTTTGACTTCTTGAAATCAAAGCATATTATCGCGATTTTCATTGTAATCACCTAGCTCGTTGTCATTTCATAAATTTTCTCGAATTTCCTGGTTATTTTGTCCCAAGTGAATCTTTTTTCTATGGTTTTCCGTGCATTCCTACCTAGCTTTCTTTTTAACTTTTCATCCTCACATAAAAGTGCTATCTTCTCGGCAAGATCTTGTGGAGAACCCTTTTCAGTTAATAAACCATTCTTCCAGTTCTCTACAACGTCTTTATGTGCAGGAATATCACTAACGACAACAGGCAAGCCCGAGGACATGGCTTCCAGAACTACCGTAGGTAGCCCCTCATAGTGGGAAGGAAAAACGAAGACCGAAGCATTTTGATACAGCCTTACTAATTTATCAAAGGAGACATGTCCTAACAAAAGGACTTGCTTTAAGTTGTTTTTAGCTAGGTATCTCTCGATGGTTGGCTTTAGTGGGCCTTTCCCAACAATGTAAACCTTCATATCCAACTCTTTCAAAAGGGACACTGCTTTTATTAGATCAAAGATACCCTTCCTGTAATCCAGCCTTCCAACATACAAAACGTAATCATCACTCTTTTTCTTTACGGGATGGAAGACCTTCTCATTTACCCCATTACCAACAATGATTGGGTTATTAATGCTATAGTAATTAATGAGCTCCTTGGCGACAGCTGAAGAGACCGTGGTTATTGTCTCAGCGTTACTGATTAACTCCTGGGTTAGTGGGTATCCTGAAATATACGTTGTCAATTTTATGCCAATACCTTTTGTGTCAAGAACCTGGTAATGTTTTATATCCTCGACTAAAGACGTATGAATTGTCCCAACTATTGGAGAATTTGAGGTTATCGGTGGAGAAAGAGGAGAATGTATGTGAATAACATCAAACTCGTTATCTAGGTTTCTAAAGAACTTCTCAACAAACAGCTTGTGAACATGAACGTGAAAGGGATAAACTGGAAAGAACTGGGGCTTATAAACTTCAATTCTGTCAAAATAAAAGTGCTTGACTTTTCCATAGTGTCCTCGTGTTATGACCGTAACTTTATGCCCTTTCTCAATCAACTTCTTAGACAGGTTATAAGTATAATATCCAATTCCTTCCTCGGGAGGGAACGGTGTGGAAATTAACATTGCTATTCTCATTATTTAATCCCCCGCAGGTATTCCTTTAAGAAATTAACAAGTCTTTTTTCTTGCTTTATTGGTTTATACTTTAATGATTTCGCTTTTTTAATGGCATCTTCTAACTTTTCAATGTCATAAACAGCTATGGCTTTGCCCATACTCTCCAAGGCCTCAGCCAACTCTAACTGCTGATCGTCAATGTGCTCTCCAAACTTCTTCAATCTTGGAACTACAACTATTGGCTTGCCAAAAGATAATGCAGTTAATAATGTACCTGCCCCTGCATGAGCTACAATAATCTCCGCTTTTTTATAGAGTTCTAGGATATCTTCTTCTTTTTCCAAAAACCTAAACCATTTGGCGTTTTTTGGCTCGTAATCCGTGTATCCAATCTGCATTACCACCTCGTCATCTATTTTACCAGCTATTTCGTCCATTTTCTTTATCAACCTTTCAAAACCTTGGTAATGAGTGCCAACAGTTACAAATATCATACCACAGCCCCCACGTACTTTGCTCTTTTTCCGTAAAGCTTCAAAAGTTGGGGCCACTGAACTAAGAACAGGTCTGATAAGTAGTAAACAATCCTGCCAGTCCCGGACTTCGTTTTTATCCTGCACCAGCTTTCGATAAAAATCGTCCTAATACCCAAAAATTTGGCAATGATGAAAGCTGGAATTGCGATTTCAGCCCCAGTACTAACAATGACATCCGGTCTTTCTTTTGCCAGTATGATTGTCATCCTAATAACATCCCTAATCACTTTAATTGGATTCTTCTCCAAATTTTCAAGTAGGTTTTCCAAAAGATAAGTTTTATACTGTAAATTGCGAGTTCTGAAATTGTCATAAGTTATGAAGAATACATCATGCTCCTTAAATGCTTCCATGAGAAATAAAGTTTCAGTCAAATGGCCCCCATGGGAGCAAACCAATGCTATTTTCATCTTGTTACCACCTTATAGTTTATTCTGAAAATCAAATTTGCGACCTTTTTAATTGCCTTATCTAATATTGTGTAAGTTAATTGATCCTCCGGGATTAGGTAATCAACTCTTCTTAAAAGCTCTTTTCTGTTCGTTTCAATTTTTGTTACGTTCATTTTAACGCTATCTAATATCGCCTTGAATTTAAACTTTATTCCTTCTATCCCCTGAAGAACTGAGTACCCCCAAGTTAGAATCTCTGCCATTAACAAGGAGGGAAACAACAGAATATAATACTTCCAATCCAGATATCGCATCAAAATCACGTATCTAGCTTTTTCCAAATGATAAATTTTCCATGGTGGGACTTTAAGCTCGTAGTCATGATACACTATGGAAGTCGGAACATACATAATTCTATAACCCATGGACTGAAATCTCCATGACAACTCTCCGTCTTCATTATAAACAAACAGGTTCTCGTCGAACCCCCCAACTTTTAGATAGTCATCCTTTCTTACCGCGAAGCATTCCCCAGCGAAACCACTCACGAACTCGGGGTTATTGAAACTGTCCTTCTCCTTGTTTAGCCCCCTGACAAAGGACAATCCCGTAAAGTGAACAATCAAACCAGCAGCATTTATCTTTGACCCATCATACAATAACACCTTGGGCGTTGTTACTAATTTCTCTTCTTTTTCTAAAGGTTTTAGAAGCTCATCAAGCCAATTATCTTCGACTCTCGTATCTGGGTTTAAGATAACGACATACTTACCTCGGGCGTGCTTAACTCCGAGATTATTTCCGCCACCATATCCGAGATTTTTTGGATTTTTAATTAACTTAACTTGGGGAAACTCTTCCTCAATTATCTTGATTGTTTCATCAGTAGAACCGTTGTCCACGACTATAACCTCTAATGGGTTGTTTTTAAGAACTGACTTTAAACACTCTCTGATGTATTTTCCATGATTATAAGTGACAATTATCACACTAGCCTTATTAGAGGGGCCCATAATTCTTCACCATTATCTCTGCTCTTTTATCTCTCTCAAACCTCTTTTAATCTCAGCCATCACCTTGAACATATATGTCATCACGAAGCCTATTCCTATGAACTGAATCCCACCGAGGATCAATATAGCTGTGACGATGGCCAAAAGATCGTGAGGGATTTTGTTAAACCACTCGTAAACCACGTAAAGCCCAGATATCAACCCAAGGATAAGGAAAAGCGCCCCGACAAAGTACAGGTACTTGGCCGGGTTGTACCTTACCAGGAGCTCTATAATAGTCTTCCCAATCCTCCACCCGTCCTTTATGGGGTGAAGGTTCGCTTTTCCTTTACGCTTGTAGTAGTTAATCGGGACCTCTGCAATGCGGAATCCCTTCGCCACGGTCTCAACGGTCAGCTCGGTCTCGACCTCAAAGCCGTGCTTCTCAAGCTCAACGCTCTTGTAGAGCTCGCGCGTAAAGGCCCTGTACCCGCTGAGCATGTCGTAAACCTCAACGCCGTACAGGAACCTGAAGAGCCAGTTAAAGATTTTGTTCCCGATTAGGTTGAGCCTCGTAAAGGCGCCCTTCTCAAAGTTCTCCAGCCGGTTCCCAATAACGTGCTCGGCTATGCCCCTCTCGATGGGCTGGAGCATCTTTTCTATGTCCTTGGGGTCGTATGTACCGTCCCCATCAATCATGACAACAACGGGAGTGTCTATCATCTTGAAGGCCTCTGCAACGGCCTGCCCCTTCCCCTTCCCGCTCTGTAGGACAACCTTCGCACCCTTTGCCTCTGCAATCTCCCTTGTCCTGTCGGTGCTGTGGCCGTCAATAACGAGAATATTATGATACCCAAGCTTTTTGAACTCGTCAATGACCCATCCTATTCCATCTTCCTCATTCTTGGTTGGGATTAGTATTGTAACATCTGAAGGTTCGAGCTTCCTTACTTTAGGCATTCCAGGACCTCCAAGTTTCATTTTTATTATATTTTGGCTTTATGTTCCCTGCAATATCAAAAGCTCTATACGTGGAGCCGTCGTCAACTACCAGAACATCGCCGAACTTCCTGGCCAAAGCCACGACTGACCCGATCGTCAGCTCCTCGTTGTAGGCTGGAATCACTAGTAGGGTTTTCATCCTGCTCACCGTTCTTTAAACAATCTTAAAACATTATGCTTTAATAAATTTTGGATAGTAATGTGCGCTCAATCCCTCCTAAATATTCCTCTGTCAACGATTTTCTTACCAACTGCATAGGCATACCTTATGACCGTCCCGTTGACTTCCTCCGGAAGCTCAAACTCTTCCTTGCCTTTCACTCCGTACCACTTCTCGAACACTTTGGTCCCGTTGTCCAGGAAGCCCCATATCCCCAACCCTGTTCCGGTAGCGTTCTCAAAGTAAAAAACTACACTGCCGTTCACTTCCTCCACTATTACGTTCGGGTGCTTGAGCTTTAAAACTTTCACGACCCCACCGTCAGAATAGACGAGCTCGTAGGGCTCATTTGCATTGATGAAGAGCCTTACCAGAGTTGTGTTGAAGGCTTCCTCGTTCATAAATACCGCATATTTATAATCAAGGTTTATGTAGAGGTAGGTGTTTGTGTTTGATGCCGAAAGCTCTGGCTTCATAACTCTTCCTTGATATTCGACGTAAAGCTCCTTCGGCGATATTACTTGCCTATTAAGGTTCACAATCACGTTCCACGTCTCCCCAGGCTTCGCTATTATCCTGTAATCTCCTCTTTGGAAAACTAACGCTCCAACTGTTGAGGTGAGGGGCAAAACAATGAGGCCGTACTTTTCGGTTATATTATACTTGGGGTCCATTTTTGTGGTATCAACTATGGCTCCAAACTTTAAGAAATCATAATAACTAACAACAACGTAATCCACCCCAAGGTTCATGGCCCAGTTTTCATCGAGCTTGTCGAGGTAGTAGAGGGCGACACCAGTATTTGGACCCAATTGAGCCACTGGGCTTCTTCTTGAATAATATATTACCCAAGTTCCATAGTCCCACCAAGCCAAAACTATGTCGTTTTCATTGGAATTCTCCCGGAGCCATGTTAAGGCCTCTTCCCAGTGCTCGTTTGCATATGGCCTAAGGGAATACGTTTCTTTTATCGAGAACCCCCCGTTAACCATCGGGAGAAGAACCAGCAGCCCAATGCCCACTGCCGAAACTTTTCTTCCGTCTAGACGGTTTAAGGTTTCATAAAGCTCTACAACCCCAATTCCAGCCATGAGGGCTATCGCGGCCGAGCCTATGAAGAGAAACCTCGTCCACGTTTTTATCATGTAAATACTTGGGAAGATAAGGCCCAAAATTAGGAAATCACTCATGTTTACCCTATTCGGATCAAACCTCAGGAAGAAAAGCGGAGCCAGGAAAAGGCTTATTGAAAACGCCTTCCATAAATCACTAAAACTCGAGGGTTGGGTTTCCTGAATTGGGGCCTCTATGAAAATCCCAAAGCCTGTGGAAAGCTCCTTAAGTGCCTCGAAGCGGTGGAAGAGCACAAAAACACCAAGAACCGCAAGCCCAATTAAAACTCCGGCCCTTGCTTTTCTATCTTTGATAAACTTCCCGAGGATGAAAATCAAAATTATGAAGGCCAAGCCCAGTGGAACAAGATACTTAACGTGGACTAAGAGATAGGCGTCCTTTATCGTGCCGAACTCAAGCATTAATTTTTCAGCGACCCTCTTACCCAGTTGGTCATAACCAAGCATCCCGTAGCCAAACTTCCCGCCGAGGGAGTTGGCCATAAAAGCTCCCAGAACCGTTGAAAGAACTAACGCCAGGGCATCAAGCAAGTTTTCCTTTTTATCCAGAATGAACGCTCCAACAGCTAAGAAAACTGCATTTGCAAGCAAAAATATGAATATCGGATAGTAAGCCTGCCAGAAGATTGAGGCAAAGCCGCTCGCAAGGGCCGGAACTAAATAAAGGGCAAACCTCAGGTTTCCCAGCTTATCCTTCATAGAAATTGCTAGAGCAACGCCGAGCAAAGCTACAGAATACCAGAAGAGCATGTAGTTGTCTCCTCTGTAATAGTTCGCCATGGATCTAAAGACGTGCCCGAAGCTTATTGCAAGGAATAAAGAGGCAAAAAACGCCTTCTTCTCATCGTAGAGCTTCAGAAGAGCAAGGTAGAAGAAAACCACCGTCAGAACCCCAAAAATCACCGGTGTTATTCTAAAGGCATTGTAGAGGGAAACCCCAAAGACCTTCAAAAACTTATACACATAGGCCGGAGTCATCCAGAGGCCGAGGGGGTGAAAATCTCTTACCTGATACCCCCCGGGCCCCCCGGCAATCGTCAAAAAGTTGAACCACTCTCCCGCTTTTAAAGCCTCCTCAATGTAAGCTAAATGAAAATAAGGATCATAACCTAGCATGTACTTATGCCTCAACGGTATTAACCTCATGACAAGAGCGATTACAGTTACTATGGGCAAAGCAACTTTGGGCTTGAAGATGCCATCACTCCTCATCATCCCCACCGCTCATATTTTTCTTCCCATTTACTTAAACATTTCCACCCTCTTGACCTCCCTCATCAGGAAAGCAGCAGCTAAGGTAAAGAGCGCAAAGCTCCCGAAGACAACAACCTGCCCCGATGCCCCCAGTCCAGATAAATTCTCCCCAAGGATAGCAAAGGCCAACACAACTCCTACAACAGGCAAAGCAACCTTAAAACTAGGCCTGAGCATGAGGAAGTAAAGAACCCCTCCAGCTAAAAAGCTCTCTGGAATCACAAAACCGAAAAGGAGGAAGAGGATCGGAATTATCTCACTTTTTCTAACCCTTACCTCTCTCCTCAGAACGTCTTCAAGAAGAAGAACCCCAGAGAACGCAAAAATTAAAGCATTTATGAGCTTCCCATAGGTGTAGACATCACTAACCACAATCCTCGAGCCCGAATAGATCACGTAAATAAAATACCCAACTAGGCCGAAATCCCTGTTCTTTAGGGAAAGGGCAAACACAAGAATTGCAGTAAACATAACGTACTCCCTGAGCATCAAACCAGCAATTATGGAAGCAATAACACCAATCATCTAGACCACCTTCGCTATCTCCCTTATGTAATCACTAGGCCCTAAATCTATGGTAGGAGTTAAAGCGTTGAACCTCCTCAATATCTTCTCCCTCTCAAGGTAAGCCCTGTAAAGCCTCTTCAGAGTCTCCCTGTCTAGCTCTCCCCCGTAAAACAATACTGGATTTGGAGACAGCAGTAAGACCTTGTGGTTCCACTTAGCTTGAGCAATAGCCTTATACAGATCGGAGGGGTTGTTGAGGTCGCTTATGAATATGAGGAAGGAAGGCATCTTTATAAGCGACAGACCCTCAAATATCCCCTTGCTCCCCCTTCTGCCCTTTTTAAGGGGCAAAATCTTGTTCAGAAAATCCCTTCCCTTCCTGCTGAGCTTAACCTCAAGTTTAGCCCTAAGGCTCATTACCCCCTTCTTCCACCTAAGGTTTAATTTTCGCCTCATGTTCTCTAAGTGGGCCATCGATTTTGAAGCTTTAATGAACTCTGCTTTTTCCTCGTCGTAGATAACCATTCCCACGCGGTAGCTTTTGATTAGCGTTGCGGCAAGCTGCAAGGCAAGGGTTGATGCGTAATCAACTTTGGCCATCCTTATTCCCTTCCTCATCTCACTCGTGTTATCCACAAAGATGTAAACATCGGCATCGCTCTCCTTCAGCATCTCCCTTATAATCAACTCCCCCAATCTTGCGCTTGCTTTCCAGTCTATCCTCTTGAAATCATCTCCATGCTGATACTCCCTCAAGTCCTTTATCTCAATCCCCTCAGTACCAATGAACTGGCTCTTCTTGTAGAGCTCGGCAAGCCTTATGTTGTAGTCAGCTCTAGCGGCTTCCTTTATGCTATCAACCGATGGATAAACAAATATTTTCTCCTCTCTCCCTATCTCGAACTCCTCAAAATAAAGCCCGCGCTCATCCTCAGCTATAACCTTAGCAGGCCTTAGAGAGAACTCTCCCTTGTACCTGGGGGTTAGGTAATAAAAGAATTCTCTCAAATCACCGCTCTCCAGAAGGAAAGGAGAAACACCAGAAACCTCAAAATCATTAGTTTGCTCCTCTATCCTCACAAAAGCGTTCTCCCCTCTATTTTCTAACTTAAGGATTACCTTCTCGCTTTTGTTCTCCTCAAGTCCCTTCTCCTCAATAACCCTCTCGCCTTTAATATCAAAATTGGCTTTAGAGCGCAGCATGAAGAGATAAACCCCTATGGAAAAACCCAGTAAAGCGGGGACTAAGTTGTCCCCGAGATAGCCTTCAAGAATCAGGAGGAGTGATAAAATTGCAATAAAATCTTCCCTCTTCATCCCCTACACCGGTACCTCAGTCTCTTCAAGAATTTCCCTTATTATCTCCTTCGTTGTAACTCCCTCCAGTTCATACTCGGCCTTCAAGAGAAGCCTATGAGACAAAACGGCCTGAGCCACTTTCTTCACATCATCGGGAATAACGTAATCCCTACCATCCAGGAAAGCCGATGCTTTAGCAGCATAAAGCAAATGCTCACCGGCCCTTGGAGATGCCCCAAAGAGCAGCCTTTCATCGCTCCTCGTCTTTGAAGCTATGGAGTATATGTACTCTATTATCTCGTCACTCACGCTAACCCCTTTTACTTTCCCCATAAGCTCCAGCAGCTCCTCGTGTTTTATTATCGGGTTGACTTCCCAGAACTCGCCCCTGCTCTTCCTCTTGAGGAGCCCCATCTCCTCATCCTTGTCGGGAAAGCCAACCTCTATTTTGAGCATAAACCTATCTAATTGGGCCTCTGGAAGAATGTAGACACCTTCATGCTCCAATGGGTTCATCGTCGCTATCACCAGAAAAGGCTCCGGGAGTTTGTGGGTTACACCCTCTATCGTTACCTGCTTCTCCTGCATCGCCTCAAGTAAAGCTGATTGAGTTTTTGGCTGGGCCCTGTTTACTTCATCGGCCAGAATAACGTTGGCAAAAATGGGCCCGTGCTTTATAGTCCACTCACCGGTCTTTTGGTCGTAGTAGAAGATGCCTATTATATCAGCGGGCAACAAATCCGGGGTGAGCTGTATTCTTGAAAACTTCAGCCCTATTGCGTTTGAAAATGCCTTTGCAATGGTTGTCTTAGCCACTCCAGGAATTCCCTCAATCAATACATGGCCCTCCGAGAGCAATGCAATGGTTAAAAGCTCTATAACATCCTCTTTACCAACGACAGCCTTGCTGATCTCGGTTTTAAGCTTTTCCATAAACTCTTTACCTTCCATGACTACCACCTAACTTTGATCCATTTTTAATTTCATTGATGATCTTAATTAACAACTCCCTATTTAGTCCATCTTTTTCCAGGCTTTTAATGATTTCCTCTAAGCTTTCTTTCTCTTCCCTTGCGAAGATTAGGAGAAGGGAAAAGATCTTCTCAAGGACTCTCAACCAGAGGCCGCTTTCGATTATAAACGCTATTGCAGCAACGAGAAGGATGTAGTAGAAGACAAACTCCTTGTTCACAGCCCTCCTTATAGTTATCGTTCCGGAGGAGTAGGGGTTGAAGTCCCTGTGATGGGCCTCATCTATGTAAAACGGCCCGCTTGCATAATCGAGGATGTTCTTTATGAACTCCTCGTTCTCCCTGAAGAGCGAGTTCGTGAATAAATCTGGATCTGATATTAGTATTACCTCCCCATTTCCATGCTCAACTTTCTCAACAATAACGAAGGCCCCGTAGCTGTTTTTGAAAATTGATGAGTTGGGCGTATAAACCAGGGCATTTTGAGAGTTCAGGATTACAGATGGGTTGTACATAACTATTCTCTCAACGTTTTTGCTGAGATCAGAATCGACTATCTCTGCTGTTACTGGATAGTGGTGATTTTTGGAGTAAATTGGTGTTATTAGCTCCCCCCTTCCAAACCTCTGCTCAAGGCCGAGCCCTTCCAGAATCTCATTTCCAGTCCCAAAGTCATCGGCCAAAATCAAAGTATTTCCGTTTTCAAGGAACTTCCTTAGCTCCACTATCTCTTCATTCGTAAAGTCCAAGTTGGGCCCCACTATTATCAGGGTACCCTTCCTCTCTCCCAAATTCGCTGAGTCATAAGTGCTTAAAACCGGAGTTATTTCCCCCTTCGAGTATAGAAGCTTTCCAAAGCTTGAAACACCATTCCAGTCAGTGTTCAAAACGCTGTAGTCTGCACTGCTCTTGAAGACAGGGACAGATAAGGGCATGATCATTATAGAAACTCCAACAATCAGCATTATTGCATAGAAAACCCTGTTCATAGCTCCTCCCTCACGAAAACTTTGACTATTGCCGTTGCCACGCTTCTCACTCCCTCAATAATTTCCCTCGCTCCCAATCTTTTCTTTCCGTAAAATGTCGCTTCGTGGAGAAACGTTGCCCTCCTTAACTCAGAAAAAAAGCTCTCATTCTCAAGCTTCTTAAGGAGCTCCCTAGGAGTTATTGACTTTGGAAGGTTGTAAAGCCTCCTGAAGAGGCCGTATAGGAAGCGGTAGGATTTTATCAAGTCTGGCTTTTCCTCGCTCACAGCAATGCTCTTTTGTTCTTCTTTGGGCTTTGTCTCAACAACAACTTTTGGCCTTCTTGTGAGGAGCTTATATCCTATAAAACCCAAAACCAAAAACACAATGAAGAGCAGAACTCTCTCCAGGTAATTGTAGGGGATGGCCTGGACCTCAACGATGTTGGAAACGCTTTCTGCAAACTCTTCATTTCCCGGGAATTTAACATATACCGCATGCTCCCCCCTATCAAAACGAAGCAGTAGAGTGAAGTTCCCCCGGGCGTTTATCGTTTCAGTGAGCTTGTCGTCAACGTATACCTCAAGGGGTATCTCATCCGATGTACCGTTAACATAGCCCGGAATCCTAACTTCCTCGCCTTCTCTTACTTCGCTTTCCTCAAAAAACAGCCTTATCGTTAGTTTTGATTTGGGCGGAAGAAGGGTTAACTTTGTAATTGTGCCCTCATGCTCATCATCCCCAAGAAAAGACATCGTTACGTTCTTTTCTTCATAAAACTCCCCCAAGTCAAAGCTAAAAGCGCCGTTTTCATCAGTGAGTGATTTATAATTCTCCCCATCCATCTCAAGGATGATTTCCTTTCCCTTAAGGGGGCTCCCAAAGTAGTCGAGCAGGTAGCCCTCCACCGTAACTATAGTCCCGGTTTTTTCAAGGGCTATTATTTGAGTCGGTATCTTTTGAACCTCTATCCGGATAACGTTTGAAGTCACCACATGACTTCCATTCATCGCCTGAGCGTATACCTCATAGAGACCAGTTTCGTTGAAAGAATAGCGGAGCCTGAATCCGCCGTTTATAATCTCCGGAGTGTAAGAAGTGCTGTTTATTATAACCTTCACGTTCTCAAGCCCGAGGGTGTACCCGTAGAAGGTGACGTTCTCATGCAGAAAAGGACTCTCCTTTGATGAAAATATTGAGAATTCACTTGGAGCGGCTAATCTGTTGAGCCTCTCTTCATATCTCTCTATAAGCCCCTCCAGCTTTTCAAGGGCCTCATACGTTTCCTCCAGCTCAAAATTCAAAGCCTCCCCATTTTCCCCGATTAGCCTTATCCCAGAAACATGGGCCAGATTGAGATAGATATCATCCATGGATGCCTTCATGGAGAAAAGATTCGTCCTTGCCTCCAAAAAGTCCCCGTTTTCAAGGCTCTCCATAAACCTCTGGTGGCTTGAGGATAATATAAATACCCCCTCCCCAAGGCCCTTAAAGCGGTATGCAAGCCCAACAGCAGAGGGCCTTATCCCGAAGGAGTTATACTTTACAACCTCCTCAACGGTAACGTTTGCGAGGGAATAGAAAGATTCAGCTTTAATCACGGTGTCGTTCTTATCTTCAAGGATATCTTTTATGATGGAATTAAAATTGCCGAGCATATCATTGAAGTAAAGATAAACCCCATAATCATCTCCCTCAACTTTAGAATAGTCCTCAGCGTAAGCAAACCCCGAAAGGATGGTTATTATGATCAGAATTGAAATAAAGCTTCTCCATCTCATTTTTACCAATGAAAATTTCGCAAGATAAATCTTTTAAAGTTAGTGGTGCTTTATAACTTGGGGTAAAAATGGAGCTGAAGTACATTGTAAGCGCAGCACTTGGAATTTCCGGCGGGATAATGGTTTTAAGAGGATTCTTGGCTGCAAATCAGAGTTACATTAATTTGGGAATTGCTGGGATGTTTTTGGGTGCAGTTGTTCTAACCCTGAAATCCTCCAAGTACGTGAAAAAGGACTCCCTGGATATTCTTCTAAAGTCCCACAAAGGGTTCTTCAAAGCCCTCCTAAGCAACTTAAGGCTCGAGGGGAAGGCCGTTTACATTCCACCCTATGAAAATCTTCCCGAAGGAGGTATCTTTGTTCCCCTTCACGAGGAATTTGACATAGATCCCGCGAGGCTTGATGAGGGCACATTCTTCTTAACAGAAACACCAGATGAAAAATCAATGGGCCTTCTCATAACATCTCTGGGAAAAAGCCTCCTAGAAAAGTATGAGGAGCATTTGGAGGCCCCCATTAGCAGCGTTCCAGAGCTTGAAGCCTCGGCAGGTTCCGTTCTAAGGGCCTTGGGAGTGGCAAAGAGGGTCCACATAGAAGAAAACGAGAGTGAAGTTAGAGTTATCCTCACACCCGAGGTGTCATGCAGCTTTGAGGAGTGCGAAAGGGCCCCGTGTCCAATATGTGCATCCGTTCTCCTGGGCCTAGCCAAGGCGACTAACAACATGGTAGGCGTGGAAAGCTTCGAGAAAAAAGATTATGGAATTGAGATAAAGGCCAGAAAGCTTGGCGAGGTTGGGGAGTGGATATGAGTTCATTATTCTTAACGATGGTATATTCACCTACTGAATAATTCACTAACTGAATATGAACACTCATAAGCCACAACAAAGGGTTTAAATAAGTTTCATGAGACCTCTAAGTTGAAAATCAAAACCTCGGGGGAGTAATAGAATGGACGTAGAAGACTATATCCTGCTCTTCCTCTCATCATGGGTTCTAATCTCAGCATTAGCTACGGGGAGTGTAGATGTATTTCTCACCTTAACCCTCATAGGCCTCCTCATAACCCTCGAAGTTGGAAGCCTCTTCTTAAGCAAAGAACAGAAAGAAAGCTTAAAACCCCTAGTTGAGCTTTTGCTCGTAATATTCGCCATAATAGTGATGAAAAAAGTTTATGAGGTTTTGAGCGGTT
>LDZR01001726.1_pt1 | contig 23834 bp, 22 predicted proteins | sample 615371 | NCBI WGS metagenome assembly LDZR01 (sample SAMN03408294, study PRJNA278302) | terrestrial metagenome | isolation source: oil reservoir sample K2 | place: USA: Alaska, North Slope, Kuparuk formation | collected 2013
TCTGCCGGGAAGCCTGCCTTAAGCCTTTAAGCCAAGCAAAAGTCCTGCCCGCGAGGGAGGCCTTTGCGAGCGAAAGCCAAGCAGGCCGGAATCAAAACTGGGGATACGTCAGATCAGATAGCGGTTGACAGGGTAATAAGTTGCGCAAATATTTCTGCCTCCCGCCAAATATATATGAAGGCAGGAGTCCTTTAAAGGCGGGAGGGGCGGCGGTATTGGTTTTCCGGTTCCGGGCAGTTCGGGCTGCCCTGGTGGGCGGCGGCGTGTTCCTGTTCTTGTTGGCCCTTTTGTTTTGGGCGGGCGGCAAGTCCCGCGCGGGCGGCATTTTAAGTGCGGCTGCCGAGCAGCCGGAAGGCGGGAAAAACTTTAGGGACCTTACTGCCGTGCGCCGCGAGCTGGAGGAGATCTTCAAGTACCGGGTGGAGGCCCTGGTGACGGGAGACACCGGCGGCCTGGAGAAATTCTACGATACTTCTGAGACTACCGGGCGCTGGGCCCTAGACCACGAGATCGGGCGCAGCCGGTATATCCGGGATTGGCTGGCCAAGCGCGATCTGGAAGTGGTAGGGAAGCTGCTGCACCTCAATATAGTAGACGCCGGGTTTCAAGGCGAGGGGCATGCCTGGGCCTCGGTGGCCCAGCACTTGATTCTTCAATACCGTCCACGGGGCGCCGGCAAGGCTGCCGTCAGCGAGATGGGCCTGCGGACCATTCACTGGGTGGAGCTGGTGGAAAAGGACAACCGGTGGCTGATCCAGAAGGATTGGTACTGGGACCCCTTCGAGAACGACTCTCTGAATCCGGATATTGTCCCCCGTCCCGCAGGGGATGCCGGGGCGCAGCAGCCGCGGGACGCGGCCGTTCCGGAGGGCCGGGGACAGTATAACCGGGAGGCCGCCGTGCGCTACGCGGAGCGATATAGCGGCGTGCGGATGGGTCCCGGCGACGGGCGGTACAATCCGGCCTACAAGGATTTTACTTATGAAGGGGGCGACTGCGCCAACTTCGTCTCCCAGGTTTTGACGGATAAGAAGGCCGGGGGCCTCCCAACGGACTGGAACTGGTTCTACAGCCGGGGAGAAGGAACGGCAGCCTGGGTCCAGGCCGAGGCCCTGGTCCACCACTTAACCGGCGCCGGGTTGGCCGCCCTCGTCGGGCGCGGCGACCTGGAAGAAGTGTGGGAAGCAGTCGACCTGCTGCAGCCCGGCGACGTGATAGGCTACGAAGAGGATGGGGAGATAGTCCACGTTTCGGTGGTAGTAGGGCGGAACGCCCAGGGGTACGTGGTGGTGAACAGCCATACGGCCGACCGCTACCATGTTCCCTGGGATATGGGCTGGGAGCGGGAGCACCGCTACTGGCTCCTTCATATTACCTATTAGCGTATTGTGAACCAATGATTTCCTTGACTTTTATTCCCTGAAGGGGAAAAATACTTATAGGTGCTAAAAAGACGGGAGGGTCAGCTTATGGAGCTATACGAAGCAATACGCCGACGCCGTAGCATACGGAAGTATAAACCGGATATGGTGCCCCGGGAAACGATAGCCCGCCTCTTAGAAGAGGCCATGTGGGCGCCTTCGGGCCTGAACTGGCAGCCGTGGGAGTTCATGGTAATAACAGGTCCTAAAAAAGACGAGCTTGCCGCCAGCTACGGCCGGATAACGGAATTCGGCTTTCCCCCGGCCGGCCAGCGTTCACCGGCCCAGGAGAACTTCATCCGGTGGGCCAAGACCCTGGGCGGGGCGCCGGTGGCCATTGTGGCCTTGACGCCGGCCTACGGCGACCCATCCGTCAGGAAGATGAACTTAGAAAGCGTGTCGGCGGCCTTTGCCTACCTGCTGTTGGCCGCCACGGCCGAAGGGCTGGGCACCTGCTGGATGACCGGGCCTTTACGCAACGAAAAGGAAATCAGGCGCATTCTGGAAATCCCTGATGATAAGGAGATTGTAGCCATCACTCCCATCGGCTACCCGGACGAGGAACCGGCTCCTCCACCGCGGAAGGACCAGCAAGGGAAAATCCAGTGGATCGGCTTCTAGGGTCGAACTCGAGGCACATAACCCCCTTCAGGGCGGGGAATAATGGTAAGAGAGAGCCTGCGCAGAAGGGGGGTAATGTGCTTCCATGGTCGAAGTGGCGGAGATGGGCTGGCAGAAGTGGAAGGATACTCTGGCAGCAGCCATAAATGTGGGAAGTATGATGGGCATTAACGAAGATACTATGGGCAACATCGCCTACCGGATAGGGAACTTTCTGGCCGATAAGGTAGACCCCGCTAACCGGGAGCAAAGGGTGCTCAAAGAGCTATGGGATGCGGCTGATGAGGGCCAGAGGCGTGTTCTGGCCGAGGTTATTACGCAAATGGTGAGCGACGGGCGGCGGGAGAATAAGCTTATGTGAAGGGGAGAGGGGAGCTTAACGGGCTCCCCTCTCCGTCTCTTCTTCGCCTTTACAGCTCTTTGATGGCCTCGCTGGGGCAGGATTCGATGGCTTCCCGGGCGCAATCCTCGGCATCTTCGGGCACTTCATTGACGATGACATGGGAAAGACCCTCATCATTCCAGTCAAAAACTGCCGGGCAGAGATCGATGCATGCTCCGCAGGCAATGCAGAGATCCTGGTCCACGTAAACTTTCATCCTCTCCTACCTCCCACGGTTATATAGTTTCCAAAAGCATTAGCTATTTTTTACGGCTGCCAGGGTTTTCATACTCCTACCCCTTCTATGCTCGTTCTATGCTGACCTAATGAGTCGCTTCCTTGGTGCGGGGAGTCTTTACCCACACCTGGGGCTGACGGTTGAGCAGTTTCATGACGGACGCCGCAGTGTAGGGAAGCGGCAAGAAAAAGCTCGCAATGGGCAGGGCCAAAAGCTGCAGGGCTCCCAGGATTTGCTCGTACCAAGGCACGGGCGCCATGAGCCGCCGGAAGTGGAAAAAGACGCAAAAGGTAAAGGCGTAATAGACAAGAACAATGCACTGCAGTCCTTTGCGGACCGCAAAGGGAAGAACCGAAGCATCGAGGTAGCCGTTGATTCCCAGATACAAGAAGATCAGGGGAATCATGACCGCGCTCTGGTAAAGGGTCCATTCTCCCTGGCCCTTCCAGAAGAGATTGTACAACAGGGGCCCCCGCCTCTCCCAGTCATAGTGGTAGGCCAGGCGGAACTTGTCGCAGACCTGCAGGTGGCCGCTTCCCCACCGCAGGCGCTGGCGGTAAAAGGCGTAGAAGGTGGAAGGGGTCTGCTCGGTACTGTAGAAAGGGAAGTACTCGGCCCAGACCCCGGTTTCCAGGTAAGCCCGCACTCCCAGCTCCAGGTCTTCGGTCAGGGCCCGGTGGTCGTAACCTCCGATGCGCTCCAGGAGGCGGCGGCCTACGAAGAGATTGGTACCCCCGACGAAGGGGAGGCGCTTCATCAAAATAGGCATGTACCACTTGTGGGAGATAGCCTGGTAGAGGGCCGCCACCTTGGTTATAAACCCGAGCTGGAAGAAGTTGCGCACCTGGAAGACCGGCCCCTGCCAGATCCTTTCCCGGGGATCCTGCAGGTAAGACCACGCTATGTAGAGGAGCACTTTTTCTTCCGGGTGGCTTTCTGCGTCGTAAAAACCGCAGATTACCGTCCGCTCATCCACTGCGGACAGGCCGTAGTTGAGGGCCCGGCCTTTGGTAGAAGGGACGGATCGCCCTACGCAAAACCCGCGGTAGCGCCCGTCGAAATCGTAGGGCACCGTGCAGTGCTTCAAGCGGGGCACATGGGCGCGTCCGGAGAACTCCCTGATTTTAGCCTCCACCACGTCCTGGGTCGTGGGTTCATCGGTGCCGGCCTCCTGCCGGGCGAGGAGTTCTTTTTCATCGGTGATGACGATAATTTCGTACCGGTCTTTAGGATATTCCAGAGAAGCTAAATGTTCGATGGTGTTGGCGATTACTTCGGCCTCGTTGCGGGCCGGGACCAGGATGGAAATGAAGGGTACCTCCAAACCCTTTTCCCGGGCCAGGGCTTCCACCTTGGCCACGCTGAGCTGAGGCCTCTTGTTCCAGAAGTGTTTGTTGGCATACCACCGCCAGAAAAAATACCTCACGAACAAGCCGAAGAAAAGCAGATAGAAGCCAACGCCGACTAAGTAAAGGATCTGCGCCCATTCTAGCCCAGTTTCCCAATCCATTTTTTCTCCCCCATTTTCTGGGTATTATTCAATCCCTATAAATTATAACACCCGCCGGGCTTATTACCAATTCCTCAATTTTTCTCCTGGGCCAGTTTTCCCCTTCTTGGTTCATTGTATCCTCTTGTGCCCTTGCAATCTCGGCGTTCCTCTATATCTTGTCGGGGGAGGACCTTGCACCAGTCTACCCGCCTCGGCGACAGGAAGGCGGGGGGATAGGGGAAGAAGTGGCCTTAATTGTTGACAAGACATGCTGTTAATATCTATACTGATTTTGAAAATACTATGGCTTTGCCCCCAAAACAGGTGGTAAACAGCGAAATGCGAGTGTGCGGTCCTAAGATTAGACAGCTTAGGGAAGAACGGGGTTACTCCCTCCAGGATCTGGCGCGGAGGGCGGAGCTCTCCGTTTCTTACTTGAGTGAAATCGAGCGGGGCACCAAGAAGCCTTCCCTCAAAACCCTGGAGCGGATAGCCGTAGCTTTAAACGTCCCCCGGGAGCAGCTGGTGGAGGCCGACCACCCCCGGGGTCTGGATTTAGGCCAGCGGCTGCGCCTGCTGAGGGAAAAGGCAGGGCTTTCCTTGACTCAATTTGCTTCTCAGGTGAACATATCCCCTTCCTACCTGAGCGAAATTGAGCGCGGCAACGTGTACCCTGCGGTAGACACCATTAAAAAGCTTGCCGAAGGGTTAAAGGTACCTTTGAGCGTTCTCTGGGGTCAGGGAGAGACCCTGGGCCAAAAGCTGCGGCTGGCCAGGGAAGAACAGGGGTTGACCCAGGCTGAACTGGCCAAAGCCGCGGGAGTTTCGGCCGGCCTGGTGGGGCAGATAGAGCAGGGGAAAGTCCAGCCCTCCCTGAAAACCCTGGAAAAGCTCGGTGCCGTCCTGGGAATTTCGCCCTGTTATTTTATTGCCGACGATACCGGAGTGGAAGAAATCTTGCACCAGATGAGTGCCGAGGTGCGCTGCCTGTTAATGGATCCCAAGGTGCAGTCTATTCTGCGTATGGTCTGCAATTGTACCGAAAAGGAGTTGAGGTTTATCCTCAACTTCATCCAGCTCTACAAACGAAGCCATTAGTTCTTAGAGTTTTAGCTCTTCAATGACCCGGTGTAGGGTCTCGGCCGAATGTTGAAGGGCCAGCCGTTCCCCCGGAGCCAGGGGCAGGGGGAGAACGCCCAGGCGTCCCTCGCGGCCTACGATGCAGGGGAGGCTTACGGCTATTTCCTCTCGGAGGCCGTAGAGGCCTTTGATCACGCTCGATACGGTGAGGACTCTCTTTTCGTTGTGCAGGATGGCCTCGGTTATGCGGGTTAACGCCAGGGCCACGCCGTAGGAGGTATATCCTTTGCGCTGGATGATTTCATAGGCCGCTTCGCGCACCTGGTGGCTGATCTCTACCTTGAAGAGGTCGCGGTCCCGCAAGGTTTCGGGGAGGGGAAATTCGTCCAGGCCTATCCCGGCGATGTTGGTGAGGCTGAAGAGGAGAACTTCTGTGTCGCCGTGTTCGCCGATTACGTAGCCGTGGATGTTGCGGGGATCGACCCCTAATTTCAGGCTCAAGAGGTGGCGGAAGCGGGCGCTGTCCAGCACCGTCCCGGATCCCAACACCCGGGAGGGAGGCAGGCCGGACACCTTCCAGGCGACGTAGGTCAGGACGTCCACCGGGTTGGTGACCATGAGGATTACGGCCTGGGGGCAGTGACTTATGATCTCCGGCAGAGCTTCGCGGACGATGGCCGCGTTGCGGTGGACTAGGTCCAGGCGGGTTTCGCCGGGCCGCTGGTTGGCCCCGGCCGTAAATATGATTACCCGGGAACCGGCACAGTCCGCGGGCTCGCCGGCGCGGATTTTGACCGGACGGATGAGGGTGGCCGCATGGGACAAGTCGAGGGCCTCGCCCTCGGCTTTGGCTTTGTTAATGTCTACTAGCACTATTTCCCCCACCACGCCGCTGAAGAGGAGGGCAAAGGCCGTGCTGGTCCCGACGAAGCCAGTGCCGATTATGGCTACTTTACCCGTACACCCTTTCGACATGCCTTCACCCCTCTGGCAACTTGGGTAGTCTGATCTTAAGTCTTAGTCTAGCTTTTTTGGGGCAGGCTATACGGAAAATGAATCTAAACCAGCTAGAAACTTTTGTGGTTACTGTAGAAAAAGGGACCCTTTCGGCGGCTGCCGAGGAGCTGCACCTCACCCAGCCGGCGGTCAGCAAGCACTTGAAGGTCCTGGAAGAAACCTTCGGCCTCCGGCTACTGGAGCGTTCGGGGCGGGAGGTTAGGTTGACCGAAGGAGGGCGCATTTTTTATCGCCGGGCCCGGGAGGTTTTGCGTTTGCTTGAGCAGCTGCGGCGGGAACTGGCCCAGGTGAGCAAGGTGGTGAAGGGAGAGCTGCTCCTGGGGGCCAGCACCATACCGGGCCAGTACGTGTTGCCCCATGTAATAGGCCGGTTTAAGGGGCGGTACCCTGGGGTTGAGGTAAAGTTGACCATCGGAGATTCGGAGGATGTCCTCCGCCGCCTGGGAGAGGGAGTAATCGAGTTGGGGGTGGTGGGGGCCGAGGAGCAGAGGAAGGGGTTTCTCTACCGGCCGCTCGTTAAGGATGAGTTAATCTTGATCTTGCCCCCCGAACACCCGTGGGCCGGCAGGCGCTCCCTGGAGGCGGCGGAGCTGGCTGGCGCAGACTGGGTATGCCGGGAGGAGGGTTCCGGGACGCGCAAGGTGGTGGAGGAGCGGCTCCGGGACGCCGGGGTGGTTCTGTCGCCGGCCAGGATTGTGATGGAGCTGGGAAGTACGGAGGCCGTCGTGAATGCTGTGGAAGCGGGGCTGGGGGTTTCAATTGTGAGCCGCTGGGCGGCGGAAAAGTCCTTGAAGCTGGGCCGGCTGGCTACGGTTCCGGTGGAAGGTGTTAACTTAGAACGCCATCTTTTTCTGGTCCACCGCGCCCGGGAGCTGAGTCCGGCAGCGTCTGCCTTCTGGGAATTCGTTCTGGGGGAGCTATAGAGAGGGGAGGCTTTTAGAAGATGCGTATTTTTGAGTTACACCGTCGTCACCGGGGGAGGGAGCAGGAGGCAGCCCTGATCTACCAGGGCCAGGTCATCAGCTACGGGGAACTCGACCGCCGGATCAACAGTTTTGCCGGGTACCTGCAGTCCCTGGGGCTGGCGCCGGGTGAAAGGGTGGCCCTGTGCGCTCCCAATTCTCCCCAGTTCGTCTACAGCTATCTGGGCGCCAGCCAGGCGGGGGCGGTGGTCGTACCCCTGAATTTGATGCTGACGCTGGAGGAAACAGGGTACATACTCCGCGACTCCGGGGCCGGCACTCTGATAATACATCCGGCCGTTCTGGAGCGGATGCAGGGCCGGGGGATCCCCTCGCCGCAGGATCTAGGGATTAAGCGTTTGATCGTTCTCAATGAAGAAACCAGCCGGGCTGTTGCCGCGGCCCCGGAGCCCTCACCCGTGCCCGTCCGGAGCAGCGAAGTGTGCACCTACCTCTATACCTCCGGCACCACCGGGCGGCCCAAGGGAGCCATGCTCACCCACGATAATTTGGTGGCCAACGTCCTGTCCCTGGAAGAGGTGTCCCATTTCGGCCCGGAACACAACTTCTTATGTGTTTTGCCCATGTTTCACAGTTTCTCCTGGACGGTCAACGTTCTGTTGCCTCTCTACCTGGGCGCCCGGGTGACCGTCAAGGAAGCCTTCCAGCCCAAGGATATATTTCGCACCCTGGTAGAGGAGGATATTACCATCTTTTGCGGTGTGCCGGCCATGTTCACCGTGTTGTGGCGGATGGGGGAGAAGGGACGGTTTAGAGCTCTAAGATATGGCATTTCCGGGGGCGCGCCCCTGCCGCCCGAGGTGCAGCGGGGCTTTGAAGAAAAATACGGCTGTCCCCTGGTGGAGGGCTACGGGCTTTCCGAAGCCTCGCCGGTAGTGACCTTAAATCCCCTCTACGGGCTGCGCAAACCGGGTTCGATAGGTCTGCCCTTGCCCGGGGTAGAGGTTAAAGTGGTGGCTGACAACGATAATGAGGTGCCGCGCGGAGAAGTGGGCGAGCTGGTGGTACGCGGGGCCAACGTTATGCAGGGATACCACAATCTGCCGGAAGAAACGGCGGAGACTTTGAGGGGCGGTTGGCTGCATACAGGTGATCTGGCCCGGCAGGATGAAGACGGCTATTTATATTTGGTGGACCGGAAGAAGGACGTTATAATTCTCAGCGGGTTTAACGTTTATCCACGGGAAATAGAAGATGTGCTCCTCACCCATCCGGCGGTGCAGGATGCGGCGGTGATCGGGGTGGGGGATCCTCTGAAGGGAGAAACCATTAAGGCCTTTGTCGTCCTCAGGGGAGGGGCTGAAGTCAGACCCCAACACCTCCAGGAGTTTTTGAAGGAGCGTCTGGCAGCTTACAAGATACCGCGTCAATGGGAGTTTGTGGAAGAGCTCCCCAAGAACGCGACGGGTAAGGTGCTAAAAAAACTGTTAAGGACTAAAGAAACAGGCAGGGAAGGATTGAACAAGTGAAAGCCGGAGGCATTGCCCTGGCAGGTGGAAAAAGTACGCGCATGGGTACCAACAAGGCCTTGCTTTCCGTTGGCCGGGATACCATGCTGGGAACCATTGTATCGGTGTTGAAGTCCCTGTTCCCGGAGACCCTGGTGGTGACCAATGAACCGGAATTGTACCGGGATTTAGAGGTGAAACTGGTAGGGGACATCTTTCCGGGCATGGGGCCTTTGGGCGGAATCCACGCCGGCCTGGCGGCCTCACCCTTCCGGCATAACTTTGTGGTGGCCTGCGATATGCCCTTTTTAGAGCCCGGGCTGATTGCGTATATGCTGGAGCAGGCCGAGGGATACGATGTAGTAGTCCCGCGGCTGGGGGATTACCTGCAGCCCCTGCACGCCGTCTATTCCAAGGATTGTCTGCCGGCCATTGAAGACTGCCTGCGGAAGGGCGTTACCAAGATTATCGCCTTTTACCCCGAAGTGCGGGTGCGTTATATCGAGGGGGAGGTCCTGGAGAAGTACGGGGACCCGGGAAAAATCTTCTTTAATATCAATACGCCGGCGGACCTGGAGTGGGCCCGCAGCCGGGTTGAGGAGGAAGGAAAGGAGTGAACGCACTGTTATCCTGGGAAGAAGGTCTGTCCCTCCTGTTGAAGGAAGCGGCCCCCCTACCTCCCCGGAAGGTGCCCTTACGACAAGCCGCCGGAAGGGTTCTGGCCGAGGAGATTGTGGCTGGGGCCCCTTTTCCTCCCTTTGCCCGCTCCCTGGTGGACGGCTATGCCCTGGGTCCGGCGGCGGCCGGCTACCGGTTGGTGGGAGAGGTACCGGCGGGAAGCCGCTATCCCGGCAGTTTGGCCGCGGGGGAGGCCGTGCGCATCTTTACCGGTGCCCCAGTACCCCCGGGAACGGTAACCGTGCTGCCCCAGGAAGTAGTAGAGCTGGGGGAAGACGGGAGGCTCGGCATCCTCCCCGAGACTGCCAACCTCCCGGCCCGGGGCTACGTGCAGGAGGCGGGCAGCGAGGTAAGGGTTGGGGAGAAGGTGCTGGAGGTCGGGAAGGTGTTGGGGCCGGCCGAGATCGGCCTTCTGAGCGCCTTGGGCCGGGAGGAGGTTTGGGTCCACCCGGGACCGCGCGTGGCCTTGGCGGCCGTGGGTAGCGAGCTTAAAGAATTGGGTAACCCGGCGGAGGGGGAAGGCCTGGTGGCCAGCAATCTATATGCCCTGGAGGCGGGTTTTCGCCTGGCCGGGGCCGAGGTGAACGTCCTAGCGGTGCTGCCCGACCGGATGGAGGCCCTGGCGGAGGGTTTGGAGCCTTGGCTGAAGAAGGCGGATCTGGTGGTTACGACGGGCGGGGCGGGAGGAGGGGATTACGATTTGGCCGCCCGTTCTTTCCGGGGGCTGGGGGCTCGCCTCCTTTTTACCCGGTTGAATTACCGGCCGGGAGGGGGCGTAATAGGGGCCGCAAGGGGGAGAACCCTTTTGTTGGGCCTTCCGGGAACCCCCTCGGCGGCCCTAGCGGGGTTTTATCTCCTGGCCAGGCCGGTGGTCGAGGCCCTGGGGGGAAAGCCTCCCGGGCCCCGTCGGTGCCGGGGGAAACTGGAGCGGCCTGTGGTCAGGGAACGCCGCACCCGCACCTTTCTTTTTGCAGCGGCGGAGAACGACGGGGGCTTCTGGCGGGTTGCGCCGGTGAACGAAGGACGGGGTCCCCTCCTGGCGGGGCTGGGGGCTGGCGTCCTCCTCGACTTGCCTGCGGGGAAGGAGCCCATAGCGCCGGGAACGGAGATAGATTTCATTCTTTTATAAAAGGAGTGAGGACATGATCCCTATTATTTCGGTGGTGGGCAAGTCCGACACGGGGAAAACCACCCTCCTTACCAAACTGTTGCCAGAACTCAAGGCCCGCGGGTACCGGGTGGCTACCATCAAGCATGACACCCACGGCTTCGACATCGATAAGCCGGGCAAGGATACTTGGAAACATGCCGAGGCCGGGGCCGACGTTGTGGCCATTTCTTCTCCGGCGAAGGTGGCCCTGATAGAAAAGGTGCCGCGGGAGCTCACCCTGGATGAGGTGGCCGAGCGCATCCAGGGCGTGGATATCATTATCACCGAAGGGTACAAGCGGGGCAACAAGCCAAAAATAGAGGTTCACCGGGCGGCAGTCGGCGGCGAGCTCCTCTGCACCGAAGAAGAGCTCCTGGCGGTGGTGACGGATGAACCGGTGCCGGTAAGGGTCCCTACCTTCGGCTGGGACGAGGTGGCCGGCCTGGCCGACCTCATTGAAGAGAGAATACTGGGTTCCGGTTCCCCTTCTCGGCGGCGGGAAAAGGGAATATAATAAACTAAATGGCAACCCTGCCGGGAGGTGGAAGAAATGGAGAAGCCCTTGAGCGCTTACGATCGAGCCATTCTCCAGTTGGAGCAGGATATTATGCGCATGGGGGAACACGTCTGCTCCAGCGTGGCCCAGGCTCTGGAAGCCCTCGTGAAGCAGGATGTGGCCCTGGCCCGGCAGGTCATCGAAGGGGATGCGCTTACCGACGACTGGAACTATTCGGTGGAAGAGAAGGCCCTGGAACTTATTTCTCTGCAACAGCCCCTGGATAGGGATTTGCGCGCCCTGGCCACGGTTATGCGGGTAGGACGGGAGCTGGAACGAGTAGGGGACTACGCGGAGAATATTGCGGAAACGGCCCTTCGGCTGGCAGACAAAGGGCCCTACTTTAAACCCCTGGTGGATATACCGCGCATGGCCGAGCTGGCCCAGGCCATGTTGCACCGGAGCCTGGAGGCCTTCGTGGCCCGGTCCATTCTTAAGGCCCGGGAAGTGATTCCCGCTGACGATGAGGTGGACCGCCTTTTCGAGAGCCTGTACGAGGAACTCATAGAGTATATGAAAAAGGGGCCCCAGTTCGTAGATCAGGCGAGTTACCTTGCCCTGGTCGCGCGCTATCTGGAGCGGATAGCCGACCATGCCGTTAACATCGCGGAAATGGTTATCTTCCGGGAAACGGGTATTCGACGCCCGAGCAAGGCTATAGAGGCCGAAACCCGTGACGACCCTGACCGCCGGAGGTCGTGAGCCGAAGTGGCCGCCTTTCAACTTTTGACCGGCCTCCTGGGGGGGCTGGCCCTTTTTATTTTCGGCACGTATCTAATCAGCGACGGCCTGCAAAAGGCGGCAGCCGCGGAGGTCCAAAAGCTCCTGGCGGCCGTCACCCGTTACCGGGTCGCGGGGATGTTGGCGGGGCTCGTGGTAACCGTTTTCCTGCAGAGCAGCGCAGTAACCAGTGTACTGCTGGTGGGCTTTGTCAGTGCGGGTTTGATGAGCCTGGGGCAGGCCCTGGGCGTGATTTTGGGGGCGGCCATCGGTTCCACGGTGACCGTCCAGCTGATTGTTTTTCGGGTGAGCGATTATGCGCCCTGGGCCCTCGTAGGGGGGCTCGTGCCGTATCTCCTCGCCCGGCGCCGGCGCTGGCGCTATTTAGGCCAGGCCGTTATTGGGTTTGGGCTGCTCTTTTACGGGGTGGGGGCCATGTCGGCCGCCGTGGAGCCTTTACAGGATTTTCCCGCCCTGATAAGCGGCCTGGAGAGGCTGGCCTTCCGGCCGGGGCTCCTTTTTTTGGTCTCTTCGCTATTCACGGCTGTGGTCCAGAGCAGCGCCGCGCCCGTGGCCCTCGCCATTTCCCTGGCCGGCCAGGGTCTTCTAGCTCTGGAGCCAGCCCTGGCCGTAGTCCTGGGGGCCAACGTGGGCACTACGGCCACCGGCCTTATCTCCAGCCTGGGGGCATCCCGCGAAGCCAAGAGAGTGGCCCTGGCCCATTTCTTTTTTAAAACGGCCGGCGCCCTGCTTTTTCTGCCGTTCCTCCGGTACTTTGGCGAGCTGGCGGCCGCGACGTCACCCCTGGTGACCCGGCAAATAGCCAACGGCCATACCCTCTTTAACGTCATTAACATGTTTATGTTTCTGCCCTTCACACCCCAGGTGGCCGGCCTGATGCGCCGGCTGCTCCCCGACGCTCCGCGGCAGGAAAGGGTGGCCAAGTACCTGGACGATAGCCTGCTGGAGGTGCCGGAGTTGGCCCTGGCCCAGGTCCGCTGGGAAATCCTGCGCATGGCCGAGATGATACGCCGAGAAATGTTTCCCCGGGTTATGCAGCCCCTGCCTTTGCGGGAAGTAAACCTTACCAAGAAGCTCCGCGAGGTGGACAACGTTCTGGATTACCTGTATCTGGCCATTGCCCGCTACCTGGCGCGCATGGCCGGCAGCCTAACCGAAAAGGAGGTCATGGAGAGGGCCAAGCTCCTGTACGTGGCCAATGATTTGGAACACATCGGCGATATAGTTATCCAAATGGCCCGCCAATGGCTGAAGATAGAAGAAACGGGTATTGGTTTATCCGAGGAGGGGCAGGCTGAACTCCAGGAAATGTACCGGCAGGTGCAGGAGAACTTCGATAGGGCGGTGAAGGCCTTCGCCGATGACGATTACCGCCTGGCCGTGGAGGTTATCAAGCGTCATCCCCATATCCTTAAAATGGAGAAGGCCCTGCGCTTTTCTCATTTTCAACGCCTGCAGCAGGAGAAGAAGCTGAGCCTGGAAACGACCTCGGTCCACATGGAACTTATCAATCACCTCCTGCGCCTTAACAGCCACAGCGTGAACATTGCCCAGGCCGTGATGGGGATTATTTAAGCATTGCAATGGGGCCCGGTAAGGTGTATGCTTAACTGGGCGCCAAAGGCATACAAAATATGGACTGAGGGGGTAGAAAGACGTCAATGCAAGGTCTGTGGGTAACCGAGTTGCAGACGCCGAGTCTTGCGTTGTCCTGCCGCGTCGTCAAGACGTTGCACCGGGAGAGAACGGCGTACCAGGATCTGGCGGTGGTGGAGACCGAAGCCTTCGGCCGGATGCTCCTGCTGGATGATGTGATCCAGACCACGGTCATGGATGAGTTCGTCTATCATGAAATGATCTCCCATGTGCCCCTCAATACCCATCCCCATCCCCGGGAAGTCCTGGTGATAGGCGGGGGAGACGGGGGAGCCATCCGGGAGGTTATCAAGCATACGGAAGTGGAACGGGCTGTACTGGTGGAGATCGATGCCCGGGTGGTGGCCAACGCTAAGGAGTATCTGCCGGAGATATCCTGCGGCCTGGAAGACGCCCGGGTGGAGATAAGATTCGAGGACGGGATAGAGCACGTCCGCTGGGTGCGGGACCAGTACGATGTAATTATTGTGGATTCCACGGACCCGGTGGGCCCGGCGGCCGGCCTCTTTTCCCGGGAATTTTACCAGAATGTGTATCATGCCTTGAAGGACGACGGGCTATTCGTGGCCCAGACGGAATCGCCCTTTTTCAACGCGGCGTTTATCCGTCGGGTGCAGAGGGACATAGCCGGTATTTTTCCGGTGACCCGGCTTTACCTGGCCACCGTGCCCACTTATCCGGGGGGACTTTGGACCTTCAGCCTGGGCAGCAAGAAATACGATCCCCTGAAGGTGGATCTCCAGGCCATTCCCTCCCTCCCTACCCGTTACTACTCTCCAGAAGTCCACAAGGCAGCCTTTGCCCTGCCGCCCTTTGTGCAGGAGATTTTGAGGCCGGGTGAAGAAGAGGAGATTTTCTGATGCTGGATGCCGGCAGCGGCGTGAGGTTCCTCCGCCAGGGGAGTTTCCTCGGAAGCAGGGAAGACTATGCCGGAGCAAGGGTCTGCCTGCTGGGTTTACCCCTGGATGTCTCCACCAGCTTCCGGCCCGGCTGCCGCTTTGGGCCTGCCGTCATTCGGGCCGTCTCGGAGGTACTGGAAGAATTCAGCCCGGCCGTCTGGAGGAGCCTGGGGGAAGTTCCTTTTTGCGACCTGGGCGATCTCGAGTTGATTCCGGGGGATATAGAAGAGAATCTTCACCGGATAGAGGGGGCGGCAGAGGCGATCCTAGGGGACGGCAAGTTCTTCCTCGCCCTAGGAGGGGAACACTTAGTAAGCTATCCTCTAATACGGGCGGTACGCCGCCGGTACCCGGACCTGGCGGTGATCCAGCTGGACGCCCATGCGGACCTCCGGGAGGAATACCTGGGGAAGCGCTATTCCCATGCTACGGTTATGCGGCTGGTGGCGGGGGAAATAGGGCCGGACAACCTGTACCAGTTCGGGGTGCGGTCCTGTACTTGGGAAGAGCTGGCCTACGGCAGCCGGGAAACCAACTTCTTCCTGGACAAGATTTTGGAGCCCTTGACCAGGTTGGTGCCCCACTTGACCGGCCGTCCCCTTTACCTGAGCGTGGATATCGATGTCATCGATCCTGCCTTTGCCCCCGGGACGGGCACTCCGGAGCCGGGAGGCTGCCGGCCCCAGGAGATTTTTGAGGCCATCTACAGCCTGAAGGGAAGCCGGGTGGTGGCCATGGATCTGGTGGAGGTCTGCCCGCCCCACGATTGCGGGGACATCACCTCCGTCCTAGCGGCCAAGATTGTAAGGGAAGCCGTTCTGTGCTTCGGCTGAAGCAAGATGCCCGGCCGTACATGCCCTTTAAGCATGGGAACCGACGGGAAACCCGGTCTGTCCGCCGCACGGGAGGCCGGGTTTTTCTTTTCGGTCTGCGCAAGGACGGTCCAGAAAATGTCTGCCGCAAGTTAAAATTCCAGGAGGAAATCGGCGGAGGGGCCTTGCCAAGGAAGCTATAAGGTGCTATAAAATACGACCAGAGGCTGGAGTGGGAGAAGGGGAGGCAGCAGTTTTGAGGTATTCGGTGATTAAAGAAAACGATATTTTCCTGCTCTTTGATAAACTAGGCGACGTCAGTAAAGCAGATGAAAATAGTTTAGGACTTTATACCCGAGATACCCGCTTTCTCAGCCGCATGGAGTTGTACCTTAACGGTTCCAAACCTACTCTGTTGGACCTGAAAACCGAAGGCAATAACGAGGCCGTTGTGCTGGCGACCAACCCGGAAATGAGTACGGCCGGCGGTTGGGTAGTGCCCCCTCATTCCCTGTTTATCCGCAGGCATTTATTCATTAGCGGGGGAGCCCTTTATGAAAAAATTCTCCTCCGGAACTACCACCGCCAGGAGATCGAAGTAAGCCTGGACTTATACGTGGAGGCCGATTTTACGGACATTTTTGAAGTGAGGGGTTGTGTTTCCGGGGGAATGGGCCGTAACCCCTCGGTCACCGTGGGCCGGCGGGAGCTGGCTTTTCAGTACCGGGGAGCCGATGGTTTGACCCGGCGTACGGAAATTAAACTGGATCCGGCCCCGGACGCGGTATCGGCCGGCGGAAAGCTGGAGTACCGAGTTAAGCTGCCGGTGAACGGTACTTTTGGCGTTACCCTTTTCGTAGCCCCCTCAATCGAGGGAGAACCCCGCCCGTCTCAGCGGAACACTACGGCGGTATTGCGGTCGATAAAGAAATCCCGGCGGGCGTGGCTCCGGGGTTGCACGGAAATAGTTACCGATAATCCCGATTTTAACTCCTGGGTAAGCCAGAGCCTTATCGACCTGCGGGCCCTCATGGTCGACTTCGGTGACGGGTTGTTCCCCGTGGCCGGCATCCCGTGGTTTGCCGTTCCCTTCGGACGGGACAGTATTATAACGGCAGTCCAGACCCTCTTGCTCAACCCGTCTATAGCACGGGCCATCATCCGGACCCTGGCCAGATACCAGGGGCAAAGGGTGGATCCCTGGCGGGACGAGCAGCCGGGTAAGATTCCCCACGAGATCCGGAGGGGAGAGCTGGCCAACCTCCGGCGGATACCCCATACCCCCTATTACGGGACCGTGGACGCCACGCCCCTCTTCCTGGTCTTGCTGGCGGAGTATTACCACTGGACAGGAGACGAGGCTTTCGTCCGTGAGTATCTGCCGGCCGTTGATTACGCCCTGGGCTGGATCGACGAATACGGAGACCGTGACGGGGATGGATTCGTGGAGTATTTGAAGGAATCCCCGGCAGGCATTGAAAACCAGGGATGGAAGGACTCGGGCGATTCCATCGTCCATAAATCGGGTGCCCTGGCCGAGGCTCCCATTGCCCTGGCCGAGGTCCAGGGATATATATACGACGCCAAGATAAAATGGGCGGCCATATTCGACGGTATGGGGAATAATGCCAAGGCGGAAGAACTGCGGAAGAGTGCCGTAAGTTTGAGGCAAAACTTCCGGCGGGCCTTTTGGATGGAAGGGGACGGGTTCATCGCTCTGGCCTTAGATAAGGACAAACGCCGGGTGGAGACGGTTACCTCTAACGGGGGACACTGCCTGTGGTCCGGTTTGCTGGACGAGCATGCGGCCCAACGGGTGGCGAGAAGGCTTTTGGCGCCGGACATGTTTTCGGGATACGGAATCCGTACCATGAGCAATAAAGCCCGGGCCTACAACCCCATCAGCTATCACAACGGCTCCGTTTGGCCCCACGATAATTCCCTCATCGTGATGGGGCTGGTGCGCTATGGCTTCCGACAGGAGGCGAACCTGGTGATCGAAGGCCTATTCCAGGCGGCCAGGCACTTCGGCTATCGCCTGCCCGAGCTGTTTTGCGGGTTTGCCCGGGAAGAGGGCCGCCCCGTACCCTATCCTGCCGCGTGTTCTCCCCAGGCGTGGGCGGCGGGTACCGTATTTCTGGTATTGCAGGCCATCCTCGGCCTCTTCCCGAGGGTGACGGCGGGCGAGGTCTTCCTGGACCCGGTTCTTCCGGAAAGTATATCCTTCATGCGGATAAAAAATCTGCAGGTGGGTCCGGGAACCGTGGACCTCTTGGTACGGCGGGAGGGCGGCCGCTCCTACTGGGAGCTGTTGAGAAACGGCTCGGGCCTCCGGATCGTACGGGGCCTCCTCCATCCCGCCGCCTAGGGATTTTAGAGGCTTCCGGACTGGCGTATCCCCATTTTGAGTCTAGGCCTGCAAAAACTGGGGATAACTCAGGTTTCCGGACCGTTGACTCCGGCGACGACCCATGCTATAATAACTACCGCAGCGCGAGCTGCGGGCGATTAGCTCAGGGGGAGAGCACTTGCCTTACAAGCAAGGGGTCGGTAGTTCAAATCTACCATCGCCCACCACACGCGGAGCCGTAGTGTAGCGGTTTAACATGTCGGCCTGTCACGCCGAAGATCGCGGGTTCGAATCCCGTCGGCTCCGCCATTGTGCCCCGGTAGCTCAGTTGGTAGAGCAGTGGACTGAAAATCCACGTGTCGGCGGTTCGATTCCGCCCTGGGGCACCATTATGGAAAGTTAAAGGGGTTTCAGGGATGCTGAAACCCCTTTTTTGTTAGCGGAACTAGTGATGGATCTGTCCCCGGGCCAGGGAAGCGAAAATTCCCCCTACGGAGAAGACAGTGAAGGCAATGAAGGACAGGCTCATGCTTTTAACCAGGAGATCGGCGTTCTGGGGGCTGATCTGGATGCCCCTGAAGTAAAGGTTAAACATTACGGTAACGATGGCCATGCTGAAGGCCTGCCCCAAAAGGCGCATAGTCCCCAGGATGGACGAGGCTACGCCGTAGTAGGCTTTGGGTGCCGAACTCATCACGGCATTGGTGTTGGGTGAGGAAAAGAGGGCGAAGCCGACCCCCAGGAGCAGGAGAATGGCGGCGACCAGTAGAAGGGGAGACTGTAGGCTTAAGGTGGATAGCACTAGGAGGCCCAGGGACGTTAGGCCCATACCTGTAGAGGCTACGATGCGGGGCTCCACCCGGTCGGAGAGCTGGCCTGCTATAGGGGAAATCAGTACCTGGACCACAGGCTGGATCAAAAGGATGAGCCCGGCGGTTTGGGCGTCCAGGCCCTTGGCTATCTGGAGGTACAGGGAAAGCAGGTATCCCACGGCATAGGTGGCGCTGTAGTTGATCAGGGCGGCCAGGTTGGAGAAGGTAAAGGCCGGGTTGCCCTTAAAAAGCCGAACGTTCAATAGGGGAAAGGGAGCCCGTGATTCCTGCCAGGCGAAAAGAAGGATGCCGGCCAGGCCGGCGAAGAAAAGCCCCTTGGTAAACGCCCCCAGGGAAAAGGTGGAGGCGCCGTAAATTACGGCGGCCAGGCTCAGCACAGACAGGAGAGAACCGGCCCAGTCGAACCTTTCATCCCTGACTCCTACCCATTCTCCCTCCAGCTTGGCCCCGGCAACGGCCAGGGTGAACAGCCCCACTAGGGCGTTGGCACCAAACAGGAAGCGCCACCCCAGATAATGGGTGATTATTCCTCCCAAAAAGGGGCCGGCGGACAGACCGGCGTAAACTGCCGCGGCGTTTATCCCCAGCACCCGCCCCCGCGAATGGGCGGGAAAGGTGGAAATAAGGATGGCCACGGCGGTGCTGAAGATCATGGCGCAGCTTATCCCGTGCAGGGCCCGGGTGACGATTAAAAAGGGCAGGGTCGGAGCCAAGGCTGAGAGCAGGGAGAAAAGGGTATATCCCGCCAGACCTCCCAGGAACATTTTCTTGCGGCCGTAGAGGTCGGCCAGCCGACCCAGGGGTAGGAGAAAGGCGGCCGAAGTCAAGAGGAACGCCGAAACCACCCAATTGAGGCTCAAAGCTTCGGCGTGGAACTCGGCGCCGATGGTGGGGATGGCCAGGTTAATAGAGCTGCCCATAAAGGGGGTCAAGAAAGAGGCCAAAGTACATACCAGCAGGGCGTAGTTGCGGCCGGTTGTTAGTTGTCGGCTTTCTTCCACGGTTTACCTCTCCCCTTTAGTGCTGACTTTTTTAGTAAATCATACCCCTATTATATCACTTCTTCAAAAACGCAAGGCCAAAGTATGGTAAAATAACCCTTAAGGGCCCGTGGCGGGGAACCCGGCTCCGGACGCGGCGGGCAACACTGTGGAAGGAGTAAGAACGGGCAAGGTATCATTTCCGGAACAGAAAGGATGGAGAATATGGAGTGGGGAGTAAAGGTTGCCGGTTGTCTTGAGAGGGTGCGGGAGCAGCGGCCCTTGATCCACCATATTACCAATTTGGTGGTTACCAATGTTACGGCCAACGTTACCCTGGCCGTGGGCGCCTCCCCGGTTATGGCCTACGCCCCAGAGGAGGTAGCGGATATGACCAGACTGGCCCAGGGGCTGGTCTTAAACATGGGCACCCTTACCCAAGAGGTGGTAGAGGCCATGTTGCTGGCGGGCAAGGCGGCCAAGGAGGCCGGGATACCGGTAATTTTCGATCCGGTGGGTGCGGGAGCCACCGCCTTCCGCACGTCAGTGGCCCGGAAGATAATGGAGGAGATCCCCGTGGACATCCTGCGGGGCAACGCGTCGGAAGTAGCCTGTGTGGCGGGACTCGGAGGGCAGACCCGGGGGGTGGATGCGGGCCACGCCCCCGCCGGTGATGTGGCGGAGTTGACGAGGGAGACCGCCCGTAAGCTCAAAACCGTGGTGGTGATAACCGGGGCCACCGACTATGTCAGCGACGGGACCAGGTTGGTGGCGGTGGACAACGGGCATCCCCTGCTGACCCGGGTCACGGGGACGGGGTGTTCGGTTACTTCGGCCATCGCGGCCTTCCGGGCCGTGGAGGCCGATGGGGTGGAGGCCGGTGCGGCAGCCCTGGCCTATTTCGGCCTGGCGGCAGAAAAGGCGGCAGAGGCTGCCGGCGGCCCCGGAAGTTTTCAGGTGGCCCTTTTGGATGCCTTGTATAATTTGACCCGCGATGGGCTTATCCGGGGGGTAAGGATTCGTGAGCTGTAGGAGCCGGTAGGGGTGAGGAGGGGATAAGGTGTTTCCTTTTTTGTGGCCCCTGATCTTTTTGTTTGTTATAATACCTCTACTGGTCCTGTCCCTTTTCTTGAACCTGGCGGTGTTTTCCTTTGCCAAGCTGGGCCTGACGCCCATGGGAGCGCTGCTGTTGCTTCTAGGGTCCCTTGCCGGAAGTCTGATCAATATTCCCTTGTACCGCCAGCGGATATACGACCATGAGCCCCCGTGGCATCCCTTTTTATTTTTCTTTTACTACCCTCCCCAGATAAACTACCAGGTGGTTTGTATTAACGTAGGAGGAGCGGTAATACCGGTGCTCTTTTCCTTATACCTTTTAAGCACCCGGGCGCCTTTCGGACCCACCTGCCTGGCCACCCTAATCGTAACGGTGGTCACCAAAGCCATGGCCCGGGTGGTGCCCGGGGCGGGTATTACCCTGCCCACCTTTATTCCGCCGGTGGTGGCGGCCCTGGCGGCCATCTTAATTGCACCCGATAACGCGCCTCCGGTGGCCTATGTGGCGGGAGCCCTGGGTACCCTACTGGGAGCCGACATCTTAAACCTGGGCGACATCAAGAGGCTTAAAGCTCAAGTGGTCAGCATAGGGGGCGCGGGGGTTTTCGACGGCATCTTTCTGGTGGCCCTGGCGGCCGCTTTGCTAAGTTAAACGGTTGTCGCCCGTGGGAGACTAAACCTTAATGGTTGTTTCCAAAAGAGCTGTGGAGGAGAACCTTCTGTGGTGTTGATGCCCCGCTATGCGCACCTTCAGAGGCTGCGGAGGATAGCCAACGTCCTGGCCAAGCACGGCTTCGGCTATTTCATCGACCAGCTCGGCTTTAGCGGTTTGCTCGGCCGCGGCGACGGAAGGGAAAAAATCCACCTGTCCCGGGGAGAAAGGCTGCGGCTGGCCCTGGAGGAGCTGGGGCCTACCTTTATAAAACTCGGCCAATTCTTGAGCACCCGCCCCGACATAGTCCCCAGGGATATCGTAAAAGAATTAAGCCTCCTCCAGGACAGGGTGACTCCTTTTGCCACCGAAAAGGTGTATGAGATCCTCCGGGAGGAGCTGGGGGAGGGCTGGGAGGAGATTTTTGCTTCCTTCGACCCCGAGCCCCTGGCGGCAGCCTCCCTGGGCCAGGTACATTTGGCTACCCTGGCCGGGGGGCAAAGGGTGATCCTGAAGGTCCAGCGGCCGGAAGTGGCGCGGGTTATTCACACCGATCTGGAGATCCTCCACTACGTAGCCCAGGTGGCCCAGAGGCACAGCGTTTACGGCCAGATTTACGACTTCGTGGCCATGGCCGAGGAATTCAGCCGGGCGCTCAAACAGGAGCTGGATTATACGGCCGAGGGGCGTAATGCCGACCGGCTCCGGCAGGCCCTGCGGGACGAAGAAGGGGTATATGTACCTCGCGTATACTGGGAGTATACTACGGGCCGGGTTTTGACCATGGAATTCGTGGAGGCCGTAAAGATCGGCGATTTGGAGGAGCTCGGTCGCCGGGGATACAGCCGCCGGAGGATAGCCGAGAACCTGGTGCGGGCCTTTTACCGGCAGGTGCTGGTGGGAGGGGTTTTCCACGGAGACCCCCATCCCGGCAACCTGGCCGTTCTCCCGGGAGAAAGAGTTGTCCTCATGGACTTCGGCGTGGTGGGCACCCTGTCGGAGGAACACCGGCGGGAGATAAGCCGCCTGGTGTTGGGTATGGTAAGGCGCCGCAGCAGGGACGTGGTGCGCAGTATGGTTAACCTGGGGACCGTGCCTCCTGATCTGGATATGAAGGCCCTGCGCAGGGAGATCGACATGCTGCGCCAGAAGTATTTGGCCGTGCCGCTAAAGGATATTAAGCTGGGCCCGGCGATAGACGAGCTCGTCGAAGTGGCCTTCCGGTTTCGTATCCGTATGCCGGCTGAATTTACCCTCCTGGCCAAGACCCTTCTCTCCTTGGAGGGCCTCATAACCGCTTTAGACCCTGATTTGAGCTTTATCCAGCTTTCCACTCCCTATATTTGGGAGCTGGTCCGGCGCCGGTACCAGCCGCGGGAGGTTTGGCGGGCGGTGGAGGAGAACCTGGGGGCATATTTAGACATAGCCTTTGAACTTCCCCTACAGGTCCATCGGGTCCTTTCCCGCCTCAGCCGGGGGGACTTGACGGTTAAGCTGGAGCACCAGGATTTGCGGTCGCTCTTTCGGCACCTGGAGGCGGCAGTGAACAAGCTGAGCCTGAGTCTGATCCTGCTGGCCTTCAGCATCATCATGGCCGGGTTAATCATCAGCGCCGGTTTGGGGGCCCTTCCCCTGACGGGTAGCCGCTTCTTCTTTCGCCTTCCGGTACTGGAAATCGGCTCGGTGATAGCCGTCGTCCTTTTTACCTGGCTGCTGTCCATAATCCTTAGGGGAGGTAGATTCTAGATGCCCAGGCGCAGGCGTCCGTGGAAAGGCGGCCTATGAAGGCGGTGCCGGGAGGATCTTGGGAAGGCTGCGGCGAAGTATAGTATACTGTACAGCATCTCTATCAGGAATCGGGGTTGAGGAATGAAGATTATTATTGTTGGGGGCGGCAAAGTAGGGGCACAGCTGGCCAAAGAGTGTCGTCAACTTGGCTACCAGGTGGCCCTCATCGAGTATGAGCGCAGCAGGGGCGAAAAACTGAGGCGGGAGCTAGGGATCCCGGTGGTAATCGGCGATGGCACGGATCCCCAGGTAATGAAGGCTGCCGGCGCGGAAGAAGTTGACATCGTAGTAGCCGTGACGGATGACGACCAGGATAATCTTATTGTCTGCCAGCAGGCGGAAAGGAGATTTAAGGCCAAGCGTACCCTGGCTTTGGTCAACAATCCTGGGAACGAGAAGCTTTTCAGCTGGCTGGGTGTGAATCAGGTAATCGGTCCTACCTCGTTAATCCTGGGCCTCATCCAGGGAACCGTCGACATGCAGCAGACCACTACCCTGTGGATGCAGGGTATCAAGGATCTCAAGATGATCCAGGTGAAGATAAACCCCGGGGCTCCGGCCGTCAATTTGAGGGTGAGGGACCTCAACCTTCCCAACCAATGCATTTTGGTAACCATCGTACGGGGAGAGACCGCCATCGTCCCCGGAGGCAATACCTGCATCAAGGCCGGCGACCTGGTCTTCGCCCTGACCCATCCGAGTGTAGAGGCCGAAGTGGAAAAAGTGTTGGTCGGCACGAAGCTCGAAAAAGACTGAGTTATCCCCACTTTTCGCTGTGGTGGCCTGCTTCGGCTTCAAGCGAGCGAACAAGCCTTCGGGGTAGACGTTCTTGCCGCCGAGCGGCACCAGCAGAAGGATGAAAACAAACAACGGGCCGGCATTTCTCTTGAGCCGGCGATTTGGTCCGAGGGACCCAGCAGCCTTGGCGAAGCCGAGGAGGGAGGGCGGGGCCGAGGACAGGAAGTCCGAGGCCGGCCTCTGAAGCAAGGATGCTGAATAGG
>LDZR01000638.1_pt1 | contig 23450 bp, 19 predicted proteins | sample 615371 | NCBI WGS metagenome assembly LDZR01 (sample SAMN03408294, study PRJNA278302) | terrestrial metagenome | isolation source: oil reservoir sample K2 | place: USA: Alaska, North Slope, Kuparuk formation | collected 2013
CTATATTGAGTTTTTGTCCTGATCTAAGTAAATCTAACGGCGTTGCAGATGTAAAAGCATCTGCTTTCGGTATTATCCACTTTGTAGTCATCTGAATAGGAAAAGATATATAAACAAACAACCTTCCAACAATTGCCGGGTTGAAGACATTTCTGCCGAACCCCCCGTAAACTTCTTTCGCAAAAAAAACGCCGAAGAACGCGGCAATAACAGCAATCCACCAAGGAGTGAGAGGAGGTAATGACAAACTTAACAGTGCGCAGGTAACCAGCACGGCTTCACTTACAGGTTTTTTCTTCCGGCTTTCCATTATATATTCTGTAAATATGCCACTAATAAAAACCAGAAGGCTCAACCAGATGGTTCTTAAACCATACAGATAAATCGAAAAAACATAGATAGGTATCAGGGAATACAAAACACGCCTCATCATCGGTTGTTTCTGAAACAGAGGCATTTATTATCCCTCCGGGTTTTATTATACTATTGTTTCTCAAAGGATACAAAATGAAATAAAAAAACGGGGATATAATCCCCGTTTTGAGCAAAAATTGCATTTACTCTCTGATGTATCTCGGATTTGAATCGTAATCTTCTATAAGACCGTTTAATGCTGTTTGTATGTATTCTACAACGATACTGTCCATTCTGAAACCTGTATCATATCCAGGCAGATCCTTGAGCATTGTATATCCATCTCCACCCTGAGCCATGTAATTGTTGGTAACCACTGTATAGATTTTTTCTGGAATAATTGGTTCATTATTTATCTTTGCTTCCACTACCTTTCCAGCAACACTCTTCCACGTTAAACCTGAGGTGTGCAGAAAGGCACCCTGACCTTCCTTTATTGTTGCAGCATAATTGAGTACTTCCATAATCTCTTTGCCGGTCATTTTGATCACATACAGAGTATTTCCAAATGGTAACACTGTTAGTACATCTCTTATGGTTATTTTTCCAGATTTTATTGATGCTCTTATGCCGCCGCCGTTAGTCAGAGCCACATCTGCTCTTGTCTTCCAAGCCATTGCATCGCAGATCAGATTCGAAAGATTTGTGTCTCGTGCCCTGACGTTGGTTCTTTCACCATCGAGAATGATCTTTGTTTCACCAATAACTGCATCTAATTTTTCACTTCCAAGCGATTTGAAATAACTCAGAACTGTTCTTACGTAAAAGTTTTCCGTATACGGTTTTTCGGCGTATTCATAGATATCTTTTCCTGAATCGTCTTTGCCTTTGTAGATTTTCAAATTAACTGGTATGGGTCTCCAGTTCCATGAAACGATTTTCCCATCCTGAATTTCCAGATCAAGCCTTCCAACATATTTACCCCATTCCCAGGCCTGAACAACGATGGTATTATTTACTATCTGAGCTTCATCAAATTTTGTATGACTGTGACCATCAACGATTACATCTATTCCGCTCACCATTTGAGCCAATTCTCTGCTTGTTGTTTTGCCTTCTCCCTGTGGTTCCCAACCGAGATGGACTAATGCGATCACTACGTCGGCCTTTGATCTGAGCTCCGGTACAAGTTTCTTACTTGTTTCGATGGCATTCGAAAAAGTTGCACCATTTAAGTGAATGGGTTCTAATATAGCTGTTTCTTCTGTGGTAAGTCCGAAGATAGCAACTTTCAGATTTTCAAAATCTTTGATTATGTAAGGTTCCTGCTTGATTATTTCTTCTGGATCAGCAAAATTTGCACAAACAAATGGAAATGAAGCAAGCTTCATCTGCTTGGCAAGTGTTGTTTTCGGTTTGTCAAATTCATGATTTCCAAATGTTGCTGCATCGAGTTTCATCATATTCAGAGCAACAATATCAGGCGCTGCATCAAGCTGATCAGATTCAGGAACCCCTGTGTTCAGATCGCCGGCATGAAGGAAAAGGACATGTCCGCCCTGAGATTCAACTTCTTTTCGAACTTCCTCTACAATGGTAGCAATTGCTGCAAAACCACCTATATCAGGATTGCCGCTTTCGCTAAAGGTCCATGCGTGGCCGTGAGTATCGTTGATGTGCAAAATGGTTAGTCTTGTGGCAAAGCCAAAACAAACGATCACGAGAAGCAAAAGAGCCAGGAACTTTCTCACCTTAAAAACCCCCTTTCTGATAATAAAAAAGCTGACATCATTATCCTAAGGAACTCTGGCAAAAATATTGTACAAAATTTCAAAAAATTCTTAAAGACATGTATTCTGGTGAAAATGGCAACATTTCAAATCAAGGTAAAAAATTCTCATCAAATTTCTTGTGACCGTTTATGTATATGAATCTTAGAAAATCGACAAGCCTTTTATATTTAGCCTGATACATAATTGACTGAATCAAACCTGCTGGTAATTGAGATTGACAAATTGATTCGAGTAATTCCTGCGTTGTGTATGTTTTGAGCCTTTCTATTTTCAGAAATTTTGCAACATCTTCAAGTACTTTGAGACAGATCGTGTTCGGATTATCGGATACTGATAAAGTTTCGAGTCGTAATCTTGGCAATATGTATTGACTGTACTGAACTTCTGGCTTCTCTGATACAGGAATACCAACACCCAATAAAGAGGCAGCTATATCTCTTTTAACAGGGTCAAGATTTTTAAACAGAAATCCAATTATATCTGTATTATCTGCTATGTAATAATTTTCACCGTAGAGTTTTCCAAAATGCGCGAGAGTATCCAGATAACCTTCAAGGAGATATTTTCTGGAAATTTCTGGATCGAAAGTAAGTATAGTTGCAAAATGCTCCCGGGGTCTTATGTATTCTATTTTCCCTCTGTCCATGAATATTCTTATATATTCGAGTATATCGGCTACGCCAACAGTGCCAATGTCAACAACAATTATGTTTTCATATCCTTTATCTATTGCCATTTTAAGTGGTATATTGCTGTAAACACCACCGTCAATGAACAACTTGCCACCTATTTCTTCTCGTTTAAAGAGAGGGAAATTTGCACTTGATAAGATATAATCAGCCAGCATTCCATCAGGTATTTCTTCTATGTAAAGCATGTATGGCTTTAGTTCAGACACAGAGTAGGCAACTAAACCATAGTGAACCTTTGAATTCCTGATTTTTTCTTCTGGAAGCAATGCCTTCAATTTTTCGCGCAATGGCGAGATATCAATACCTTTCTCGCTTATCAACTTTCTTGTGGCATCGATAGCCTCGGGAATACTTAAATCGGCGAATTTGCCGCTGATCAACTTTTTAACGCTTTCTGGTATATTCATTATGTCTCCAAAAGTCAATTCGAGCCAGCTTTTTTCAGCAAATTCATAATCCCCTATGCTAATCATTGCTCCATTGATAGCTCCGACAGAAGTGCCATAGACTGCGTCAATCTCAATCCTGAGCTCATTAAGAGCTTTCCAAACTCCTATTTGGTAAGCACCCCTTCCTCCACCACCAGATAAAATCAATGCGACACTTGTGGCTGCAGCTATAAAAGTTGACATTAACATCACCAGATTTATTATACTAAAATTGATTCATCAGCGTGATACTGATATAATCAATCTTTGGAGGGATAAATGTGATGCGATTTATGCTTAAATCGAAGCTTCATATGGCATGCGTAACCGATAAGAATATAAATTATGAGGGAAGTATTGAGATAGATGAGGAGCTCATGAATATTGTTGACCTGAAAGAAAATGAACTTGTGCTGATAGCTGATTTAAACAATGGGCAGCGTTTCGAAACTTATGTCATAAAAGGAAAACCTGGAAGCGGGACCATATCATTGAATGGAGCAGCTGCTCGTCTGGTTGAGAAAGGTGATAGAATAATCGTAATGAGCTTTGGTATATTTAATGATGGTGAATACTCAGGTCCAAAAGTGGCTATATTAAATGAGAAAAATCAGGTCATTCATTTAAAGTAACACATTGTAGATAATAAGAAAACCCCTGTCAGATTTGTTGTGTTATCATCAAGACGAAATTTAGCTAAAAAAGGTATTTATCCAGGTTGTTTGTAGAAGAATAATACTTGCCTTGGGCGCTTATATCATTAAAGGTGACCAGATTATCTATTTGCACAGATTTATAAATCTTGGAGCTGGCCAGTTTGCAATCGTGCAAACGGTTTATAAAAATCGAGCAGAAAAGATTGAGCACACAACTTTATATTAATTAGGATAGAATAAAAACTGTTAGTGATATAGATTGGTAAGAGATAGGGAGGTGGCAAATTTGGAAAAAGTCCCAATAAAAACTGTTATGGCTATTCTGGTCGATAACAGAAAAGAAACGGCCGAAAGAGTTCAGAAAATTCTAACGGCCTGGGGGTGTTTGATCAAAACCCGACTCGGATTGCATGATGGTGTTCTGGATAACTGTTCGGATGCTGGTTTGATAATTCTTGAATTAGTTGGAAGTTCCGAACAGCACAAAGAGTTGTGCGAGAAACTAAATAAGATGCCGGGAGTAAAAGCAGATTATATGGAATTATCTTTTGATAGTTAAATAAAAGCCCCCCAGGGGGCTTTTATTCCAGAGGTTGCCATTCTACATGGAAAATGCCTTCTTCATCAGTTCTTTCAAATGTATGGGCTCCAAAGAAGTCGCGTTGCGCTTGAATTAGATTAGCTGGCAAATGAGATTCTGTCAGACTGAATATATAATCCAGCGTTGAATTTAGCAAAAAGGTAGGTATACCAGATCTTCTTGACAGTTCTGTCACCCTGATAACAGATTTAATTTTGTCTTTGATAAAGTTCATTGCCTTTTCGCTGAAAAGAAGATTGATGTTTTGTGGATTTTCTTTAAGAATATCTTTGATGAAATCAAGCATCTTTGCTCTGATTATGCATCCACCTTTCCAGATTCTCAGTATCTCGAGTAAATTTATTTTATAATTGTGGGCTATAGAAGCTTCATGAATTAACCAGAGGCCCTGCGAAAAAGACGAGAACATCGAAAGTTCGAGGGATTTTTCTAAGTCGCTTATCAATGATCTATCACCAGCAATTCTGTTTTTTTCACCAAACAAATTTGAAAGAATCTCCCTCTCTTTTTTGAAATGGGAAAGAGCCCTTGCAACAACTGCCAGATTCAAGGATGGAGTTGGAATGCCGAGATCAAAGGCTGCCTGTGCGGTCCATTTTCCCGTTCCTTTCTGCTCTGCTTTGTCAAGAATCAGTTCAACAAGAGGTTTTTGGGTCTGTTCGTCAATATGCTGCATAATTTTGTAAGTTATTTCTACAAGAAAAGAAGACAATTTACCTTCATTCCACTGGTGAAAAATCAGACCTATCTCATTGCTCTTCATACCCAGAATCTTTCTCATTATGTCATAAATTTCTGCTATTGATTGCATTATGGCGTATTCAATTCCATTATGAACCATCTTTACAAAGTGGCCTGCTGAGCCATCACCTATATAACTGCAGCAAGGTCCATCTTCTGTCTTTGCCGAAATTTTCAAAAGCATTTCTTCAACCATTTGATAAGCTTTCAGACTTCCACCAGGCATTATTGATGGCCCATGTAAGGCACCATATTCTCCACCTGAAACTCCCATTCCGAGATACAGGATGCCTTTATGTGAAAGTTTTTCAAGCCTTCTGTCTGTATCATTATAATGTGAGTTACCTGCATCAATCAGCAAATCACCTTCCTGCAGGTAAGGTAGAAGCTCCTGAATTATCTCATCGACAGGGTTTCCTGCTTTTACCATCAAGATGATCTTTCTCGGTCTTGAAAGCGATTTGACAAAATTTTGGACATCGTAGTATGGTGTTATCTTTTCACCTTTTACTCTTTCTTCGATAAATTTTTTCGTTTTTTCGGCTGTTCTGTTGTAAACAGAAACCGAGTATCCATTTCTAACAATATTCAGAGCAAGATTTTGACCCATTACTGCAAGTCCAATAAGGCCTATATCATTCATTCTATCGCCTCCAATCTATCTTCATTCCCAGTTATTTTACTCTCTGGTTGTTTATAAATGAGTCCCTCTTTTATCAGTAGATTTAAAATTTCTATGACTTCTTCTGGGTCCACAGATAAGTAAGTTGATGTAAAAGAAACAGATGCATCGAAATCACCGGTGAATCGCACAGCCATATTTAATACCTCGGCAAGATCCACGATATATTCTTTATCTGGGACTCCTTCTGCTTTGCCAAGCCATTCGTATCCAAGAGGGCCATTGTTCGAAGTTTTTAATCTGATTTTCGATGGAGCTGGTTTAGCTTTTAAACCGTGAGCTTTTTTCACAGCAGATATTATTGCATCTGAGCCAGGAGTTTTTTTGATTTTCGTCAGAAATCCTTTGACCCTCCCTTTCGTTATTTCTATAATATCTTTTGGAATGTCATGGGCAAGCGATATAGTTCTGAAAACAGCTTCTGCAATCCATTTGAACATTGCTGGGTCACATTTATCAGGAGTGTCTTCATTTGTGTGATAATATCTGTCTGGCCATTGACCTATGAATGGCGCTGGAATCCCATAACTCTGAAACACAACATGGTCAGACCCCGATTTAAAAGGTGATCTAAAAAACTTTTTTCTTAAAAGACCGATTTTATTCGGTTCACAAGATAGAAGCGATTGATATAGAAGTTCGTCAAAATATGTATTTAACAGTGGGATTGTTTCGTGAAATATCAGCGCCGAACCTGTTTTATCCTGTGCCTCACCTATCATATCGAGGTTGATAACGAAATCATATTTATTCTCAGCAACATACGGTAAAGTTCCATAGAATTCTGGCAATAGTAAAATATCAACGCCTGCGTTTACCCTGTTTTGAGCCAGCAAATTACACAGATGCAATGCAAGAGCAGCACCTGAAGCATTGTCATTTGCCCCTGGACTCGGGTGACATAGATGTGCTACAACAGCTATCTTAGGGAATCTTTCGGGAGAAAAACTAATTCTCATAACATGAACAAAACCTTTTTCAAGGTGGCTATCAATCATCAATCTCACCTTGAAATTCTTGTTTGCAAGTTCTCTGAGTAATTTATATTGATTGTATGTTAGAGAAAAACCGAAGGCACCATATTGTGATGTTTCAAAAGTGTGGGGCAAAGACAGATAATTTATAGTATCTGGCATTTTTTCCGGAGCCCTTCCAATTGATTCATCCTGAGCTCTCATGAAATAAACAAGAAGGCACTTTGCCCCGAGTTCTTTCACGTATTTTTTGAATGCCATATTTGGATTTTGATCTGTGACTACCGCCCTGGAGGAAAAATCTCCTTTGTAATTTTCATCAACAATTTCCAGTACTTGCCAACCATTAGTTGGATTGCTTCCAAATAGTACAGAAGTTTTACACGCTTTGAAAGAATTTATAAATGTCCTTGGCGTGTCTATCCAAAGTTCGCCATTCTGTATTTCCCACACCATTGTTGTCTCAAAATTACCATATTTCACGTCCCCAGAAGCATACTCTATAACCTGGATAGATTTTTCAGGTATTCCCCAATTTAGAAGCATTTCTTTTATTTTTGCTAAAAGTGATCTGTATTCCCGGCTTCCTCGAACTCTATGATAGGAAGATATGAACCTCATAATTTCAAATGTCTCTTGTTCATTAAGCATAATAATCTCCTCCAGAATAGATTGTATGACTTGTGGACGATATTTTTTGAAAAAAGGTATTTATTAGAGTTTTCTTAAAAAGTAGAACATAAAACATTCATTTCAGGACAATTATATTGGAAGCAAAAATTTTATGGAGGTGATCTGTGTGAAAAAAGTATTTTTAGTGACATTGACAGTAGTTTTAGTGGCGACCCTTAGTTTTGCAGGAGCATTTGGAGCAGGTTTTGGTTTGAGAAATTCAACACATAAGCAAGTCATTTACACAGAGCTTATTAAAGCTCTTGATTTAACAGAAGACCAGGCGCAGCAGTTGTTGAATGCTATTTCTGAAACGAAAGCTCAGCTGGAAGCGCTTGAGAGTGAGTATGAAGCTTTGCTTGAAAAATCGAAAGCCCTGTCACTCAACGAATTTTCAGCAGAAAGAAAAAGCCTTGATGAAAAAAGAATCGATATTTTGCAGGAATTTCAGACAAAGGTTGAGAACCTGATTACTGTAGGGCAGCTTGAGAATTTGAAAGATTACATCAATAACAATGCCAATCAATACAGACAACAGATTCAGGGAAGATATCAACAGATATCTCCAGCTAAAGGGCGAATGCCAGCCGAAGACATGCCAAGAATGGGACGCGGCGATTTATATGGAAGATTCGGTAATGTTAGATTTGGATTTTCTGGTTCGTTCGTTGGATTGGGAATATTGCTTGACGATGATTTCGAGGCAGCGTTAAAAACATATTTAGGATGACTCACCTCCCACCCCCTCGAATGGCGCCGGTGAAAACCGGCGCTTTTTCATCTAAAACGAGAAAAATCAGAGAATGATCATCAAAAGCAAAGGTAAAGTTATCAACGATAATGCAGTTGAAAGCACAACTCCCTGAGAAGCAAGTTTATAATCCCTGTTAAACATTCGTGCAAAGATAGCTGTGTTTACGCCAGATGGCATACCGCTCATCACTATAGGTATTGCTTTAATAGTTGAAGACAATTCGACCGAAAATAATATTATGACCATTAAAAGAGGTCCAGCAATCAATTTCATTAAAGACGCCATATATAACTCTTTGTTTTTTACTGTTGAAGAAAACTTCGCATCTGCAAGAAAAGCACCTATCACGAACATTGCAAGCGGGACAGTCGTATTGCCTATCATTTCCAGAGTGGTTTTTACTGTGGATGGTAAATCTATGTTCAGAAAAAATATTACTACGCCAAGCAAAGTGGCCAGAAGTCCGGGATTGAGTAGTAATTTTGTTATGCTTACTCTGTCCTTTGACATTAATTTAACTCCGAGAGTCCATGTAAGTATGTTGAACCATATGTTAAAAAAAGCTGCGTAAAAGACGCCTATTTCTCCGAATGCAATACTCATTATCGGATATCCAAGATATCCTACATTACCAAAAATTATCATGTAGAGATAGACACCTTTGCTGTCATCGTTTATTTTTCTCACTTTGACAAAAATAAAAGCAATAATTGAGAGTATGGCATACATAAGCCCGCCTAGCAGGAAAATGATCAATCCGTTTAAAGCAAGCTCTCTGGTAAAATCTCTGTCCATAGATGCAAGAACCATTGCAGGCAATGTCACATAAATTATTAGATTTGTTGCACCCTGGGTGAATCCATCATTTATCAATTTTATTTTTCTAATAAAAAATCCCAGACCAATTAAAAGAAATATGATGAAAATTTGATTGGCAACCGTTTGAGCCAATACACCACCTCCAATCTCTGAAAGTATCATACCTTATAAAGATGGTGATTGTGAACCTTAACACAATTCGAGTAGAATATTAAAAAAGGAGTGAAACCATTTGAAGGTTTATTTCAGACAATGTGAGAGCTATGATCGTGTTGAGAAAGTTCTTCTCCCACTACTCGCAAAATATTCTCACATCTTTGAAAAAGGAGACAGGGTTTTGGTGAAACCAAATTTACTTTCTGCAAGAGAACCCAACGAAGGTGTGACGACTCATCCAGAAGTTTTGAAAACTATTTTAAAGTTTTTAATATCACTTGAGACCAGGCCCTTTGTTGGTGATAGCCCAGCTTCAGGTTCTTTTAAAAAAGTAATCGCTCATACTGGAATCAGTCAGATATGTGAAAAACTCTCTGTTCCTATAGTTGAATTGGACGATCCTGTCGAAGTAGATGGGGAAATTTATAAGAAGATAAAAATCAGCTCTAAGGTCTTCCAGGCAGACAAAGTAGTTAATGTTGCAAAACTGAAAACCCACTCTCAGATGATATTTACTATGGGCGTGAAAAACACTTTTGGATGTGTTCCGGGATTTGAGAAATCTGGCTGGCATATTAGATGTGCACATAATGAAAATTTTGCCTCATTGTTAGTGGACATACATTTATTGGTAAAGCCAGTTTTGACTATTCTGGATGGTATTATTGGTATGGAAGGCAATGGTCCTGCTAATGGAAAGCTGAAGCAGTTTAATATGCTTGTCGTTGGTGAAAATGCTTTTGCTGTTGATCATGCCGTCTGCAAAAGAATTGGTGTTAATCCTGAGATAGTTTTCGTGTTGAAAGAGGCTATTAAAAGAAACCTTATTCCTGATTATGAAATAGATGGTAATTGGTCTGACACAATAAAACTTCCTGTTACTGCTGAAACATTACCTGTGCCTGGAATGCTTAAAAATCTGGCAAGAAAAATTATTCGTGTACCAAAAATATCCAAAAAGCGGTGTGTTCAATGTAGAATATGTGAAGAAAGATGTCCAGCGAAAGCCATTGATATATCGAATTATTTTATAAGTTACAATAAGTGTATCAGGTGTTATGTATGTCATGAGGTGTGTCCACGTGGGGCAATAGACCTGATTAGAAAGTTTTTGTGAGGTGATAGTAGTGATTTCCGGACATAAAAAAATAGATTGGGCAAAGAGATTTATGCCTTTACTAAATTTGATTGAGAGTGAATATTCCCAGCAGAAACCTTTGAAGGATTTTACGGTGGGTATGTCCATACATTTAGAAGCGAAAACAGCATGTCTTGCGATAACTCTTAGAAATCTTGGCGCAAAGGTTGTCATTACTGGCAGTAATCCACTAAGCACACAGGATGATGTGGCAGAGGCCCTCAAAGAGCATGAGATCATGGTTTTCGCAAAACATACAAAAGATGAGGATGTTTATTTCAGGGGAATTGTCTCTGTTCTTGAACAAAATCCAGATTTGATACTGGACGACGGAGCAGATTTAACAATCACAGCTCATACGAAAATCCCATCCGCACTTAAAAATTTAAAGGGTATAACAGAAGAAACGACAACGGGAGTGAGAAGAATCAAAGCTTTGAAATCGCAAGGAAAATTGAAAATTCCAGTTATAGCGGTCAATGAAGCTCTTATGAAACATCTATTTGACAATCGTTATGGCACAGGTCAATCCACGTGGGACAGCGTAATGAGAAATACAAATCTTCTGGTTTCAGGAAAAACAGTTGTTGTTGCTGGCTACGGATGGTGTGGAAGGGGCATAGCATTCAGGGCACGAGGACTGGGGGCTCGTGTTATCGTGACAGAAATAGATCCAATAAAAGCTATTGAAGCCATTATGGATGGTTTTGAGGTTATGAGGATGAAAGAAGCCGCTGAGCATGGAGATTTTTTCATCTGCGCTACGGGAAACACATCTGTTATATCTGTAGAAGAATTTCTCAGAATGAAAAATGGAGCTGTTCTGTCAAATGCAGGACACTTCAATGTTGAAGTAGATGTCAAAGCACTTGAGCGACTAGCAACACAAAAATTTGAAGCAAGAGAGAATGTTACTGGTTATATTTTACCCAATGGTAAGACTATTTTTTTGCTGGCTGAGGGAAGACTGGTTAATCTTGCTGCTGCAGATGGCCACCCAGTAGAAATAATGGATCTTTCATTTGCTGTGCAGACACTTTCCTTGATATACCTTTCGCAAACTTCTTTGCAACCAGAGGTTTATCCGGTACCTGCAGAAATAGATTACAGAGTCGCAGAAATGAAACTGAAAACACTCGGTGTAAAAATCGATGAGCTGTCAATCGAGCAGCGGAGATATCTGGAAAGCTTCTGAGGGGGATAAAAAATGATCGAAAAGATATCTATAAGACCTGGAAAATCTGATTATTGCATTCCAAAAATATGGCTTTTAAAAGATTACGACGGAGAAGTGAAAATAGAATCTGGTAAGGCATTTGTAGAACCATCTCAGTATTTTCATTCTGTTATTCAATGGATCTTGGAGAAAAAGGAAAGCGGTGTTGATTATACGAAATCTGTGAGTTTGCAGAAAGGTGTAACAGATCGAAGCTGGATAAAAAGTGCAATTGTATATTCCTGCCTTCCACGATGCACTGCTGCTTATAACCACAAAGGATTTGGAAGATTTGAAGTTGATGATATATTTGGTTATCGTGAATCGGGAACTTTTTTGAAAATGATAGCCCTGCTTCCACATTTTTACAGACTTGGTGTGAATACTCTGTATTTGCTGCCAATCACCGAAAGTAGTAATCTGTTTAGAAAAGGTGAGATTGGTTCACCTTATTCTGTAAAAGATTTTCTCAGAATTGATCCTCTGTACCATGATCCGCTTCTCGATGGCTGGGATGTTGAAGACGAGTTTTTGGCTTTTGTGGAAGCATGTCACATACTGGGTATAAGAGTTTTAATGGATTTTATACCAAGAACTGCTGCAAGAGATTGCAATTTGATACTGAACCATCCAGAGTGGTTTTACTGGATAAAAGTTGATGAACTTGTTAACTATCTTCCTCCTGTTATTCCAGAACTTGGTTTCTGTCAGCCAACGAAGGAAATTATGCAAAAATTGTATGATCGTCCTGAAATAAGAAATCATCTGAAAAAATTCTGCTTTGATCCCAAAACAACAGATCCTGAGAAATGGGATAAGCTCAGACGGGAAATTACTGATCAAAGCCTTATTCCAGCTATAATAAGGCATTTTGGTATGATAACAGCACCAGGTTTCTCGGACTGGATAAATGATCCGCAACCAACGTGGGATGACGTAACTTTCCTGAGGCTGTACATGGATCATCCATTCATCGCATCGGGAAAAGTTGGGTCAGATCACCCCCCTTATGTGCTTTTTGATGTAATAAAGTCAAGCAATTTCCCGGGAAAAGTTCCAAATTTAGAACTCTGGAATTATATTGCATCTATTATCCCTCATTTTCAAAAAAAGTACGGAATAGATGGTATCAGGCTGGATATGGGGCATGCCTTACCGGATCAATTACAGCAATCGATAATAAAGAATGCAAGAGATTACGATCCATCCTTTGTTTTCATCGCAGAGGAACTTGAAATGCACCGGTCTAAGGAAGCCAGAGAATCCGGATATGATGCAATAATTGGGAATAGCTGGTGGATGCTCCCAAGAATTCCAGATAAAACCTATGAGTTCATCCAGTCTGAATCCCTGCGCGTAGAATTACCTTATATTGCCGCTGCAGAAACACCGGATACGCCAAGAATATTTTCCAGAGATAATGGTAAATACAGGTTTTTGATACCATTTTTGTGTTGTTTTGCTCCAAACGGGATATTTATGATCAACTCTGGTCAGGAAATTGAGGAAACCCAGCCCATGAATCTCGGACTGGACAACAATGCATGTGGTAGGTTCACTCTCGCTTGCGAAGATGAATTTCAGGGCAAGCTTGCCTTTTTTGACCATTATGTGCTTCACTGGAAAGATTCGGAGATCGTTGGATTTTTATCAGAACTAAGCAAATTGAGAAATATGTTTTCTGATTTGATTTTGCATGGTGTTTACAGGCCTGTTTACCTGAGTTGGCAGGATGGTAAAACTGCCAATATTTCTTACTGGAATGAGCATAATGGCGTTATTGTCATTGCAAATCTTGACGCTAATGAAAGAACAATGGAGATAGATTTAGAGAAAACATGCAACGCAGGCTTGGTAACAAAAATACGATCCTGGAGATATGGTGAATGGTTTGAAGAGAATGCCGATAAAATTATTCGGTGCTCTCTAAAAGGATATGATTTTGCGCTTTATGAAGTTAGTTATAACTTGGTGGTGAAAACGTGAAAAAACTTTATTTAATCTCGCTTAGAATTTTTGATTCGAGAGATGCGGGGTTTCCTTTGAATTACAAAGAAGTTACTATGCTTAAACGAGAGATATTCTTTGAATTTCTTAGACACAATGCAGATGAACATATTGCCGTTGATTTATTCGGTGATCTTTCAACTCCGGCAGAGATATTCCATTTGCTTTCGCTTGTGCCAAAAGAAATTCCTTTGAAGATATCTCAAAGTGACAGCATTTTGAAAGGACTTAAATTTAATGAAAATATTTATCTTCTCGATGAACCGTTTGTTATGGATGCTATCTCTAATCCTGTCATATCAAGCAAACCATCTTTTCTTATGAAGGAAGATGGGCAAGAGTTGATAATCGAAAGCGGCTTGAATGGCTGCGTCCCGGTAGAATTGGAAAGACCGGAAGATCCAGGCGAAGGTAAGATAGGTTTTTTTACCAGGTTTATTTTTAAGTCTGAGGCAGATCAGGCAAAGATGTTTGGCAATAGAATTATATTTGAATGCAGAGATCCAGGAAATTCTCTTGAAAAAAGGCTTCTGGAGAATCTTTCCAGCGATGCAGCAGTTTCGTTAATTAGATTAATGGATATGGATATTGAGGGGTGAGAAATCTGAAAATAAAAGAGCTAAATGTAGAAGGATTTGGTAAATTCCATGACTTTAAGATCGAATTTCACGATGGGATAAATCTTGTGGTTGGACCGAACGAATCCGGCAAAACGACATTGTATAAATTTATTGTCTCTGCGCTGAGTGAACTGTCTCAAGAAGATTTTCATCGATACAAACCATGGAATTTTGATAAGTTCGGTGGCTCAGTATCTCTGATTGATCCTGATAGAGAATTGAAGTTACAGGATAATCCCATAGTTGATAGAAAATATCTCGAATCACTGTGCTTGCTTTCAGATGAAGATGACAATGTCGAATTTCTGAAAGTTGACGAGGTTGTGGTGGCAAAATTGAGAAACAAAATGAGCGAGCTGGAAGAAGCTGAAAAGATAAATTTTCTGTTGAAAAAAATCCCGTTATTTGAAGAAAGATTGCTTGCGGCATTAAAAAATATAGATGAGCAGATAAAATCCATAGAATCAGCTATTCATGAACTAAGAAAGAGAAGAGAATCTCTTTTCACAGCTTACGCAAATAGATTGTACTTAGAAGAAAGGCTTGAGAATTTAAAAGAAACAGAAAGATATATCAGAAATCAAATTAAAGAAATCCAGGATCAGATCAATAAAGAAATTGAGAGAATCAAAAAAGAAGCAGAGGAAAATTTGAGATCTCTCAGGATAAAGCTCGAAAGGGAGAAAAGCTTGCCAGTTATCTCACTGGAGGAATATAATCACGTGATAAAGCTAAATGAGCGGTTGGAATCTTATGAACAGAAGTTGCAGGAGCTTCAATCTCTCTTAGAAAAACTTTCCAGTCAGCGCACAGAGATACAAGAACAGCTGGATCGAATAAAAAAAGATCTTGTCTGGGAAGATGATCTTGAAAAAATAAAGTTGAGAATAAAAAATATCGAATTGAGATACAATCTGCTGGAGAGTAAGGCAGATCAGTTGAAAGATTACAGTAATGAATATCAATCTATGTGGGAAAATTTTGAAAATGAGGGTGATAAGGTCCTTCGGCTTGTTGAATCAGAATTTCCAACTTCTGTGGAACTTGAGATCAAGCAAATCAACAATAAATTAAAATTTATTGAAGAAGAGGTGCTAAAGCGTAAGAGCAGAACAAAATTACTTCGAACGCTCAGTATTCTTATGGCTTTTTCTGCTGTATCTTTATTTGTATTTGGATTCCTGATGAGCTCTTTTTGGTTTTATCCGTCAGCAACTCTTGCCGCTGGTTCGGTAATAGCATTTTTTCTTCTTTTTAGATCAATAAGAAAATTAGAAGATGACGATGAACAGAAATTAAAATTGCAACTTGAATTGCGTTCTATAGAAAAGCGTAGAAATTCAGCTGTTCAAAGAATTCTCAAAGCTTTCAGTGTGGAAAGCATAGAAGCGCTAAAAGAAGCCTATCAGAAATATCAAAGTTGGAGATCTGAAAAAGATCAAATGGAAAAGTTGCGCCAGAAGATCTCTGAAGATCAAAAAGAAGTGGTATCTGAGCTTGAAATATTCGGTGCGAAAGATATAAACGATGTTCCTAGTATCCTGATAAGGCTCAATGAATTGATCAAAGTCTGGGAAAAAAATCAGGTTGTACTGGCAAATTTGCAACAATCGATAGAAAAGGTAAGATCTGATATTGAATCAGTAGCAAACCAGATTTCAGGCATCAGGCTTGAGCTTGAATCAAGCATCGGTAGAATAGGCCTTCAGGACCTTGGCGAATTAGAAGATGCGTTTAAAAGAAATTACACGATTGACGAGCTGGAGAAAAAGATGAATTATCTTACGAGAATGATTGGATACCTTAAGGATGGAAACATTGCACCATTGCTTGCGGATGAACCTTCTCTGGCTGATCTTGTTAATAGAAAAGAAGAGCTTGAAGATAATTTAGAAAGATTATCAAATGAAATGGAGTATATTATAAAAGAATTGAGCAAGGTGAACTTACAGGTTTCAAATTTGTTCCATCCAGAACAGATAGTTGGTTTATTGCATGATCTTTCTGTTAAAAACATCGAAAAGAACGCTTATTCAAGGCAGAGAATCCAGCTCGCTAAAATCAGACATGTTCTGGAAAGAGAGCTTGATATCCTTACTGGCTCTTATGCAGACAAATTTTCAAAGTTGTTGTGTGACCTCTTTTCACGTTTTTCGGAGCTCGCGCAAGATCTTTATGTGGAAAAAGATCTCTCGATAAAGTTATTTGTGAAAAGTTCTTTCATGGAGGTAACCCGTTCTCTGAGTAGAGCATCACAGGATCAGTTAGCCTTTTGTTACAAACTCGCACTTTACGAAACATTGCAGCCCGCAGAGAATTTGCCACTCATTATAGACAATTTTCCTATTAGATTCGACAAAATTAGACTTCGCACAGCCATAGATATATTGAAAGAGAAATCTCAAAACAGACAAATTATACTTTTCACAAGTGATGTAAGAATTCCTGAATTTTTTGGCATAGAACCAGTTCTGGAGTTGTCAAGTTAGAGTACCATAAACCGATCCTTTCCCGATTTCTTAGCAACTTCAAGGGCTTTCAGTGCGTGGTTGATTACCTCGAGGTAATTATTTCCGTGTTCAGGGAAAATTCCTATTCCTGCACTTACTGTGACTTTAATGGCATCCTCTATGTGTCTTATTTCGTCGAGTATTCTATCAATTATTTCGAGTGACTTAGATTTCGAAACATTTCGGAGTAAAATAGCGAATTCTTCACCTCCATAACGAGCGACAAAATCTGATTTTCTCACTCTCATTCTCAATACGTCGGCGATTTTTTCAATAATTCTATCTCCTGTTTCATGGCCATGTTGAATATTTATTTTTGTTAGATCATCTATATCCAGAATTGCAACGGCGAAGTTTTCACCATTTTTCGCTTCGGTTTCGAGTAAACCAAGGAACGCCGAATGGCTCAACAAAAGTGTATGAGGATCGTAAGACCGCCTGACCACAATATTTTGATAAACTTCTGATCTCTCAAGTAGTCTATAAGCTTGATTTGCGATCAATTCCATTACTTGAATATCTTCTACTGAAGGTCTTCTCCCATGTTCGGGGGCGTCGACAGATATGTAGCCAACAATCTCACCGTGAGGATTGTATATGGGAATTATCAACATATCCTGTGGTCTCCATGCGTCTGGTTTTTCAAATTCGTTTGAATCAATGAGTACTGCCACATACTCTGCCGGTAAATCAAGCGCTCCTTCAGGAATGAAGTAAGAATTACTCACCTTGAATCTTTGCTGCATGAATTTCGAGATATATTCAACTGTTGGTGGATTGGATTTAAGTCTGTCGAATTCTTTTTGATTCAAACCATAATGGGCTATCCTCATTATGAAGCCGGTTTCTCTGTTCAATATGTTTATCAATACATATCTGTAACCAGTAATATGACTTATTGCGCTGGCAAGCTCAAATAAGCTCTGTTCAATTGTGCTTTTTTGGTTAACCGACATAGTTAGATTGATAATCGTAGCGAGTTTTGATCTAAAATTACTGAGCTTTTGATGCTCAATTTTCTGTTGATCCATTGTTGAATGGATTTGCAAGAATCTCAAATAAATGAGAAACAGAGCCGGATAGATGGCTATTGCCGGAACAGTTGTTTGCAAATTCCCAGCAATCTCCAAAACTGAGCTTACTATGATAAGCGTTATTGAGTAAAGCATTCTTTCTGTAATTATTGATAATTTTTTGTCCAGGAATATCTGAGAGATTAGAACCAGAGCTGTTAAAATACTCATCCTCAAATATTCGTTTTGCAACCTGTATGTTATCAAAACCGAGATAGAAAAAATTGGAAAGTATATCAAAGCGGTCTGAACCTTATTTATCAGAGAAGATCTACGGACTGAAAGCAGTATTCCGAGAGGTACTATGAGTGGTGAAAAGGTTGTTTCGGTGTACACTGCGTGGGCCAAAACAATGGAAAGAGAAATCATGAGATCAAGATGATTTTCAGCAACAGTAAAGGCAATAGCCGCATAAACAACAAAAATTATATCTGTCAGATTTGGAAAATTAAAACGAAAGAAAAATAAAATCACAGCATTTAACAGGATCAACAGCGTCCATTGAGTTGATTTTTTCAGATTGTTCACCCTTTCATTTTTTCAGTAGAGAAATCTACAGGTAAACTCACCCATTTTCCATCAACGAAAGATTTATAGAGAGCCAGCACTATCTCGACAGCCTTTTTGCCTTCCTCTCCGGATATGTAAGGTTCGCGATTATAGAGCAGAGCTTCGCAAAAATCTCTATAAAGAGAAACATGGCCGCTTCCATAAACTGTATCTGGATCCGGCAGATTCATGTAGGGATGGTTTTCTTCATTCACGAATCTCCAGCTCAAGATTCGATTTACAGCCACGCCGCCTATTTTCACAGTACCTCTTTCTCCAAAAATACTGAGGATTTCTTCCAGGTTTCTGTCATATATGTTTGAAGTCCCTTCTACAATCCCTACCGCTCCGGATTCAAATTCCACTATGCCTATTCCGAGGTCTTCAGCCTCTATATATGGGTGATTCAAATTTTTTATAATCCCCACAACTCTTTTCGGCTTTCCTCCAAGCATCCATTGCAGCAGATCTATTCCATGAATACTTTGATTCATCAAAGCGCCACCATCTTGTTCCCATGTTCCTCTCCATGACGCTTGTTTATAATATTCTTCTTTTCTGTTCCAGCGAACATTTATGGTTCCATAAAAGATTTTTCCAAATGACCCTGATTCTATTTTTCTTCTTAATTCTTGAACTGGTGGATTAAATCTATTTTGAAAACACACACCAATCTTCAATCCTTTTTTCTTTGAAAGGTCTACCATATGTTGCATATGATCTGTACTCAAAGCCATAGGTTTTTCAACAAGGACATGTTTTCCCATTTCAAGAGCATCGACAGATATTTGATAATGTGTTCCACTTGGCGTTGCTATCGCTACAAAATTTATATCGTCCCTTTGGAGCAATTCTTCATATCTTATATAAATTTCTGGCTTGTACCCGAGTTTGTCTTTGATTTCAAGTGAAGCTTTCTGTGCCCTCTCAGGAACAACATCACAGACTGCCGAAATCTGAACAATATCTGAGTTCTGAACAACAGCTTCAAGGTGTTTTGAAGCGATTCTTCCGCATCCAATCAATCCCATTCTCAATTTCAAGGTTTATCACCCCTGACTATTTTGTGTATTCTCTGCGATGCCTTTCCATCTCCAAATGGATTGGCTATATCATTCAGAGTTATTCCATTTGCCTTCGCAAGGGCCGCATAAACTTTTTCATAACAGGTTCCTGCCAGTATTCCCATATTTGATTCTATCAGCTCCGGTCTTTCGGTGGTTTCCCTCGTAACCACCACAAATTTTCCGAAAGAAGGCGCTTCTTCCTGAATCCCGCCAGAATCTGTCACAACAAATTTTGCGCCATCTAAAAGCGATAGAAAATGAAAATAATCTACTGGCTCAATTAATCGAAAATTTTCACAACTTCCCACTTCCTGATTAACTATTTCTCTGACTTTCGGGTTTTTGTGAACAGGGAAAATCACCTCTATTTTATTCTCCTTAGCAAAAGACGCCACAGCTCTGAGTATCGATCTCATTCTTTCACCAATATTCTCTCTTCTGTGCAAAGTTAGAAGTATGTATTTATCGAAATTCACTATATCTTTTCTGAGTAAAGTCAGATCAAGTTTTCTTTTGATTAATTGCAAAGCATCGACAACTGTGTTTCCAACAACAAAAATTCTTTTTTTCTCGATGCCTTCGCTCAGTAAATTCTGCATAGCTCTTTTTGTTGGGGCAAACATATAAGAACTGGTGACATCTATTAATTTTCTATTCAACTCTTCTGGAAATGGGTCAAACAAATTTCCACTTCTCAAACCTGCTTCTATGTGAGCCACTGGAATCGAAAGGTGGAAAGCACACAAAGCTGAAGTAAAAGCAGTAGTAGTATCTCCCTGAACAAAAACAATATCTGGTTTTTCTTTTATGAAAATTGGTTCCAGTTTTTCCATAATGAGTGCAACGATTCTGTTTAAAGATTGATTATGACTCATAATATTCAGATCATAATCAGGTTGCATCTTAAAAACATCTACCATCATATCCATCATTTCACGGTGCTGTGCTGTTGCTACGCTGAGAACCTTTTCTCCGGTTTTTTTAAAATACAGATAGACGGGCGCGATTTTTATAACCTCAGGTCTTGTTCCAAACACAAAGCAAAACTTCATTTAAAGATACCTCCTATCAGCCACCAAGCCTGTTCATTTTATTTTTGACCTGCGAGACAATCATGTTGTGGGAAAAAGGTTTTTTCTCAACTGATTTAATAATCATGTTTAATATCTCACTTTCAGGAATTTTTTTTCGTACTGCTGCCAGTAAATCAATAAAAAAGTCAGATCCCAGACAAGGATAGAGTTTTCCATCACAGGAAACCCTCAATTTGTTGCACGTATTGCAAAAAGCTTTGCTCAGAGCAGATATCACGCCGATATAATTCCCATCTTTCGTTACGAAATATCTTGCTGGCCCAAAACCAAGTTTAATATCTACAGGTGAAAGGTTTAATTCGGACAATTTTTCTAAAATTTGCTTTTCAAAAACTACTCCCGTGTTTTGCTTTCCAATCGGCATCATCTCAATAAATCTTATTGGTATCTTTCTTGAAAAGGCATATTCAACAAGGTCTGGCAATTCATCAAAATTCATATGATTTACAACAACGTTCAATTTTACATTCATTTTCTCCTCGATCGCTCTGTCAATACCGGCAAGGACTGGTTTTAATCTGGCGTGAGTTATTTTGTAAAATGTTTCCTGTTTCAAACTGTTCAAGCTAATATTGAGAGAATGCAATCCGGCGTCTTTCAAATCTTTTGCAAGCTGACTGAGTTTGCTGCCGTTTGTTGTCATTGACACAGTAAATCGGCTTGAAAGCGCTTTCACTATTCTAACAACGTCGTTTCTCAGAAGAGGTTCCCCGCCTGTTATACGGATACATTTTATCCCGAGTTCATAAAAAAATTGGCTGATTAAATTCACTTCGTCATATGTCATCAAATTTTCTTCTTTCAAAAACAAATTATTACATGTACAGTAGAAGCATCTGTGATTGCACCTGTCTGTAATGGATAATCTGAGATAATCTATATTGCGTTCGTAAAAATCCTGCATCTGAACACCTCATTTTATAAGTATAACCTATGCATTTCTTTTTTGGCTGAATATTGACTTTTGAAATTTTTTTGATATTATAGCTATGGCTATATTTTATACCTTGAGGTATAGAGGTGATGCAATGTGGAACTAACACAAAGTTTAGAAGATTATCTTGAAGCAATTTACATGCTCTCAGCAAAGAAAAAAATTGTCAGAGTAACAGATCTTATGGATTATTTCAGTTACAAAGTTTCTTCGGTAAATAAGGCTATCAACAAATTGATTAAAACTGGTTATGTTGAGCATGAGAAGTACGGATACATTGAACTCACAGAAAAAGGTTTACAGACTGCTAAGGAAATCTATCAAAAACACAAAAACATTGCTGCTTTTTTCTCGGAGATTCTTGGTGTGAGGCCTGATATCGCAGCAAGGGACAGCTGTGAGATGGAGCATTTTATAAGCACAGAAACTTACCAGAAGCTTTTAGACTTTGTTGATTTTCTGAAATTTCAACATCCTGAATGCTTGCAAGAATGGAAAAAATCAAAAAAGCATGAATTTAGAAGGAGTGAACAAATCATGAAGTTGTCAGATTTAAGTGCTGGACAACAGGGTCGTGTTGTAAGAATTGAGGGACCATCGATCGTGAAGCAAAGACTTGTGACCATGGGAATTGTCACCGGTGAAATTGTGAGAGTGGAGAGAATAGCACCTCTTGGAGATCCAGTAGAGGTACTCGTTAAAGGGTACAATCTGTCTCTAAGGAAAGATGAAGCGAAAATGATCTATGTTGAGGAGGTATAAGATATGTTCCCCCTGTATATGGCAAAACCTTCTGAAACTGTTCAGGTCATTTGCATTGAGGGGGGTAGGGGTATTAGAAAAAAACTCATGGATGTTGGCATTGTTCCAAAAGTAACTGTTAGAGTTATTTCCTCCGGAGAGAGATATCCAACTATTGTTGAAAAAGACGGTATGCGTCTAATTCTTGGGTATGGTGCGTCAAAAAAGATTTATGTTTCACCGATTTCAGGAGGTGAATGAATGTCAGGAAGATTTACAGTAGCGCTTGCTGGAAATCCAAACTCAGGGAAAACATCAGTGTTTAACGCTTTGACGGGGTCGAATCAACGTGTTGGAAACTGGCCTGGTGTGACTGTTGAGAAAAAAGAAGGAAAATTTTATAAAGATGGCATGGAAATCAAGATAGTTGATTTACCCGGTATTTACTCTCTAACGGCAGATTCTATAGATCAGAAAATCGCTGTGGACTTCCTCATACACGAGAGGCCAGATTTAGTGATCTGTGTTATTGACTCTTCGAATTTTGAACGCAATATGTATTTGTTAACTCAGCTGATTGAAATGGGACAAAAATTGGTTGTGGCTCTTAATATGAGTGATATCGCCGAAAAGGACGGTATATTAATAAATGAGAAAAAATTGAGCATGATCCTGAATTGCCCCGTTGTGAAGACTGTTGCGGTGAAAAAGATGGGGATAGAAGAATTGAAAGCAATTCTGGTTGATGAATTACGAAATTCTTCGTATCGCAGAAAATCAGAACCGCTGGTAACGTATCCGAATGCCATCGAAACATCTTTAACGAAAATAATGGAAAAGATCAAAACTTATCAAACAAAAGAAATCAACCTCAGGTGGCTTTCAATCAATCTTTTTCTTGGTGATATGAGCTTGCTGAAGATTTTGAATTTAAAAGATGAAGGAATCAGAAGAGAAATAGAAAAGATAGTTCTTCAGGAGACCATAGATTTGCAGAAGAGTTTAGGGGAAGATATAGATATACTGATAGCAAATAGCAAATACAGCAAAATAAGAGAAATATACAATTCGGTTGCTCTAAGAAAAAGCGACACAAAAGCATCTGTGTCTTTAACGGCAAAATTAGACAGACTGATTATCAATAAATATCTTGGCATTCCAATATTCCTGGCAATAATG
>LDZR01000639.1_pt1 | contig 23421 bp, 21 predicted proteins | sample 615371 | NCBI WGS metagenome assembly LDZR01 (sample SAMN03408294, study PRJNA278302) | terrestrial metagenome | isolation source: oil reservoir sample K2 | place: USA: Alaska, North Slope, Kuparuk formation | collected 2013
AAAGCCGCCAGCGAAACCATCAGATGTCGTGCTTAGGGTCGAAAATCTCTGGGTAAAGGATTACAGAAAACTTGATGCTGTCAAGGGCATTAGTTTCGAAGTTAGAGGCGGAGAAATTTATGGGATAGCAGGCGTGGCGGGGAATGGCCAGACAGAGCTTGTAGAAGCACTAACTGGTTTGAGAAAACCAGAAAGAGGGAGAATTTTTCTTCTTGGCGAAGATGTTACAGGAAAAACAGTAAAGGACCTCAGAGAAAGTGGCATGGCTCATATTCCAGAGGACAGGCACAGGTATGGATTGGTACTTCAATATCCTGCCTATTACAATATGATACTTGGCAGACATTACAAGCCTCCTTTTGCAAAAAGTGATTTTCTGAACCTTAAAGAAATACAGAGTTTTTCAAGAAGAGTTTTCTCGCAATTCGATATCAGACCAAACAATATAAAAATGGCCGGTATGAACTTTTCTGGTGGGAATCAACAAAAATTGGTAGTAGCCAGAGAAATGAGCGCTAAGCCTAAAATTATAGTAGTTTCACAACCAACACGCGGACTGGATGTGGGTGCGATAGAATTTATCCACAAAGCGCTTGTAGAGTTGAGAGATACAGGAGTCGCAATATTGCTTATTTCGATGGAACTCGATGAAATTATGTCCCTCAGTGATAGAATAGCGGTCATGTACGCTGGTCAGATAATGGGTGAAGTGCGTCCCGAAGAAGTAACTATTGAAGAAATTGGATTGATGATGGCAGGACACAAATTTGAAGAAATCAGGAGGTAAGAAAATTGAACAGTAAAGTTTGGGCTTTCATCGTACCAGCGGTTTCAGTGTTAATAGCGCTATTGATATCATCTGTCATCATAATGTTAATAGGTCAAAATCCGATAACTGCATATGCTGCCCTTTTCAAAGGAGCATTTGGATCAAAACTGGCAATAGCTTCAACAATTGTTAAAACTACTCCGTTAATTTTGACTGGGTTGGCAGTTGGATTTGGATTCAGGGCAGGCTTGTTCAACATAGGAGCGGAAGGTCAAATGATTGTAGGAGCGATGATAGCAACAGCATTTGCAATAAATATAAGCTGGATGCCGGCAGTCTTTGCAATTCCATTGACAATGATAGTTGGTATGCTTGCAGGAGCAGGATATGCTGCAATAGCTGGCATTTTGAAAGCAAAGACAGGCGCTCATGAGGTTGTGACGACAATCATGCTAAATTGGATAGCTGAATATTTGTCAACTTATGTTGTCACTGTACCGATGGGTGTTGGACTGGGAACACCCAAAAGCCCGGAAATAGCCAACTCAGCCAAATTACCTCCAATTATGACTGTTCAGGCTACAGAATTGACTTCTGGAATAATTGTGGCTGTCTTGGCAGCAATAGTTATGTATATAGTACTTGAGAAGACAACAAAAGGATATGAATTGAAAGCTACCGGTTTCAATATCTATGCTGCCGAGTATGGAGGAATAAGCATATCACGGAATATCGTGCTTGCCATGGCAATTAGTGGAGCTCTATCTGGTTTGGCTGGAACACTTGAAGTTATGGGGGTTCATCACAGATTTCTTGGTACCCTGTCTGGTGGGAAGGGATTTGATGGTATCTCGATCGCACTTATTGGGCAAAATAATCCTATTGGTATCGTCTTTGCAGCACTTCTTATGGGATCGTTAAGAACAGGATCAAATGAGATGCAGTTTGTCGGGGTACCCAAGCACATCATTCTCATTGTGCAGGCCATAGTTATATTTCTTGTAGCTGCTGATAGAATTGTCAGAACGATTCTTATTAGAAAAAAGAAGGTGATGTCACAGTGAGGATCTTTCAAGCACTCGTTGATATATTTGCTAATCCAGCATTTTATAAACTTACTTTGACAGCTGCAACGCCATTTATTTTTGCATCGCTTGGTGGGGTTTTCAGCGAAATAACAGGTGTTGTTAATATAGCTTTAGAGGGCATTATGCTTATGGGAGCATTTGTATCTGTGGTTTTTACTTATCTTACGGGTAATGCTTGGCTAGGAGTGTTATTTGCGGTGATTGTTGGATTGGGTATGGCCTGGCTACATGCCTGGGCAAGCATTAAATGGAGAGGCAATCAAATCGTTTCCGGTACGGCTTTAATACTTCTGGCTCAAGGCGTAACTGGTTTTCTTATGGAACCAATTTTCGGTAGGCCAGGCCAAACAGATATAGTTGGTAAAATCCAGGAACTTCGCATACCGTTGTTTATGAAAAATGATTTTCTGGCCCGATCGATCGGAGAGCTCAGTCCCATGATATATATGGCTTTTGGTTGCGTTGCCCTGGCATGGTTTTTGATATATAAAACTAAATTAGGATTGAGAATGAGGGCAGTTGGAGAAAATCCCGAAGCGGCTGATACGCTTGGAGTAAATGTTTATCTGATAAGGTACTTTGGTGTGCTTATGAGCGGTGTTATGGCAGCCCTTGGTGGGGCATTTTTAAGTGTGGGAGAAGTAGGTAATTTCAGAGAATTAATGACCGGCGGAAGAGGATTCATAGCACTTGCCGCTATGATTCTTGGCAACTGGAATCCTATTGGAGCAATGTGGGCAAGTTTGTTGTTTGGTTTTTCTGAAGCATTTGCCAATCAGCTTCAAAGTAGCCCGTTACTTCATGTTGCTTCCTCAACTAAACCATTGTTTAATATGTTTCCTTTCATTGTGACACTGATAGTTATTGCTGGATTTATAGGTAGAACACGTTCTCCAGCAGCAGATGGGGTACCTTATGAAAAGTGAGGTGTTTTTGTGAGGACAATTTTGGTAATTTTGATGATTTCTATACCATCTTTTCTCTTTGCAACCTCCTGGATAATTGGTGGAGGAATGGTATTTGGGGATTTGAGTGGATGGAATTTATCAACAGGACTTGTAGATAATTCGTATTCAGTTGAAGCTGGGCTGAATTTCGACATAGGCAAAACAATAGAAGGTTCTTCTGTTAATCTTTACAATTTCGAATTTCTCGCTAAAATACCGCTTTACAGGATAGATGGTTTTCAGTTAGGACCATCTGTGGCTCTGAAGTATGGAAATTATCCGATTGATCAATCTTCCACAGATACAACAATAAAATCTGGCTTTTCGGCAGGTTTTTATGGATCATATCGTCTGGAAAATTTACTTTTTGACTTTGGATTTCTCTATCCTGTGATTGATGAATTTGATTTTGTTCATTCTCTATATGCATCCGTTAAATTTTTCGTCAACCCTCCGGAAAAAGGATTCATAGATCAATTGTTTATTGGGTGTGACTTCCTCATGGGGAGAATTCGCATCATGGTTGGTTTGATTGAACCTTTTTAATAATTTCAAATTTGATTTCATCACCGTCTTTTAATTCGTCTACGAATGATGCTGGCTTTCCATTGAGAAAAATCTTATAATCTTTGAATTCATCAATATTCAGCTGAATTTCAGCCAGAGCATCTGCCACTATTGGTTGCCAGTATATCTGTTCTATTTGCATGCCGTCTTGTAATTCTTTATCGCGGCTTGTATATTCACCGTTCACTTTTACAGCATCGTTTTTTGGTTTCAACTTAATTGTTTTGCCGTTGAAAATTATCTCGAAAATCTTATCTTGCTTATGAAGAATATCGTCAATCTTTACTTTGCGGCCTTCGAAAATATATCGTTGCTCTTTATCGTTTTCTACAAAATTAACGAGATTCAGAACCATTTTCTTAACAGATCTCGTCTCATTGTTTAAAGTGTAACTCACATAGCCTATTTTTTCTTCCACGATTTTTCTTATTTCATCAATATTTATATCTTTTACAACGATTTTGTCACCGTCGAGAATTTGATAATTTAGATCTTCCATTAATTTTCCATTGACGAGGACTTGGGGATAAATTTTCATAAAATCTTTCCCGTTTATTTCTATGTTGATTTCCTTGACAAAGTCCAGAATTTTTGGCGTATATACCTCTTCTTCAGGTTTAGCAAGTATTTCTATTTCATCCCCATTTCTAACTGTCTGGTGAAATGCCGCTTCTGAACCGTTCAGGATAATTTTTTTGCCTCCGATAATTTTTCCCGGAATCACTCTGGTTTCGCCATTCAGTTCGAACACCAGAGCTGGTAAAGGTTTGCCCAGCAATTCAGAAAGCTTGAATCCTTTCTGTGTTAATATCTGTAAAATTGTCTGAGTTTGCCCCAGCTTTAGCAGTCTGACTTTCTCACCGTTTATTTTGACAACATCATATATACTTCCTGAAGCGCTGACACTGCTGTAGGCGATACCCGCTAAGGTTACGTACTCACTCCCGATAAAGTTATCTTTTGTGCTTTTGACGCAATTTAAATTCTCAACAGTTTTTAATGTAATGTACTCCTCAGGTAAATTCAACGCTTCTGATAGTTTTTTGCGAAAAACGCTGAGTTTTGCTCCCCCACCCACGAGAAATACCACGCTTGGTTTTCCGAGATTTAATTTTTCAATTCGCTCTGCGATGCTTTTTGAAATCGTTTCAACCACAGGGTTTACAACGTCGAGAATTGATGACCTATCGATAGAAATTTTTCTACCTGTTACATCAACGGCTTCTATTGTTTCCTGCTTATCAATTCTACGTTTAACCTGTTCTGTTGTAAGGAAGTCAAGCAAATAATGTTGAGCTATGGCTTCCGTTATCTCATCTCCTGCCATGGGCACCATATCGTATCCAACAATTGTGCCCGCTTTAGAAATAGCTATATCACTTGTTCCAGCACCAACGTCTATCAGGGCTATGTTGATGAGTCTGATATCTTCCGGGACAGATATCTGCAATGCTGCCATGGGTTCTAAGGTCAAAAATGAAGGTTTCAATCCTGCCTTGTGTAAAGCTGATATCATGGCATCTACAACCTGAACAGGTAGAAGTGCTACAACTGCCCGAACATAAAGTTTCCTTCCTTTATGCCCAGTTGGGTTTTTTATCCAAAAATCATCAAGACGATATTCCATTACAGAATATCCTACGCAATGAAGTTCTGTTCCGGTTTCGTCGCTTACTGGAGCTTTTGCTACTGCACCAGATTCAAGTTGTCTGATAATTTCTTCGTCTATTGTTTTGTTTGGAATTTCTATTTCATTTTCAACAACTACTGTTTTTAAAAATCTTCCCGCAACTGCAACCGCGACTTCTTTGAGTTCAATTTCATTCCTTCTCTCTAAAAGATCTCTGACAATTTCTATAGTTTTTGCAACATTTTTTATGTCATGTATTTGACCATCAAGCATGCTTCGGGTCGAATGTTCTACCACATCAAAATCAACAACATTCAAAATATCGTCTTGAAAATATCCTATTAGCCCGGCTACTTTCCTGGTTCCAACATCCAGGGCAAATATCAACCTTACACCTCCACAACAGTTACTCCAGTACCGCCTTCGCTCGGGGTACCGAATCTGTACTTCTTAACCCTTCCATCTCGCCTGAGCACTTCCCATATTCCTACTGCTAATCTCCCTGTCCCTTTTCCATGAATCACGTACCCTACCTTAAATTCAGATAGAACCAGCTTGTCTATGAAATCCTCTACCAGAGGTTCTGCTTCTTCAACAGTCAGACCTCTTACATCTATTTCTGGTTTGCTCAGGGGGTTGTAATAAGAAAAAACAGGATGGGGATTTGATGAATCTTTGAGTTTTTCAGGAGGTATTTTAACAAGTGACGATGAATATGCCTCAATTTTTATGCCAGAAAAATCAACTACGAACTTTTCGCCTCTCATTCCAACAACTTTACCAATAGCTCCTCCATTTTTCAATTGAACAGTATCTCCTGTTGTTATATTTTCTGAGAGAGCTGTTTCCCCAAGCATTTCCATTTTTCTGATTGTTCTTGACTGCCTTTCAAAGATTTTTGACGCATTCCTGAGTGCTTCAAGATCTCTATCGCGCTTTCTCACATTACTTATTGCCTCGTCAATTTGCTTTTTCATTTCCTTTATATAGTTGTACATATTTTTCAATTCTTCGTCAAGTTCTTCAACTCTTCCTTTTTTGAGCCTTTCATATTTTTTCTTGTATTCTTCTTTAATTTTCTTGAGTTCTTCCTGTTCTTCCTCAAGAGCTCTGATTTTCTCCTGGAGAATAATACTTTGCTTTTGATATTTTTCGATAGCTTTCTCAATATTCATGTAATCTTCGCCCATCAAACGGCGGGCGTTTTCAAGAATAGTTTCATCAACTCCCAGCTTTCTCGCAATCTCAAATGCATGCGAGGCACCTGGAACTCCCATCAGAACGCGGTATGTTGGTTTCAGTGTTTCTGGATCAAATTCAACTGAAGCACTGACAAAGTTATCATCATTGGCAGCATAAACTTTCACCGGTGTCAGATGAGTTGTTGCGATGAATTTGCAGCCTGATTGTTTAAGTTTATCCATTATTGCCAGGGCTAATGCCGCGCCCTCCATTGGATCAGTTCCTGACCCAAGCTCGTCAAGCAGCACCAGCGTTGTTTGATCTGCTATACTCAGCGCTCTGGCTATATTTGCCATATGAGATGAAAAAGTACTCAGGTTCTGTTGAATATCCTGTTCATCACCAACATCTATTACAATTTTTGAAAAACCCGGCAATTTTGAGTTTTTGTCGCAGGTCAGAGGAAATCCAGCCATCATCATACTGCAGAACAAACCAACGGTTTTCAGTGTCACTGTTTTCCCGCCCGTATTTGGTCCAGTAATCACAAGACCACATTTATCTTTTGCGAGTTCTACGTCAATAGCAACAACTTTTTGTGGATCTATAAGTGGATGCCTTGCAGAAATGAGCTTGATCACACCTTCCTGTGAGGGATAGATGACATGTGCATTGTATTTAAGAGCAAACACAGCTCTTGCGTACAATGAATCTATGTATGCAAGAGTTTGCAAATCAGATTTGATTTTACGCCAGTTGTCAAATAACCTCAAAGTCAGATCTCTTAATATTTTGTTGATTTCATCCTGCTCTTGGTCTCTAAGTTCTCTAATGTTATTGTTCAATGGAACAAATTGCTCTGGTTCAACAAAATATGTTACAGCTGTAGAGGAAACAGAATGCACTATTCCTTTGATTTGAGATTTATATGAAGCTTTAACAGGAAAGACATGCCTTCCATCTCTGATGGTTGCAACCGGCTCTTGCAAAAAATTCCTGTGAGAGTTAACGAAATTCTCAATTTCTTTGCGAATTTTCTTTGTAATTTTTTTCTGTTCGTCTCTTATTTCTTTTAGTTTTTCAGATGCGTTATCACGAACCCATCCGTTTTCATCTATACACTTGTGTATTTCTTCAACCATCTTTGTGTAATTACCGAGAGAACCACTCAGTTGTTTTGTTCGAAAATCATCAGCAAGATCAGATAAGTTCTTTTTGACTACCCCAATAATAGATAGCAAATCAGCCATTTTTAGCAATTCTTCAGAACCAAGGGTTTGCGCGCTTTCTATTTTTTCGAAAATATCATCCTGGTCTATCAATGTCAGATTTGATGGCAGAATATCATATTCACTTTTGACAATTTTTATAAACTCGTCAACTGCATTTAATTCATCATGAGGATTGTCTACTGGTTTGAAGCTTTCAAGTAGTTTTTTTCCACAATTGCTCAGCGCGAATTTTTTAACTATAGAGACAATTTTGTCGAAATCGAGTCGTTCAAGTGTATAAACCTCTATTTCTTACACCTCCATATGACCCTATTCTAATATTTGAATATGGCTTTCGAATTCTCGTGTTTTTCCTGACGAATGAATTCGAACAATTAGTTTATATATTCCCGGCTGAGTGATCGCCGATGAATTTTTCGGAAGAAATTTAAAAATTTCATACCTTGCATAAGGGTCCAACCATATTCTAACAGAGGTCTTCTGAAAATCAAGGGCGCTTGGTGGCAGTAAAACTTCCAGTTTATCCAGAAGTAGAAAAATATCTTTTGCTGTGGGATTTTGAAGATATACAGAAAAAGACATCTTAGCACCTAATGGATTTTGCTTTGGTGCATCAGTATAAAAATCTACCTTTTCTATATTACTGCCGTAATCATATTCGCGAACGCAGGCTACTGGAAGCGATAAAGAAGTCAGTGAGCCATTCACTTCAGCTTGAATGGAAAGAATATAACGCCCCTCCTGCTGAAATTGAAATTTCAAATCGTCTTCGATCAAGACACTTTTACCTACACCCACTTCTGACCACATTTTCTGATCGAAAGAATCTTCTTGCCAGATAATTTCATTGTTTTTTTTCAGAGTAACTTTCAAAGATTTTACTTCCAGATCTCTCAAATGTGCAGTATTATTGATTAAATAAACAGATAACTTCATAATTTCTCCCGGAAAATAGAAATCCATTAGTCCATCAACATCTACCTGATATTTTTCAACACTTAAAAAAGTTTTCTGGGCAGTAATCTGCTGGCCGTTAACATTAACTTTTACGTGTACAATGTACTCTCCAGCCTCGAGAGATGTAAGTTCTACCTCTCTTTTCAGGTCGAAAAGCAAACGGCTTGTGAATGGTTCGAGGCTGGCACTTACTGTGTCCTTTTGAACAAAACTGTAGACAGTTTTATCCCCTTTGTTTATACTCAGTGTAAACCCGTCGAGAATCACTTCACGTTCTTTATTATAGTTGTTGTAGAGCCTTACCTGCAAATCAAGTGGTAAACCTGAATTATAGGGGCTTTCTACCTGTAAGAGGAGCTGGTTAATATCTGATTCTTCCGACGGAAGTTGAGCATAATACAATCTCAAACCAAAAAAGAAAATCAGCACAACGACTAAATTAAATATTAAAAAATAAAAACCTTGCCTGCGATATTTCTTTGTGTTTTCCTTTTCTCTCTTGAGAAATTCCTGCTCCTGTTTTTTCCAATCGTCAGGGTCTCTGGAAAAATATTTCATGTCCCGGTCGTCACCCTAAGGACTTCTTCAAAAGAAGTAATTCCTTTTAAAACTTTTTCAAATCCATCTATGAACATGGGGCGCATTCCCATTCGAAGTGCCAGATCATAAATCTCCCTTTCGCCACCACCTGAGACTATAAGATCTTTCACATCTCTATTAACTATTAATACCTCTCCTACTGCTACACGACCTTTGTAACCGGTGCCGTTGCATTCAGCACAACCATTTCCGGCAACATATTCAACAGGTTCTATTTCAGGAAAGGCTGCTTTCCACATTTCAGTATATTCTTTTCTTAGCTCGGTTTTTATTCTGCAGTTTTCACACAATTTTCTGACAAGGCGCTGGCTTATCACACCTATCAGCGAAGTTGCAATCATGTGCCTGTCAATACCCATGTTAACCATCCTGTCAATTGCTGCGGCAGCGCTGTTCGTATGCAAAGTACTTAAAACCAGATGGCCGGTAAGAGAAGCCTCGATTGCAAGGCCTGCCGTTTCTTTATCTCTCATCTCTCCAACCATAATAATATCTGGATCCTGTCTTAAAAAGGATCTCAAATATCTTGCAAATGTCAACCCAATTTCAGGATTCACCTGACATTGAGTAACGCCATCTATTGTGTACTCCACTGGGTCTTCAGCGGTTATTATATTCAATGTAACATCTTTCAGCTTATTTATCATTGCAACTAAAGTGGTAGATTTTCCACTTCCGGTAGGACCAGTTACAAGAATTATTCCATTTGGACGTTTAAGAAGATTCGATATATGTTTATAGTTGAATTCGCTGAAGCCAAGTTCCTCAAGTTGTTTGTACGCGCCTGATACTTTCAATATTCTCATAACTATTTTTTCGCCATGAACAGATGGCATCGTTGAAACACGAAAATCATACTGGTCCCCCTGAATGTTCATGTAAAACTTGCCATCTTGGGGCAATCTCTTCTCAGATATATCAAGGCCTGACATGATTTTTATTCTTGTGGCAACAGCGCCATGTTGAGATTTAGAATAATCGGTTATTTTTCTCAAAAGACCATCTACTCTGTAGCGAACTCTTACGTAATTTCTGAATGGCTCAATATGAATATCGCTCGCTTCCATTTGAACAGCTTTTTGAACTATGGCATTGACCATTCTAACGACAGGCGCTTCCACGTCTGCAAAAGTCTCTTCCGTTTCTTCCTCTACAATTTCAAACTGCTCAACAGGTATTTCTTCCGCCAGAGCCATAGGAGCTCCTTTAACATGCTGTTCATACATTAATGAGAAAAGTGTGGGAGTTATAAGGTAGATTACAGGGTCTTTACCTGTCAAAAATTTTATTTCGCTGGTAATACGCGATATGTTGTACACGCTATCTGTTACAACAACTATTTTGTCATCTTTTTTATCAACAGGAATAGCTCTTAATTCATCAATCATGGCTTTTGGTATACCTCTCAGCACGTCAACCGGAATTGCACGAGGTGGGTCTTTTAGCATTGGAATGTTGTATTGCTGGCTTAAGGCTTCTGTAATTTCTTCCCAGGTGATAATACCCATTTCGACAAGAATTTCACCTATGGCTTTTCGATTCTTTCTTTGCTCATCTAAAGCCTTTATTAACTCTTCTTTGGTTATTAAACCCTTTTCAACCAATATTTCACCAAGTCTTTTATATCTTGGCTTATCCAATGCCATTCATATCCTCCAAGCCCAGTCGATAGACAGCGGGGATTTCGCTCTCCGGGAAAAGATATCTATCCTCTTCATCAAAACCTGTTGCTATTAGAGTTACTCTCAATTCATCGTTTTCAAGTTCATCGTCGATTATCAAACCAAATTTTACATCGGCATCTTCACTGCAGTTTTCTCTAATAATCGCAGCTGCTACATGCATCTCCCTTAATTGTACAGTTCGTGGTGCTGAAACATTTAAAATAATCGCCTTTGCATTTTCCACCGGACGATCCATAAGCTTGCTTTCCATAGCTCTCTTAGCAGCTTCTACTGCTCTGTTTTCGCCCTTTCCGAGCCCTATACCAAGCATGGCTGCTCCGGCATTTCTCATAACTGATTCCACATCGGCAAAATCGAGATTGATATAACCCCGTTTAGTTATCAATTCTGATATACCCTTCACACCCTGATGAAGCGTTTCATCAGCTTTCAAGAACGCATTTACTACTGTTACATCAGGTGGCAATTCTTCAAGCAGTTTGTTGTTTGAGATCCTGATCAAAGTATCTACGTTTTTTCTTAATTTTCTTAACCCCTCTACTGCAACATTCCAGCGTTCTTTTCCTTCAAAATAAAACGGAGTTGTGATGACGGCGACGGTGAGCGCTCCCATACTTTTAGCAATTTCGGCTATGACTGGTGTGGCGCCTGTTCCTGTACCACCACCGAATCCAGCAGTAATGAAGAGCATGTCAGCATCTTGCAAAGCTTGCTCAAGTTCTTCTCTGCTCTCTTCCGCTGCTTCTTCACCAACTTGCGGGTCACCTCCTGCTCCAAGCCCGCGAGTTCTCTTTTCGCCAATTTGTATCTTTATGTTCGCTTTGTTTTCCTCCAGCACTTGAACATCTGTGTTTACAGCAATAAAAGAAACATCTTTTATACCTATTTCCACCATTCTATTGATGGCATTATTCCCAGCGCCCCCAACACCTATCACTTTTATTACAGGGATACGCTTTTTAGTGAATCTATCTGATCCGTTTGTTTTTGATTTTCCCAGTTCAAATGGCATGGAATCTACCTCCCCTTTTTATTACCAGAGGTTCTTGAATATCTCAACAAGTCGCTTGAAGAAACCCTGAGCAACTTCCTTTTTCTGGTACTTGGCAACCGGAAGCTCAAGGTTTTTTTCTTCCTGAATCAAAGAGATAAAGCCGCCAAATGCTGATACATAAGAAGGATCGTCGAGTATTTCTTCTGAATTGTTTATCACGACATTTGTTGATGTGTTGTATGTTCCTATTCGCACTGGATTCTTGAAAACGTCCAGTGCTAAATCAAGTAACCTTGGCACCTTTGCTCCCCCGCCAAGCAAAACCACACCGCCTGGCAGCCCTTTGGTAGAAAACTCTGGTATCGTCATAATTGTTTCTTTATAAACTCGCTTTACTTTTGTTAATATCTCTCTGAGCCGTGCATGTATCACCTTTGCAAGGTCGTTTTTACTTATGCTTCTAATTGTTCTGCCATCGAGTCCTCTAAATTCGACTTCCTGTTGATCAAATGCCATGTCACCATACATAGCATTTCCATGAGTTTTTAACAACCTTTCGGCTTCTTCCAGAGATGTGTTAAAAACTATAGAGATATCTTTTATAACATTTTTCATGCCAAGGGATACAGTTTCAAACCTTATAGGCACTCCCATTCCAAAAATAACAATTGCTGAACTGGAATGCCCTAATTTTACAACACAAACCCCATCTTCTTTTTCATTATCCGTCAGAACACCTTCTGAAGCTGTTATGAGCGACGATGCAAAATCGAAATCCACTGGAATTAAATCTTGAAGAAATTCATATAGAGCATTTGTTGATTTATCTATGGTTACCGTAGTTACATCCATCTGCAAATGATTTGCAAGCATGCCAAGCGGATTGAAAACTGCTTTTGATCTATCTATCATATATCTTTTAGGATAAATATGCAGAACCTGATAACTATCTCCAAAATTTTCAATTATCGATTGCCTCAAACTGTCAATTACATTTTCGTCAATTGTTCTCTTTTCGCTTTCAGAAATATTCATTTCTTTGCTTACCTCGTGAAGAGAAAATCTACCGCAACTTGTTGAGATAATTACGCTGGCTCGGTTTAAATTAACTACTTCATCAATTTGACTCAACATCTGATTGAAACTTTCTCTGAAAGCAATCACATCTTTGATTTCCCCACTGTCAATTCCCCTTGAGTGCGTTGTTGAATGAACCGCAAGCTCATATCCTTCTGGTGTTTTCGATACCACCAGTCCTTTAATTGAATAAGAACCTATATCGATAGAAACGTATGTTTCACTTTTCCTCACCGCCACCACCTCTGATCTTATAGACAAGCCCCGAAGACGAGAGAAAATACTCTGTTCTGGGCTCCATTGTTTTGAGCAATTTTTCCAGCTTTGAACTGTGCCTTATCAAATCATCCCATTCATTGAAATATAATACAACACCTTTTAACAAAATTGCACTTTTATTACTTAATTTAATCTCAGCAATGTATGGATTTTTCAGGACATCCTCGATTCTTTGAATTATATTGACATCATTTGCATCGACTATCAGGCTATTGACATTAACATCTGTTATAAATGCTTGTTTAACAATATCATCAATGGAAGCGGTATGCAAGAGAAACCCCTTTTCAGAAATCCACCAGAATCTATTTTTATAAAATATAATACAATAATCTTCCCCTCGGTCAGGATACAGAACCTTGTCCGGGAAGAAGTTCAAAAATCCGAAAAATGTAATGACAAAACATATTGCTCCTGTAAAATATATTGCTTTTTGTGAGTTATACATCCAAATAGGTCACCTTCAATGCGTGCCTCTCTATAAAACGTCTCCTCTCTGATGGACTTTCACCCATTAATATTTCAAACAATGCATCTGCTTCTTCGGCATTTTCAATATTTACTTGTATCAACTTCCGAGTTTCTGGATTCATTGTTGTTTCCCACAATTGTTCAGGATTCATTTCCCCTAATCCTTTGTATCTTTGAACTTCCAGCTTTCTTTCTTCACCAAGCTCGCGTCTCAAAGCCTGGAAATCCTCTTCTGTGTAAACATACACGGAATTCGAAGAAAAAGATACTTTATACAATGGTGGAACAGCTATGTATATTCTTCCGTCCTCTATTAGAGGTTTCATATACCTGAAAAAGAATGTGAGTAACAGTGTTCTTATATGCGCACCATCAATGTCTGCATCTGTCATAATAATTATTTTCCCGTACCGTAGTTTTGAAGAATCAAAACTATCACCAATACCAGTCCCAACTGCAACAATAATATCTTTAATCTGCTCGTTTGCAAGCAATTTTTGCATTGAGGATTTCTCAACATTCAGGATTTTACCCCTTAATGGAAGTATGGCCTGATATTCTCTATCTCGAGCCTGTTTTGCTGAACCACCAGCGGAATCTCCCTCTACTATGAATAATTCCGAATTTTCGACATTTGATGAAACGCAATCTGCAAGTTTGCCTGGTAAAGATAAGTTTTCCATGGCATTTTTTCGTCTGGCCAACTCTCTGGCTTTACGCGCTGCCTCTCTTGCCCTCATAGTTTTTAATACTTTCTCAAGAATCACCTTTAAAACCTGCTTATTCACTTCAAAATATTCCGATAATTTCTCCTTTAGTATTCTTGAAACAGCTATTCCAGCACTTTCACTGCCAAGTTTTGATTTGGTTTGCCCTTCGAATTCTGGCTCTTTCATAAGTACAGTTACAATAGCTATCAATCCTTCCCGCACATCTTCTCCAGAAAAGGATTCATCTTTCTTCAATATGCCAAGAGATCTTGCATACTCATTCAGCATCTTTGTAAAGGTGTTTTTAAAAGCGGTAACGTGAGTACCATGGTCAATAGTTCTTATGTTGTTTGCATAAGAATATATCTTCTCTTCTTCGTAAGAATCTGTGTACATGATTGCTATTTTGACGATTATTTCGTCCAGTTCGCCAGAAACTTCGATTGTTTCATGAATGGGTTTTCTTCCAGACGCAAGGTAGCGGGCATATTCACGTAAACCCCCTTCATAATGCATTGTAACGGTATATTCGTTTGCCAGGTCCTCAAATATTATTTTTACCTGAGGGTTGAGAAAAGCTAATTCTCTAAGTTTGTTCTCAATTAAATCGGGGTCGAATTTGAGGATTGAAAATATCTGATCATCAGGTTTAAATCTCACGATTGTACCCTGTTTATCTGTTTCGCCAATAACGGTAACTTCGCATTGTGGAAATCCTCTTGAATATTTTTGATAATATATCTTACCTTCTCTGTGGATCCAAACTTCGAGAATTTCCGATAGAGCATTTACCACGGAAGCACCGACACCATGTAAACCCCCACTGACCTTATAAATATTTTTTGAGAACTTACCACCTGCGTGAAGCGTTGTCATGACAACTTCAAGCGCGCTTCGGCCAGTTTCCGGATGCGTGTCAACAGGTATACCTCTTCCGTTGTCCTCGATCTCAACCGTGTTGTCTTCGAAAAGTGTTACACGGATCGTGTTGCAAAAACCAGCCATTACCTCATCTATGCTGTTGTCTACTATTTCATACACCAAATGATGTAATCCACTTTTTCCTGTGGAACCAATGTACATACCGGGTCTTAACCTGACTGCTTCTAATCCCTTCAATATTCGAATACTTTCAGCTTTGTAATCTGTCATAACTTGCACCTCCTAAGGACTATGTCTTTAACCATTTGTTGATGAAACAATTCGTTTATTTTATCTTTTATCTTTCTTTTCATAAAATTGGCCTCAGTAAGCCAGATTGGATCATCACATTCCAGATACAGAACGCCCTCTTTGAATTGTAAGAATTTGCAATGCCTTGCCAAAGCCTCTCCCAAGAAACTGCTTAATTCATATTGAAAAAACGATCTGAGCTTCAATTCTTTGAATAGTGGGTCTTTAAATGAAAGCATATCGAAAATCTCGTTTATTTTCTTCATAACCAGTTTTCCTCTATGGAGCCTATGTATTCTTCAAATTTCGATACGAGAAATCTTCCAACAGATTTTGAGTAAGTTTTGCAACTGCTTAACTCATCAACAGGCACAACGCCTCTACTCGTATGAGTCAAGAAAAGCTCGTCTGCATCGCATAACTCTATTGGTTCAACCCATCGTTCTTCCACAGTTATTCCCAGCGATTTACACAGATCTATCACATTTTTTCTCGTTATCCCGGGCAGAATACCACTATCAAGACTGGGCGTAACAACAGTGTTGTTCTTCACTAAAAACACATTTGAAAAAGTCCCTTCACAAACCTGTCCCTTACTTCCAAGCATGATAACATCGTAGGCATCTCCTTTTTCCATTTTTGCCAGTAATATATCTGTTCTGCCAGCAATTTTTAAATACGCAGGTGTGGCTAAATCATCTATCTTTCTAACTTTGCTCAACGATACTTTTACTTTTTCCGGAAATTTCGAAATGTTCAATTTCTCGAGAAAAATGATTAATTCATAAGATTTTGTCTCAAACCCAAAAGCACTTATATTGCCACGGGGCAACAACATGATTCTTACAGATACATCGCAGTTTACCTTCTCAACACCTTCAGAGATGATCTTCCGAAAATTTTCATAATCCATATCTATTTTTATATGCAAACAACCTGCTGATGCTTTGAGTCTGTCAAAATGATATTTACCAGCAAATAGTTTCCTATTATAGGTTCTCAGTGTTTCATAAACCAAACCTCCGTATAAAAGGCATGGTTCCTCTAAGGAAATATACGCTTCATGCTTTTCAAGCCAGCGCCCCTTCCAGATCAGCAAGTACCGACACCACCCCATTAGTGCTTACGCACTTTACGATTACTCTCTCGATATTCCCAATATCGCCATCGGCAAACTCATGGCGCACATAATATTCGTCGTAACCGGAACATATACCCGATCTGTTATGCTCAACAAGAACATGCCTGATTTTTCCAATACTTTTCTTTCGATATTTTTCTGAAATCTCTTTACACAAAGCTGCAAGTTCTTTTGCTCTTCTCTCTTTTTCATCATTTGATATATGGTAACCAAGTTTACTTGCTACTGTCCCGGGTCTGGATGAATATTTAAAAATGTGCACCTTCACAAAGCCGATTTCCTTGATTAATTCTTGCGTTTGCAAAAAATCGCCAATTGTTTCTCCGGGGAAACCAACGATTACGTCTGTTGTAAAAGAAAAATACTGATTAATTGATTTCAGCTTTTCAAAGATGTCGAGAGCTTCTTCAACAGTATATTTTCTGTTCATCTTCTGCAGAATTCTATTTGAACCGCTTTGCAGAGGTATATGAAGGTGAGGGCATAATTTGTTACTCAAGGCAAATAGCGATATCAATTCGTCTGATAAATCTTGAACATTTATTGAGCTAAGCCGAATTCTCGAATCATCATGAATCTGATTTAGCAGAGTCCTTAATAACATGCTTAAAGATGTTCCTATGTCCCGACCATATTTTCCCAGATTCACGCCTGTAAGTACAATTTCTTTGTACCCATTATTCAAAAGATCGTTCATTTCTTTAATTACAACTTCAACAGGCTTACTTCTTATTTGCTTTCCTCGTGTTTTGGGGACTATACAGTAACTGCAAAATTCATTGCAACCATCCTCAAGTTTTATATACGCCCTGGTTCTATCTGAGAGAAAGCTTTTAACTTTTTCCAAAACTTCCTGATCTGGTTCGCTCACATCTACAAAATTCGAAGAATTTTCAAAGTACCTCGCTATGTAATTAACTAAATTGCGTTTTTCATTGTTTCCAATGATTATATTTGCTCCGATATCAATGAGACTTTGCGCATCTATGTGAGCATAGCATCCTGTTGCTACTATTACAGCATCCGGATTTGATCTTCTTAATTTTCTAATCAATTGTCTCGATTTTCTTGCAGCCTCAGAAGTGACGGCACAGGTATTTAGCACACAAAGATCAGCTTCCGAAAAATTTGGTGACATTACAAACCCGTGCTGCTCAAGTTGTTCAATCATATACTCAGATTCATACTGATTGACTTTACAGCCAAGGAAAGTAACATAAGCTCTTTTCATTTTACAGAGCCCCTTCCATTGCTGCTTTTAAAATATTAGTGCGGCCGATCATACCGACCAATCTGCCAAGATCATCAACCACAGGTATGACTTTTATGTTATGCCTGATCATAATGTCTGCAACATGTATCAAATTAGCATGCTCATTTACAACTATCGGTGGAGAAGACATATATTCAAAAACAGGCTTATCTTTTACAAGTTTGGCATTTCTGAGAAATTGGTTCATGTCAGGTATGAAAGAAGCTGATTGAAGAAGAGAAAAATAACTTGGCACCGTCGCTCTAATTATATCGCTTTCACTTATAAACCCAATAACTCTCATATCCTCAGAAACTACAGGTATTCCAGAGAGTAATTGACTCGACATTATGCGTAATACGTTCTCAACACTTTCATCTTTGGTTACAGCTGTTACATCGCGGGTCATCACATCAAATACACGCACAGCGATCACCTACCTGAGTCTCTTAATTTCGCAGTTATTCAAACATTCGTTGATTTCGTTATATTCTGGCATCTCTTTCGGCAGTTTTTTGGTTTTTGCTAAAGCAGCCGCGTAGCCAAATTTTGCTACTTCTAAGTGATCGCAATTTGGACAGGTTAGCCTCTTATAAACCATGGCGGCTATATAAGCATCTCCAGCGCCAAGGAGATTCGATATTTCTATCTCTAATGGGGTTGAAATAATCCATACTCCATCACTTGTTGCTACAATATCACTTTTAATTTGGTATGAGATTATTGCCATTTCGGCTCCCATATCGACAAGCTCAGAAGCAGTGTCAACATAATCCTCAAGAGAGATTAGTTTTTTTCCAAGGACAACTGCTTTTTGTCTCACATCCGGTTTTATTACATTCGGAACTTGAATATCGAAAGCAGATCTAATGTAGTCGTCGGTTATTTCCATGAAGACCTGTTTCCCTTTTTCCTTAGCCATCTTTGCCAACATCCCGTAAATTTCTCCACCAAGATTTGGCGGGAGGCTACCTGACAGAACAACTGCCTCTGCTCTTGAAAGAAGCATCTGGTATCTTTTTACAAGAAAATCGACAGTTCTTTTTTCAACGGTTGGCCCGGGGGAGTTGATTTCTGTAATTGTATGATCCTTAGGATCCAAAATAGCTATGTTTTCCCGGGTTTCATGATCAATGTGCACGAAACTCGTGCTTATCAACGGACTTAGTTTGCTTAATTCGGTCAGAAGCACTCTTCCAATATAACCTCCAAGAACACCTATTGCAACCGATTGCACTCTGAGCTTTGCAAGTGCAATAGAAACATTTATTCCTTTTCCGCCTGGAGACATTTGCATATCTTCACGGTGTAAAATTCTGTGTAATTTATTCACTTGAAAATCCTCGATTATAAACTCTCTGTCTAAGGCAGGATTGAAAGTGACTGTTATAACTTTCAAATTTTCACCTCTTCAGTACTAATTCTCTTGGAGCCCCTTTGTATTCAATTCTACCATCTTTTATTGCTACAAACAAATCTGCCATTGGGAGGAAACGGCTTTGATGCCTTGTACTGAGTATTACGACTCTATCTTCTTTTATTGAAGAAAGTTCCCTAACAACCGGGACTATGGCATCATCATCGACGTGGTCAAGAATACAATCTAAAACAATTATTGAAGATTTTCTGACTATTGCCGCAAATAGAAGGACCATTATTTTTTCCATAGTGTAGAATTCCCTGAGAGGGGTTCGCATTTCCCGTTTCAGCAATCTTAATATTCCAAGCCTGTCAAGTTCAGTAGATAGTTCGTCCAGTGAAACTTGCTTTTCCGCCAGAACTAAATTGATAAATTCACCGAATCTGAGATGATCAAGGGCTTCAACAAAAGAAGGCTCTACATAGGTTACGAGTCGCCTCAATGTCTTTTTGTCATAAGCATTAACTGGTTTTCCGTTTACTTTTAATTCACCCGATCGTTCTACATTATCATATATTTCTTTGTTCAATCTGAGGAGGGATCTTAAAAGCGCGGATTTACCAGCCCCTCGAGGGCCGTAGACAATAGCCAACTCACCTGATTTCATTACCAGATCGATATTCCTCAGCACATCTATTCCATCGATAGACAAGGAAAAATTAATAAACTCCACAGAACTACGATCGCTGTTTACTTTCTGCTGTTCTTGCTTGATTGGTTTCTCCATCAGAAAGAGTCATCCTCCTTCGCAGTTCCTCTTTCGCACCTTCTTCACCATCTTTCAGCATACGAAGGAGTTCAATTTGTGATACTGTTTTTGGGTTTTTCGGGTTTTTCTTCATCTTTTCACCCCTTGTATACTTATCAATTATTATTTTACGGTTATTGAATTACTCAAAGTTGTAGCAAATATTACAGAAAAAAGAGTAGGTGATCTTAACATCTGGTTTCTACGAATTTCAAAGTATAGTGTATATTAAAAGTTTAGGAGGTGTTGTTATGAAATTCACAGATTTTTATCCAGGCCAGAGTCATGTTGAAAAATTTGTCATCACAGATGAGATGGTCAGAAGTTATGCAGAATTAATCGGCGACAGGAATCCAGTTCATCTGGATGAAAATTACGCACAAACCACTCGTTTTAAGAAAAGAATTTGTCATGGTATGCTTGTTGCTTCATTAATATCTAAGGTGCTCGGAATGGATTTTCCCGGGCCGGGTACAATTCTTGTAAAGCAGCAAATCAAATATAAATCGCCTGTCTATATAGATGAAGAAATAGAAATACATGTGAAAGTTAATCAAGTAATTCCCGAGAAACATAGACTTTTGTTAGATACACCTGTGATTAAGAAAGATGGTACAACTGCGATAGAGGCTCAAGCAGAGGTATTGTTTGAACAATGAGGCCTTATGGACAGCATTTTTTGAATGATAAGTCCACGGCCATTAAGTTAGTTGAATTGATCTCTCACGATGTTTCGAATAGACGAGTAGTTGAGATAGGAGCCGGGAAAGGTTTTATAACAGGTTTTCTACTGCAAGCTGGGTTTCAGGTCCTGGCATACGAGATAGACCAGAAACTTGCAAAACAGCTTTGTCAGAAATTCGCCAGTCCTGGTTTAAAAGTGTATGTGAAAGATTTTTTGCAGTCAACGCCGGAAGAAATAGAGAATATCAATTTATGTATAGGTAGCATACCTTATCAAATATCTTCAAAAATAATTATAAAATTAATCGAGCTCGGTTTTCAGAAAGTTGTACTGATTGTTCAAAAAGAATTTGCTGAAAAGCTTGTTGCTGAACCCGGTGAAAAGAGATACAGCTTCATAACTGTACTTGCACAAAGTTTCTATGATGTGCAAAAAGTCAGCAATTTACCAAAATCGTGTTTTTCACCAGCTCCGAAAGTGGATTCTGCAATACTCTCAATGTGCAGAAATCATGTGTCAATTAAGATTGATGAGTATATTCTATTTCTTCGAAAGATTTTTGTATCTCCAAACAAAATGGTACATAATATGATCCACTCGGCTATCAAAAAAAGAGTGCGTGAACTCCCGGCTGATGAATTTTTGCGTCTTTTTTTTGAGGAGGGCCAGAATGGACAGAGCGGAGTTGTTTCAAACAGTTCTGGATTCAATAATTGAAGGTGTAATACTGATAGACAAAGACTCCAAGATAACATTTATGAATAAACAGGCATCACTCATGCTTGGCATACCTGTTTCTCAGGTGATTAATAAATTCGTGACAGATGCGATACCAAACACACGCTTACATATTGTTCTGAAAACAGGTGTGCCGGAGGTGAATAGAATTCAACAACTTGGCAACACGAAGATAATTACGACAAGGATTCCCATAAGAGATAAAACTGGAGCAATCATAGGCGCAGTGGCAATCTTCCGTGATATAACGAGTGTTCAAAAGATGGCAGAGGAAGTAACAAATTTGCGGGAAATTGAAGTTCTTCTGAAAACGATAATTGAATCAACAAGCGACGCTATATCCGTAGCAGATGAAAATGGAAGAATTGTTATGGTAAATAAGGCATATACTAAAATCACTGGTTTTTCTGCTCAAGATGTCATAGGCAAACTCGCCACGGTTGATATAGCTCAGGGTGAAAGCATGCATTTGCGCGTAGCACAGACACGGCAACCTATTTATGGTGCAAGATTGCTTGTGGGTCCCGGAAAACGAGAAGTTATCGTTGATGTAACTCCATTATTTGTCAGAGGAAAATTCAAAGGAAGCGTGGGTGTAATTCATGATGTGTCAGAAATAGCAAAATTAACTAAGGAACTTGATGAAGTAAAAAGATTGATACGCAGAATGGGTGCAAAGTACTCTTTTGAGGATATAATAGCTGAAAGCTCAAAAATGAAGATAGCTGTTACGCAAGCTATGAAAGTTGCATCAACTCCTGCCACAGTACTTCTCAGAGGAGAAAGCGGAACTGGAAAAGAATTGTTTGCCCATGCTATTCACAATGCAAGCGATAGACGCGATAAACCTTTTGTAAGTGTTAATTGTGCTGCAATTCCTGAATCAATACTTGAATCAGAGCTTTTTGGCTATACCTCCGGAGCTTTCACTGGCGCAAAAAAGGAAGGAAAAAAAGGCTTGCTGGAAGAAGCTCACCGTGGCACGATTTTTTTTGATGAAATTGGCAAAATGCCTCTTCTTCTTCAATCAAAATTGTTGAGATTCCTGGAGAGCAAAGAAATTGTTCCGGTTGGTGGAACAAAACCTGTGAGGATAGATGCAAGGATAATAGCTGCAACAAACATGAATTTGGAAAAGATGGTTCAGGAAGGATCTTTTCTGCCAGATTTGTATTTTCGACTAAATGTTTTTCCCATCTTTTTACCGCCTTTGAGAGAAAGAAAAGAAGATATACCATATCTCGCACAGCACATAATAAAAAAATTGAATCAACAATATGGAAGACTTGTCGAAGGTATTTCATCGGATGCACTTCGTAAGTTGATACATTACGATTGGCCGGGAAATGTTAGAGAGCTTGAGAATATAATGGGCAGGGCTATGATAAATATGGAGGCTGACGAAAGGATTATAAAATTGCATCATATTCCACCTCTTGAGGAAATTCGCCACATTTCGTCAATCACAAAGGCCGGGAGTCATAAACAATTGCTTTTGGAATACGAGAAAGGAGTGATACTCAAGGCACTTGAAGAGAATTCGTGGAATGTTCAAAAAACTGCCGAAAACCTGAAAATCAGCATCAGGACGCTTTATTACAGAATGAAAATGCTTGGAATAAAGAGAGAAGGAAGGCGCACATAAATATAGTATAATGGGATCAATTGGGGGAACATCTGTGCGCAGACAACCTAAAAGATCAGATGGAAAGAAAACTTTGAGCAATCTTTTGAATAGTGCCACAAGGCTTTTTGCAGATCGTGGATACTACGGTGTATCGATACCTATGATCGCGCGTGAAGCAAATGTGAAAAACGCAACATTTTATCAGTACTTTAAAGATAAGGAATCTATTTATAGAAAAATACTTGAAGATTCTTTCAACAAATTCTTCAACCTCATGATTAAAATTGACGGAAGGGACACAGAGGAAATTCTGGAGTCTTTTTTGATGAATTATCTTGCTTTCTTTTCCAGAAATAGGCAACATTATAGAATTTTGCATGAGGCAGTTTATTTAAGAAAGGCTACTTTTCGGCGGGTAGAGAAAACTTTGAATGAAGTTTTGCACAGGT
>LDZR01002585.1_pt1 | contig 23069 bp, 26 predicted proteins | sample 615371 | NCBI WGS metagenome assembly LDZR01 (sample SAMN03408294, study PRJNA278302) | terrestrial metagenome | isolation source: oil reservoir sample K2 | place: USA: Alaska, North Slope, Kuparuk formation | collected 2013
TGCCCCAGGCTATAGCCCCGAAACGCCCTATAAGGATTCTAACATAAACGCGCAACATTGTCTAGAGGCAGTTGACGCTGTAGTAATAGAAGCAGCTCGTGGTATTCCCCCGGACAAGTTTATTTCTTTCCCGGGCACCGACGAGGTTGGACTGGTTCTTGTGGCCCGGGCGGCGCTGGAGGGAGAGGAGAAGAACATTTACGTTTCTTACGCTCCCGGCGCCGGTCCTGCGACCATTGCGGGGTACGAGGACGTACCGATTGGGGAGAATCTTTCCGCCCACATAAAAGCTTTGGGCTGCCAAGAAGTGAAGGACCTCGGCGCGGCTGACCTTGCCCTGGTGGTCAACACGCCAAGGAACGGGATCACGGGCGAAGCAGCATATCAGGACGGAAAGGGAGACCCAGAAAGCATGGCGGCCTTGACGACGGAAATCGAGATGTTTCTTAACAAAGGTATTCCTGTGGCCCTGGCAGATGTAGCATACTCCAACGGGGCCGACGACGCTCTCATGGAATTCCTTAAGGAGAAGGGTCTCCTCTTTAAGCTGAGCAGCTATGCGGGGATGAACACGGCGGGGAACACCATCGGTTACGCCCTCGCCCAGGGCCTCCTCCTGCCCGGGAAGGAAGGGGCAAAGAAAGTCCTCCTCACCCGGTACCTCGACGATTGGGGGTACCAGGCCAAAATCCGACAGGCGGTACGCCCCTTAAATCTCCGGGGAGAAAATCTGCAAGGGAAAATCACCACCGAACTGGCAGACTTTGCCCGCAAACTGAATGGGGGGCCGGTTTCCCTTTCGGTGGACATCTTTTGGGATCAAATTTTCAATATAGGCATCAAAGTAGAGCCTTAACCTCGGTTCTGGTTCACAGAATGCCCGGCGACAAGGTGAGTGTCGGCCCGGCAGGGTAGAGCTATACCATACCTGTATTCTTTGGAAGGATATATTGCCGGAAGCCAATCCGGGGGGGTGGCAAAGGGTGTTAGAACAATTTTCATCTTTATTACCTCGGGCAGCCAAGCCCAAGCCCCCCGTTAAATGGGCAGGGGGCAAAGCCCAGCTTATACCTCAATTTGAGCCACTATTTCCTAAGAAGGAATATAACCTTTACATAGAGCCTTTCGTGGGGGGCGGGGCGGTATTTTTCCACCTGCTGCCCCGCCGGGCCATCCTTATCGATAGCAACGAGGAGCTTATTAACTTTTACCTGGTGGTGCGTGACCGCCTGGAGGAACTCCTAAGGGATCTCAGAAAGCATAAAAACACGCAGGAATATTATTACTCCGTACGGGCCTTAGATCCCCAGGAGCTTTCGCCCGTAGAGAGGGCTTCCCGGTTCCTTTATCTCAACAAGACAGCTTATAACGGGCTGTGGAGGGTAAACAGCCAGGGAAAGCACAACGTGCCCTTTGGGAGATATAAAAACCCCAAGATTGTGGACGAGCCCAACCTCCGGTCGGTGGCCGGGGCTTTAAAACATGCCCAGGTGATCTGCGACGACTTTAGCCGCGTGCTGGAGTTTGCCCGGCCGGGTACCTTTGTGTACCTTGACCCGCCTTATTACCCCTTATCCGATACGGCCAACTTTACGGGCTACACTTCGGACGCTTTCGGGCCTGAGGACCAGAAGAGATTGGCGGCCGTATTCCGGGAACTGGACAGAAGTGGCTGTTTGGTGATGCTGAGCAATTCGGATACGCCCTTCATACGGGAGCTGTACTCGGGATACGATATCCAGGTGGTCTACGCCAGGAGGGCCATAAACTGCAGGCCCGACCGGAGAGGTCCGATAACAGAACTGGTGGTTAGAAATTACCGGTGAAGACGCCTGCTCTCAGCCATTGTTCCCCTCGTCGACCTCCCCGATTTCTCCGGTACTCCGGTCAAGTTCCAATCCTTATTCGGCATGATCCCTTAACGGTTCTTGCTAATATTCTTTAGTTATTCTTTAGTTGTCTGGTGATTTCTCGGCCGACCTCATTCTATAAACAATATCCTGCGTCGTTAACCCTTTCGTAACCCTTTACCCGAAAGGAGATGCTAGGATGAATTTAGAATTTAAATTTAAGAATTAAAGGAGTGGTTCGCGTGCACTGCTTGCAAAAGTGGCTGGCCTTAATCATGGGGGCGATCTTTTTCCTCGGCGGGTGTAGCCTTCCGAGCCCTTCAGCTGCCATCAGGCCACCTGAGGTAGCTGGACAGGTGGATGAAATGGCCAAAGCGGTGCAGGAGCTGCTGGCTCCCGGCCAAACCGTGGCCGAAGCCAGGCCGCTACAATCACCGGACGGCGAAGCCGAGGGGCACAAGGCTATTGCCGCAGAGGATCTGGACGGAGACGGTGAGCGGGAATTGGTGGTGGGTTACCGTGGCCCGGAGCAAGGGAGCGGCGTTTTTATCGCCCACCGCACCCCTCAAGGTTGGCAAAAGGTGTGGCATAAAGAAAATACCGGTCTTCCGGAACTGGACGTTCTCGGGGTAGAGGATCTGACCGGCGACGGCCGGCCCGAGATCATCATAGGCTGGATTATCGGCGCTTCCGCAGGCAATCAATTGGAAGTGTTGACTTACACTAAGCCTGAAAAAGACGGTGACCCGTCTTACGCTGCCCTTTGGCAGACCGGTTATCACCGCCTGGAAGTCGGCGACTTCGACGGGGATAACCGCCGGGAAATAGCCCTTTGGGCGAAGGATACCGGACCCGCTATGGCGGTAGAGGTCTATCGCTGGGCACCGGCCCTAGATTTCCCCGCCGGATTTTACGAGGCTGAAGACGTCTATCCGACCTACTTCCCGCGGGTAATAGAATACTACCAGAAACATCTTCAGGATATGCCCGACGCTGCTGTCCTGTGGTACTACCTGGCTTCCGCCCAGGTTAAGGCTGGCCGGCCGGAGGAAGCCCTGGCCTCCATAGAAAAGGGCACCGGCCTGAAGGGGGAATACCCGGGCACCGATCAGTGGGATCTGGTGAAGGGCCAGGCTTTCCTCGCCCTGGGGCGCTACGAGGAGGCGCTGGCCACCTTCGCCCGGATCACCGCCCGGGACGACTCTCAAGGTCCGGCTTCGGTACCTCCGGAGGTTCCGGAAAAGCTTTTCGGACCCCCTTATAGCGTTTCCCCGTTCCTGCTGGCGCAGGCCTACTACAGCAGCGGGCTGGCCTGGGAGGGATTGCAACAATATGACCGGGCCAGGGAGGCCTATGCCCGCGCCGTGGAACTACGGAGTGATTGGATCCTCCCGGCTCGGGCCCTGCAGCGCCTCAAGGCCCGGCCGGACGTGGATAAAGTTACTGTTTTAAAACCGAAGGAACGAGAGGGGGCCTCAAGGGGATAGAGCAATGGGCCCAAGAGCAAAGGAAGTGGTCCTCAAGGAGCTAAAAAAGGTGCGGGTAACGGGCAGATAAAGGCCAGGGCCCGCCGGTCAGAAGGGGCTAACCATAGACCGAGAGCTGATCGTAATCATCGAAGATGAGGGCCCGGATTACTGCGGCGATCCCAAGACGGTAGATGTGCACATCCGCCGCCTGAGGGAGAAATTGGAGGATAACCCCGCCCGGCCCGTCTACCTGCAAACGGCCTGGGGGGGTAGGTTACTGCTTAAACCCCGGCCAGGAAGATAAGGACAGCCGCACGGGAAGCTAATATGGGGAGGCCAGTAAGATGTTTTCCGGCATCCGCGGCCGCATTGTCGCCGCTTACCTCCTTATCACCGGGCTTCTCTTTCTCCTGGGCGGCGGTATGCTAATGGCAGGCCTTAACGCCTACTATATTTCCGGCATCGAATCTATATTGACCAGACAGGCGGAATGGAACGCTAATTTTTTCATGATTACTGGAGCCGGCCGGATCGGGTAGTCGATCTCGCCCTGGCAGCTTCGCAACTAGTTTCCAGCTTTGCCCAGGGAACCCAGGCCCGCGTACAGATAGTGGATTTGGAGGGCCGGATGTTGGCTGACTCTCACGATCCCCTGCTGCAGGAAGAGGGGCGTCGGGCCCCTGAAGTGCAGGCCGCCCTCCGGGGCGAGCCGGGGACCTACCGGGGGGCCAATCCGGCCACCGGTGAAGCTATTTTGGCCGTGGCCCGGCCCTTGCGCCAGGGGGGAGTGGTCAGCGGCGCCCTCCGCATCAGCTCCAGCCTCATGGTGGTAAGGAGGGTGATCAGGAACGTCACTCTGATCTGGCTGCTGGTAACCGCTGCCTGCCCTTACCTTTTTGGCTGCCGTCGGTTCTTTCCTGGCGGGGACCGTGGTACGGCCGCTTAGCGAAATCACTTTAGCGGCTGAGCGCATTGCCCGTGGCAACTTGAACGTTACCGTCGCTCGTCACTTTAACGACGAGATCGGTCGCCTGGCCGATACTCTAAATCACATGACTCAGGAATTGCAGCGGCTGGACAGGCTAAAAAGCGAATTCATTAGCTCCATCTCCTACGAACTGCGTACTCCTTTAACTTCCATTAAGGGCTTTGTAATCACCCTGCTGGGGGACTTCCGGTAGAAGAACAGGAACTACGGCGCGGGCTGGAAATCATCAACCGCGAAACCGACCGTCTGACAGGCCTGGTGGAGGAGTTGCTTGATTTTAGCCGCCTGGCCGCGGGGCAGCTTACTTTGCGCTTGTCGCCCGTGGACCTAGCCGGGCTGGTGCAGGACACTGCCGAACAAATGCGCCCGCGGGCGGTGCGGCAGGGAATAAATCTGCAGAACACCATAAAAGCTCCCTTTCCTCCGGTGGAAGCCGACGTCGACCGCCTGAAACAAGTCCTGGTGAATCTGGTGGACAACGCCCTGAAATTCACTCTGGCAGGGGGAAGAATCATCGTGGCTCTGGAACGGCTGGGCCAGAACCTGGCTCTAAAGGTTTGCGACACCGGCGTGGGCATAGATCCTCAGGAACTACCCCTGGTTACCCAGCGTTTCTATCGCGGCCGCCAGGCCCCCTCCAGCGGGAGCGGCCTGGGATTGGCCCTCTGGGAGGAGATCATAGGTCTTCACGGAGGGCGCCTCGAGATTGCCAGTCAGCCGGGGCAAGGCACCACCGTTACAATTCTCCTGCCTGTTCGTTGAATTTATCTTTATCTTAGCGGACATCGAGTATGTGCTAAAGCTCGGGCCTTAAACGTATTAAGGGTGCCGTTCCCTGATGGGCTCACCGCTAAGGGCGTCGATGAAACGTATGGTCCCTTGGGGAAAGTAAGGACGGTAGAACAAGGCGATGTCGTTATCCTCCCCTTCTGGGATTTGGTCCCATTCGAGGCGGATATCGAGCTCTTGCGCGACACGGGCGATGGCCGCTTCCCGGGTGATTCGGGGCGTTTTGGGAGTTGCCAGAAAGATGGAGGGGTGCGTCTCGGTACTCATGTAGGCGACGATACGACCATCGGTGCGGCGCAAGGTGACGAAACAAGAGAATAGATAAAGGGGAATGCCGTCGATAAAAGCTTCAAACCGAAATATTTGATTTGGGCTCTCGCCTGAAGCTTCTGCGAGGCCTTCTTCTTGTATCGGAGGAGAATCGAGGATTTCGTCATCGACCAAGAACAAATAACGGTGGGCCTCGGGGAAGACGCGCTGGATGAAAGCGATAGCCTTAGCTTTAAGCACGGCAGGGGGCAAGCACTTCGGCGCGGAGATGACGCGCTGGGTTTCGTTATCATGGCAAAAGCGAACGAAGCCCAAGAGGCGCCCCGAAGCTTGGCAGATGGTCATCTTGGCGACGCGAAAATTAAAAAGGGCCTCAAACAATTGAGCAAAGGTTTTGGCTTGGGGAGATGAGGGGGATTCAGGCGGAAACCCGGGTCGCAACAAGACGTCGGCTGTAGGCCACAGGTCAGGAGAGATAAAATTGGCGTATGTTTCTTCAAGCCACACCACCTGCCGCTCACCCTCCCAATCCATGTCGCGCCGCGGATAGCGGCTAAGGTCCCCGCTAACGTGCTCAAGGAACGCCTCGAGAGCTTCTTGGCCGAGGACGACAGGATCGGACGAGGCCTCCAAGGGAAGGAGCTTTGGCTTTTTGTCCGAGGAAACATGCACGTTGTAAGCTGGGCCGGGGACGTCCCCATCCGCGGGGAGCGACCCAAGGCCTTCGATCCAGTAGACTAGCCGGGTTTCGCCGAGGCCATCTTGCGGAAGAAGATAAATCTTTGGATCGAGGTGGGCGAGCATCAAGGTGGCGTTAAGGGCGCGCTTCGCCTCCTGTAGGACCTCCTCGCGTGAACGGAGTTGTGCAGGCGGCGACGGCAGCCGAACGCGTTTTCCTTTGAAGCGGAAGGCCTTGATGCGACCGCGGGTGTCAACGTCGATGTGTAGGCCGGTGTCCGGCAGCGGCCGTCCGGCCACCGTCTGCGACCACGCAAAACGGGTAAAGCCCTTGAAGTCCTCGACGTGAAGTTGCGGGAAATCCGTTTGGAAACCCGGCACGTGGGTCATCAAAAAGGCTTCGGCGACCTGTCTTCGTTGGTCGAGGGAAACGGCCTCTCGGGGTTGGCCGCCCTTAAAGACCGGCGGCTCTTCACATTCAAATCTTTCCAATTCCAGGAGGCGTCCTTCAGGCATGGCCAGGATGACAACAACCATGCCTTGGTCGGGATCCTTCGTATCCCGCCACCATAGATGGGCCTCCTTATGTGTCGCGCGGTCGACCAGGTCTTCCAATACGGTGTCATAGTGAGGGGGAATGGCAACCAGGGTATGAGCTATGGCCTTGGCTTGCTCCAAGAGGTCCCTTGATGCTTGATGCATGACTCGCCTCCTTTACAACTTTAACCCTTCCCTAGCCTGCCCTGTCCCATACTTAATTTTAGTATGGAATAATTGAGTTTTGAAGGTAACAAGCTAGGATTTTTATATCATTCGTTATTATCATAGTGGTGTTCCTTCTTCAGCTGGGAAAAGGCACTTCTAGTGAAGAAGTGGACGTTTTCCAGCAACGGATGTCACAAACTCCTGAGTAGCGGTGTTATATTTATGGAATAAAGTTGCGGGGGGAAAGGGCCATCGAGCTTTTTGAATTTGAAGGGCTGTTTCAGACTTATTATTCCGGGGTGTATAGGTGGCTGTATTACCTTCTGGGAGAGCGAACGGCCGCCGAGGACCTCGCGGAGGTCAAATAGTGGCTATCGTCGAAACCAGGAATCTGACGAAAATCTACGGTAGACAAATAGCCTGCCGGGAGATCTGCCTCTCCGTAGAGGAGGGGCAGATTTTCGGCCTTTTAGGGCCCAACGGCGCAGGTAAGACCACGCTGGTCAAAATGTTAGTGGGCCTGGTTTACCCTACGCAGGGAGAAGCCCTGGTGGCCGGACGCAGGCCGTGGGATAGCCGGGGACGCCGGGAGATTGGTTTTCTACCGGAAAACTTCCGCCTTCATGAGTGGCTTAAGGGCGAGGAGCTTTTGGTCTTCCACGGTCGCCTTGCGGGACTTAAAGAGAAGGAAGCCCGGCGCCGGGCCCGGCAGGTTTTGGAACTCGTGGGGTTAGACAAAGACGGGGGAAAAATGGTAGCCCATTACAGCAAGGGCATGCAGCAGCGTTTGGGTCTGGCGGCTGCCCTGGTAGGTAACCCCCGGGTAATCTTCCTAGATGAGCCCACCTCGGCCCTGGACCCCCTGGGCCGGCGCCAGGTACGGGAACTCCTTGGGGCCCTAAAACAGGAGGGTAAGACCATCTTTCTAAACAGCCATCTCCTAAGCGAAGTCGAACAGGTGTGCGACCGGGTAGCTATTATCCACCAGGGGAGGGTGCTGGCGCAGGGAAGCCTTAAGGAGCTTATCATGGGGCCCACGGAGGTTAAGGCCAGGGTCGGCGGCTTAAAACCGGAACTGGAGGAAAACTTACGTCGCCGCTACCCCTCCTTAAGGGCAGAAGGCAGCCATCTTACTGTGGCCCTAAACAGTAAGGAGGAAATACCCCATCTGGTAGCGTACCTGGTGGCGGAGGGCCTGCGCATATATGAGATAACGCCCCGGCAAAACTCCCTGGAGGAAGTCTTTGTCAAGCTAGTGGGGGAAGGGGAAAAGCTGGAATGTGGTTAATGGCCCTTTTCACCTTTCGCGAGGCCTGGCGCAAGAAAGTTGTTATAGTAGTCGGCGTGTTAACCCTGGGCTTTCTAGTCTTGTACGGCACCGGCCTCCACTTCATAGGCGAGAACCTGAACTGGCAGGCAAACTCCCTAGAGTATATGCAAGGGATACTCGTCTTTGTGCTCGGCGTTTACTTCGCGGGTTTCCTGGTGGCGGGTCTGTCCATCATGTCCGCTGTCGGCAGTATTTCTGGCGAAATTGAAAACGGCACCATTCCTACCCTGGCTACGAGGCCCCTGTCCCGCAGCTCCCTCCTGTTGGGCAAATTTGCCGGTCAGGCAGCGGTGTTAGTCACCTATGCAGCCTTCTTTTTCTTAGCCCTGGCCGGTCTGCTATACTGGCAGGTGGGCATGATGATACCCGGCCTTTTGCCCGCCCTGGGCCTGTTCGTCCTTGAGCCCGTGGTGCTCCTGGCCGTCGCTATGCTGGGCACCACCAGGCTTCCCACCATGGGCAATGGCATCCTGGCCTTTGCCCTCTACGCCCTGGCCGTGGTGGGGGGCATGATAGAGCAAATAGGGGCATTGTTGGACTCTACTTCTGCTGTGTACGCTGGAGTGATCACCAGCCTTCTCCTGCCGACCGACTCCCTATACCGGCGCTTGGTGGCAGAAATAGTAGAGAAGGTTCCCGCCAGCCCCCATATGGGTTTTGTCAACCCGCAACACTTTTTAGGGCCCTTCGGCAGCCTGTCCACTCCCAGCGATTGGATGATAGTCTACACTGTAGTCTATATAGTCCTCGCCTTGGCCGCCGCTGTTTACCTCTTCAATAGGCGCGATATTTGAAAGGGAGAAGCTTGAGTACAAAATTCGAGCACCCAAGATGGGTTATAGAAGATCTAATTATAGAAGAAGGGCTAACCTAGTCTGGGATACAGATTAAAGCACTGCCCGCAGGCCAGGTTGGCGAAGGGTCAAGGTGAGAACATACATGGCCAGATCTAATATGGTGAAAAAATTTGCTGTACGCATATTAACCTTACTGGTGGCCGGAGCAGTTCTGACAACGGGCATTCTCTACGGCTACATTGAATGGTTCGGCCGCCGGGTTAAACCTCAAGAAGCAGAGGTAATAATTGTATTGGGCGCGGCTGTATGGCCCGAGGGCCCCAGCCCTGCTCTGTTGGAACGCCTGGCCTTGGCGGAGAGGCTATACCGGGAAGGTTATGCTCCGGCCGTTATCACCACCGGCGGGGTAGGGAATCTCAATCCCACACCGGAGGGAAGGACGGCAAGGGAGACCCTCATAGCCCGGGGCTTACCAGCAAATTGCATCTATGAAGAAACTATTTCCCATAGTACGCGGGAAAACTTAGAAGGCGCGCTTTCTATCATGCAGAGGCATGGATGGAAACGGGCCCTCATCGTGAGCCACGATTTCCACCTGTTGCGCGCCATGCGAGAGGCTAGAAAGCTGGGCATGGAAGTTTCGGGGGCCGGGGTTCACAGAACGGCCCTGGTAAGGCCTCCATTAGTCTTAAGGGAAGTGGTGGCGAACCTGGTGAGCTGGGTGAGGTAGGCTGCCGGGTTCAACCAAACCTTTAAGCCTTGCCTTCGATTTCCTTCCCTTGCTTGAGGAGCACTCCCCTTTCTCTTCCTCGCTGTTACTATTACCGCCCGGCCAGCTTCTTTCGGCCGGCCACCGCCGGATGGCTTCCAGTTTCTCCACCGAGGCGCAGGTGAAACAGGCGTGCCCCCAGTACCGGGCGAAGAAGGGCAGGAGCGCGTTTTAAGGTCTTCTTTCATGCCCTCGACCTGATAGTCCTGCCGGTGGAGACCGGGTAATCCCCGTCCCCGGGGCCCGGATGATGGTGAGTAGCTTCTTTACCGCTGAGGTTAATTTATCGGGGTTGTGGTTTATCATGCCGGCATTTTCACCGGTGGATTTAACGCCAGCAATATCACGAACGGATTACATATTATGAGAGAAAAGTCTTGACGGTTTTTCGGGGAAGGCCTATACTAGTTACAGGATACCCCCACGGGGTATGCCCGATAAGGAAGATTGCTTGTGATAACATAAGTTTATGCCGGGCTAATTCACCGAATTAAATGTGGGCATGGGCTGTGAATCCTGCGAAGGCGAGGTATAAAGGGTGGTAAAGAGCCTCCGGGGTTAGGGAGCTCGCGCTCACTCTTCTGGGTGGCCGGCGTCGGTGCAGGGTTCATACGTGCGGCAAACTTTCTTCACAATCAAGTGTTACCGGGATAAACAAAGGAGGTGGTGATTTATGAAAAAGAAATTGGTCGTTGTTATGGCCACTTTGCTCTTGGTAGCGCTGGCGGTCCCTGCTGCCTTTGCGGCCCTGAACGACCAACAAAGGGAAGAAGTCAATCAGCTCTTCCAACAGATGTTCGAGCTAAAGAAGCAAATTATCGATAAGTATGTAGAGGGCGGGGAGATTACCCCCGAACAGGGCCGCATAATGAAAGAACACCTGGACTACATGCAACAGTATCATAGGGACTACGGCTTTGGGATGATGGGTGCCGGTCACTGTGGCGCCGGTTTCTTCGGAAACAGCGGGGGACGACCTGCTCTTTCCGGTTTTAGGTACGGAGGGCATATGATGGGCGCCTACGGTATGATGTATTAAATACTGGGTACAATACCCAGGACAAGCAGGGCCCTGATCTTTATACAGTTCAGGGTCTTGCTTCATTAAGAACTATCTTAGCTCCCAAACGCGGGGTATTTTACCCCGCCAGCCGGGGCCTCGCCCCTTCATTAAGAACTATCTTAGCTCCCAAACCCCTGAAGGCTATAAAAGGAGGCCGCACTAGTTTCCTTCCCGAAGGAGAAGAGAGCCTTGGAATTCCTGACAGCATATTTACCTTATCTCATCTTAGGGGGCTTAATGTTTTTCATGATGCGTTATGGGGATGGGTGTTGCGGAGGTCACCGGCACAGGCAGCATAATCCCGGTAAACGTATGGAGCATGGCGAAGACGGTGATGGTCACCCCCGAGCAGACCACCCAATGAGGGAACAAAAAAGCAGAATGTCTACCGGCCAGGCCCGGGACCCTGTCTGTGGAATGATGGTAAACAAGGAAGAGGCTGTTTACAGGATTTACGGCGGACAAGAGTGTTACTTTTGCAGTGAGGATTGCGCGCGTATCTTTGAAGCCCGGCGTGAGCGCAGGGCCAACTTATGAGGGCAAGTAGACTCACTTAACTTTATTAAATAGGTCACAGCTCTTCTTTTGGTAATCCCGGCTTCTTCAAACCTGAGAAGAGATGTGGCCTTTTTAATTGAGGGTGTGGCCAATAACTCAAAGGCTGTCCCTCAGCCGGGCAGGTCTAAGGCTTAAACCCTTTCCTAGGTCTGGCATTCCTCGATTAAGCCTTGATTCGCTGTAGATGAGGGAGTTCCTCGCCCACGAGGGCCAGTTTTCTATGACTGCACCTTCATAGAGGAAAGTCTCGCCACTGAACCTACCCTTCTGAAACTCCCCATATATCGGCCGCCGATATCCAAGAGGAAGCCGTCCAGTGCGGCTTCTGTACTCCCGTTTATATTCTTACGGCCACGCCGAGTTTGCTCCCCAAAAGAACAAAACAGGACGTCGAGCCGTCGTCTTAGCTGCGGATTTCCAGACAATGAATTCGGCATCAACCCCCTAGAGTTCCTGCAGGGGAACCGCGAAGGTCTTAGATTGGACTCCTTTTCCGGTGGTAGGACAATCCGAGGTCTTCGTACAATGTACCGGGGGGAAGTGAGATGGCGGCGGCAGGAAGAGTGGGCAGCAAGGGTCCGGCGGGAAGCTATATAATTAAGGTAATATATACGGGCTCAAGGGAAGAGGGTGAAAGGGCCCTGAAAGAGGCCAGGCGTCACGCCTTCCAGAGACTTTGCGCCGCAGGCGGGAAGGGAAAGGTGGAAGCCGGATGCTGGCCGTAATATACTTGCGCGTTTCCACCGACGATCAGGCCCGGCACGGATACAGCCTTGAAGCCCAAGAGGAGGCCTGTCGAAAGAAGGCACGCGAGCTGGGGGCCGACCGGATGGAAGTATACCGGGATGAAGGCTACACAGGAGAAATTCTGGAGCGCCCAGGCCTCCAGGCCGCCCTGGCCGCAGCAAAGAGCGCGGCCTTCTTTATTGTTTATGATCCCGACCGGCTGTCCAGGCGCCTGGCCCACCAGCTCCTCCTGGTGGAGGCCATAGAAAAGGCCGGCTGTCGGTTGGAGTTTGTAACGCTGGACTGGCAGGCCAACCCGGAGGGGAGGCTTTTTTACTCTTTACGCGGCGCCATCGCCGAATACGAAAAGGAGAAGTTCAAACTGCGCAGCCAGTTCGGACGCCTGGCCAAAGCTAAACAGGGTTATCTACCTTTCGACCCCAGGACCTACGGGTACCGGTACGTTGAGGGAAAATACGAGGTCGACGAGGCTAAGTCGGCCGTGTATCGCCGTATGGCCGATATGGCCCTGTCGGGGAAATCCTGCAGCGAGATAGCCGCAGCCCTGAACGCCGAGGGGATACCCGGGCCCAGAGGGTCGAGATGGTACCGGCAGACGGTAAGAAGGATACTGAAAAACCCCGCCTACAAGGGCACCCTGTACGTCCACCGGTACGACACCGAAGGGCATAAGGCCGCAAGGCAGCGGGGAAGCAGCGCAAGCCCCAGAATCCGCCCCCGGGAAGATTGGATAGCCGTACCCGTACCCCCGTTAATCGACCCCGCAGAATGGGAAATCCTCCAGCAGGCCATAGCTTCCCGGAAGCGCGGCCGCCAGGGGGAGAAAATCCATTACTACCCTTTAAGCGGCCTCGTCTACTGCGGTCTTTGCGGCGGGAGCATGTGCGGCGGCTACGGCAGGAGCCGGAAGGGGAACATCTTTAGATATTACATTTGCACCCGGGCATGGGCGTCCGTGCGGGCAGACAGGCAAAGGACGGTGTCCTGCCCGGGCAACAGGCACCGGGCTGACAAGGTGGAAGAGGCGGTTTGGGGCAAAGTGAGGGAATGGCTTTATGACCCCGAAGGCCTGGTGCGCGACGTCCTGGATATCTCCGCAGCCGAACGGATTTCCGAGGAAGCCGGAAGGGTGAAAAAGCGCCTGGAACAGGCCGAACGGGAAAGGGAGCGGGTTTTGGAGGTATATAAGCGCGGCCTTATAACCCTGGAATTGTTCGAGCGGGAAGTGAAGGAGTTGGAAGTAGAAAAGAAGGTTTTGGAAGCCAGGCTGAGGGAACTGGAAGAAACGGTTAATTCCAGCCTAGAAGTGCCTTATGGCGCGGGCACCTTGCCTGAGGTGGCCCGGGAAGTCGTGGAAAGGTTGGACGACCTACCCTGGGAGGACAGGGAAAAGCCTATAAGGCTTTTGATACGGAAGGTCATCCTCTTAAGCGGCGAAATGGTGCTGGAGGCCAGGGCACCTCAACCCTAAAACAATGCTCACGAACGCCAGCATTCCGAAACTGCAACCTAGACCAAAAACAACACTTCCTGGCTTCATAGCTGACGCTAGGGGTGCTAAAAGCCGGGGGCTGATATGTATAACAGTCAATGCTACATAGACACTGTAGCCACCGTGCAGTAAAATATGGATAAGGGAGGGAAAAAGGGGTGGGTGTCGTGCCGGAGGAAGTAAGGAATGAATTAGAACGTAGTACGAAGGAAATAGCGGCTGGAAGCGAAGAAAAGACTATAGACTTTGGTGCCTACCTTCTGGCGGAAAGGATTAACGATTTAAAGGTTGACCTACAGCGGCAGTTGACGGAAGTAAAGCAAGATATAGGGAATTTGCGACAGGAAATGAGGCAGGAAATTAGCCGTCTAGATAGCAAAATAGAGAGCAAAATTGATGGCCTGCGGCAGGAAACAAGAGAATACATAAGGCATCTAGACAGTAAACTTGCGAACACCTGGTGGATGGCGGTGAGCACGTTTCTTGCAGTGCTACTCAGCGCCGCAGGGATCATATGGTCCATATACAATACCTCTGGAAGGTAGTTAAACAAGAGTCCGGTTTCAGGCCGGATTTTTTTATCCATTCTGTTTGCTATGCTTTTGCTCTTTGCCCGGGTACTACCGGCTCGCGAAGAGATGAAGTATCGCTTCTGGCCAAGGACACTATTTTTAGCGAGTTTGCATGGGTAGAACTATCAGGCATTTTACCAGAAAAAGACATAGCCTAAAAACAATGGCGGGTCATACCCGCGCTTTTTTTATTTTAGGGCGTGCCAGGAAGGGAGGTAGGTGGTGAAACATAAGTTTTGTAAGAAAGCTGTTAAAGCTGCGCGACCAGCGGGGTTCAGCTTTTATTGAAAACGGGTTGTGGATTATAGTCGTGGTACTGCTGGTAGCCGGTGCAGGCTATGCCCTGGCCAGCCAGGGCGTAAAGCCTAAATTAGAAGCCATCCAGAATGCCATTTCCTCGGTAGTAGTCCCCAACATCGGGCAGTAAAGGCGTGAGGCTGATGAAGAAACTCTTGCGTGACCAGCGCGGGTCCACTTTCATTGAGAATGCCTTGTGGATTATACTTTTCGTGCTGGCCATCTCGCCTTTTTTCGTCACCCTGGCCACGGCTATAGGCACCAAATTTACTGAGATGGCATCCCTCATAAACTCTATCGGCACGCTCTGATCTAGGAGGCCGCTGGGGAATACCCTGGCGGTCTCCTTTTTTGAGGTGATACTAGTGGCTTTGCGGTTTCTTAGAGATGAGCGCGGGAATAGCCTTATAGAAGCCCTCCTGGTTCTCCCGGTGTTCTTAATGCTGTTTTCCTCTTATGGATTCAAGAAAGGCAGGGGTTGCCAACTGCTCTACAAAATATACACAAATAGCAGCATTTGTGATATATAATATCTACATGAAACTCAGTGAGTTTATGAGATAATCAAAAACGAAAAGGTGCAAGTCTAGTGCTAGTAGTCATATACGTGCGCGTTTCCACGGAAGATCAGGCCCGGCATGGATATAGCCTAGAACCCAAGAGGAAGCCTGCCGCAGGAAGGCAATGGAGCTAGGGGCCACACGGGTAGAGATCTACCGCGATGAAGGATACACAGGGAGATTATGGAACGCCCGGGCCTCCAAGCCGCTCTGGCCGCAGCGAAGAGCGCGGCCTTCTTTATTGCTTATGACCCAGACAGGCTCTCCCGGAAGCTGGCCCACCAGCTCCTTCTGGTGGAGACGATAGAGAAGGCCGGATGCCGGTTGGAATTCGTGACTATGGAATGGCAGGCCACTGCCGAAGGGCGACTTTTTTACTCTTTGCGGGGGTCTATAGCCGAATACGAAAAAGAAAAGTTCAAGCTCCGCAGCCAGTTCGGGCGATTGGCAAAGGCGAAGCGGGGGTATTTGCCCTTTGACCCACGGACCTACGGGTACCGGTACTGTGAAGGGAAGTATGAGATCGATGAGTCCAAGGCGGCCGTGTACCGCCGCATGGTGGATATGGCCCTGTCCGGGAAGTCTTGCAGTGAGATAGCTGCTGTGTTCAATGCGGAGGGCATACCGGGACCTAAAGGCGACAGGTGGTACCGGCAGACGGTCCGGAGAATACTGAAAAACCCCGCCTATAAGGGAACTCTGTACGTCCACATGTACGATACCGAAGGGCATAAGGCCATAAGGCAGCGAGGCGGCAGTGCAAGTCCCAGGATCCGTCCCCAGGAAGATTGGGTAGCGGTATCCGTACCGCCATTAATTAGCCTAGAAGAATGGGAACTCCTGCAGCAGGCCATTATTGCCAGGAGGCGCGGTAACCAGGGAGGGAAAACCTATTATTACCCCTTAAGTGGCCTCGTTTACTGTGGCCTTTCTGGCGGGAGCATGTGCGGCAGCTACGGCAAGGGAGGAAGGGAAATGTCTTCAGATACTACATCTGTACCCGGGCCTGGCTGTCGGTGGAGGCCCAAAGGCGCAAGCCGGTGTTCTGTCCCGGCAACAGGCACCGCGCGGACAGGGTCGAAGAAGCGGTATGGGAGAAGGTGAGGGAGTGGCTGGCGGACCCGGAGGCCCTGGCGCGTGATGCACTGGACACGTCGGCGGCAGACCAGGCTGCCAAGGAAGCGGGAAGGGTGAAAAAGCGGCTGGAACAGGCTGAACGGGAAAGGGAACGGGTCTTTGAAGAATATAAGCGTGGCCTGATAAGCCTAGAAATGTTTGAACGGGCAGTGAAGGAGCTTGAGGCAGAAAAGAAGGTCCTAGAAGCCAGGCTGAAGGAGCTGGAAGAGACGGTTAACAGCACGTCAGAGGTGCGGTACGGTGTGGCAATGTTGCACGAGCTGGCGCAGGAGGTAGCGGAGAGGCTGGACGATCTGAACTGGCAGGATAGGGAAAAACTTATAAGGCTCTTGGTGCGGAGAGTCACCCTGCTTAAAGGGGAAATGGTGGTCGAGGCCAGGGTGCGCCGACTGGAGACGAAAGAAAATGGATAGTTGCCGTATGAGCGGGAAAACGAAATAAGTATACCAAATACTTAAACCTGTGAGTTTCTAGTAGTGGAAATCATGGTACAATAGTAACCAGGAGAGTGGTCTTTGTGAAGCTTGACCGTATAACAGTAAACCCCCAAATATGCATGGGCCAGCCCACCATACGGGGTACGCGCATTACCGTGGCTTTTGTTTTGAAGCTTTTGGCTTCTGGCATGGATATCCCCGCGATCCTTAATGCTTATCCGGAACTGGAAGAAGAAGACATACGGCAGAGCCTGATGTACGGTGCCTGGCTTGCCGCGGAGCAGACAAGGCCTGTACCTTGGGAGGTACAGGGGTCTTGAAAAGTTTACGGTATCTGGCAGACCTCCATATTTCGCCTCTCACGTGTGAATTGCTACGCAAAGCAGGTTATTCCGTAGTGAGGGTAAGCGACGTTCTTCCTCCTGCAGCTTCCGACGAAGAAATTTTGCGTTACGCACGCGATTACCGGATGGTCATTATAACCCAGGACTTAGATTTTTCGGCTCTTCTCGCCATCACAAATGCGTCACAGCCGAGCGTTATTATCCTCCGCTTAGCCATACCTCACCCGAAGGCCGTAGTCAAAATCCTTTGCCAGGTACTACCAGGGGTGGAGACAGATTTGGTAAGAGGAGCTATAATTTCTGTGACCGAAGACAAAGTTAAAGTAAGGACGCTCCCTGTCCACTGAAGAAGGGGGTTAACAGTTACAACTAAAGGCTAAGAAGCTGAAAGAAGCTTGATAATCTGGTAATCTTTGGCTAGAATGAAAGTGGTGGAAGTTACATACTTAAAAGGTTGGGTATAGAACTTAGTGGTCTGTCTGTAACCAAATAGATATACGAAAAAGGAGAATCGTCATTATGCATGAGATGGTACAGTCCATGGTCAAACGGATTGCCCAGAAATTCCGACCCCTGAAAATAATCGCTTTCGGCTCCTGGGCGAGGGGTGAGGCGGGCTCAGGTAGTGATGTGGATTTGCTGGTTATCATGGACTGTACGCGCGAGCAAAAGCGGGAGATACAGGCAGCCATTAGAAAGGAACTCCGGGAGTTTAAAGTTCCCAAAGATATTATAGTTGCCAACCCGGAAGATATAAGCAAGTATGAGGACGCCTGGTGGATGGTTTACCACCCTGCGTTAGAAGAAGGGAAAGTCCTTTATGAACGATAAAGAAAGGGAAGAGGAAGCCTTAAAGTGGCTGGATAGAGCGAGAAAAGACCTACGCGCGGCCAAGATGCTCTTTAATAATGATGAAGAGCCTGACTTTGACTTGGCCTGCTACTTATCCCAACAATGTGCCGAAAAGAGCTTAAAAGCCCTCTTAATTTACCTAGGGATAAGATTTGCTTATAAACATGACTTGGAGTACTTAATGGGGCTGTTGCCCGCCAACGAACAGGGGAAATTTGCTGAAGTGGAGCTGGAATGGTTAAGTAGTTGGGCTACTGAGGGCCGTTACCCCGGTGATGCGGCAGGGGCGACCAGGGAAGAAGCTCAGAAGGCGATTGACATAGCAGAAACTGTATATAACAAAGTGGTTATTCCCCTAGTTTGAACCAAGTAGGGTTCCTTCGACTTTTGGATTTTACGGTCGTAAAGTTGCCATATGAGGGTGAGAGGGAGATAAGTATATAAATAGTTAAACTGGGCAGTTTTTGGCGGTTGCTATTTCGGAATGCTCACGAACGTCTTCGTCCCGTGCAACGGGCGGTTTCCCCTGTTAATAGCCCTGGCCGGCATCTTCATGGGCGGCGGGGAGGGGCGCAATAGCCTGCTTGCGGCAGGGGTGGTAACGGGGGTAGTGTTGTCCGGCATAGGGATGACCTTCCTGGTTTCCAGGCTTCTTTCGCGGACCCTTTTGAAAGGGGTACCTTCCGCCTTTGCCCTGGAGCTCCCTCCCTACCGCTGGCCCAGGATAGGAAGCCTGCTGGTACGCTCCTTTCTGGACCGTACTGTTTTTGTTCTGGTTCGGGCAGTAACCGTGGCCGCCCCGGCAGGGGCCTTCACCTGGGTGCTGGCCAATACCGAGATATATCACGAGAGCCTGCTAAGTCTGGCAGCCCGCTGCCTGCAACCTTTGGCTGGCTTTACCGGGCTGGACGGGTATATCTTGCTGGCTTTTATCCTGGCCTTGCCGGCCAACGAGCTGGTGTTGCCCCTTTTGCTCATGGCCTATCTTAATCTGGGCTCCCTGGTAGAACTGGATACCCTGGAAGCCCTGGGAGCCGTTCTCCGTTCCCAAGGATGGACCTGGGCCACAGCCCTGGGAGTCATGTTTTTCAGCCTCTTCCATTACCCCTGCGGTACGACACTCCTCTCCATCTACAAGGAAACTAGGAGCCTGAAATGGACTCTGCTGGCCTTCGGCCTTCCCCTAGGGGTAGGATTGGCAGTTTTGCTATTCCTGAGGCTCGTCGTGCTCCTGGGGGAAACTGCGGCGGTCCTGGGCGCGTAAGGTTAGGTTTTTGGGCACCGTTACTTTAATGCTGCTGCATATTGCCCGGGTAATTGCAATTGGGGTTGACATGGGGCCGCTTCTGTGCGAAAGTAGAAGCGGGGGGATATAACATGGGTTACTCGATTGTGGGCGAGAGTGTTAAGAGGGTAGATGCTGTAGCGAAGGTTACCGGCAAAGCCAAGTACACTGGCGACTTTCTGGAAAGGGATATGCTGGTAGGGAAAATCCTGAGAAGCCCGCACGCTCACGCTATGGTTAAGAATATTGATGTGAGCAAAGCCAAGGCCCTACCAGGCGTAGAAGCGGTTTTAACTTACCGGGATGTCCCGGCGAATAAATTTGCTACCGCCGGCCACCCATATGCGCTGGACCCAGCCCACAGGGATAAAGAGGACCGCACCATTTTGACCAACAAAGCCCGCTTCGTAGGGGATGCCGTTGCCGCCGTGGTGGCCACCGATGAATTGGTGGCGCAGGAAGCCCTAAAATTGATCGAAGTAGAGTACGAAGTATTGGAACCCCTGCTCACCCCGGAGGCGGCCATGAGGGAAGGCGCCCCTCTGATCCACGAGGATTGCCCCAGAAATATCGTGAGTTCCGCCGGCTATGAAATCGGCAATATCGAAGAGGCTTTTAAAGAATCCGACTATATTTTTGAAGAAGAATTTGAAACGAGCATCGTACAACACTGCCAGTTAGAAAACCATATATCCATAGCTTACGTGGATAGCGACGGCCGCATTGTGATAATTACCTCTACGCAGATTCCCCATATTGTCAGGAGGATTGTAGGACAAGCATTGGGCATTCCCTGGGGAAGGGTGCGCGTTATAAAGCCTGCCGTCGGGGGTGGGTTTGGCAGCAAGCAGGACGTGTGTCTGGAACCCCTGGCCGCAGCCATGACCCTGGCCGTAGGGGGAAGACCGGTAAAGCTCGAGCTTTCCCGGGAAGAATGCATGATCGATACCCGTACCCGCCATGCCATTAAGTATAAGATTAAGACCGGTGTTGCCAAGGACGGCAAGTTGGTGGGTATGCACATAACCGCCATCTCCAACACCGGGGCGTATGCCTCCCACGGCCATTCTATCCTTATGGCCGGAGGCTCCAAGTTCAGAATTCTTTATCCCATGAAGGCCTTAAAATATGACGCCTACACGGTATATACCAACCTGCCTGTGGCGGGTGCCATGCGGGGTTACGGGTCCCCCCAGATAACCTATGCGGTGGAGTGCCACTTGGAGAATATAGCGAGAAAATTAAATATGGACCCCATAGAACTGCGCCGCAAAAACCTGGTTCAGGTGGGATACGTGGATCCTCTGAACGGGAATGTGGTCAGGAGCTGCGGTATTCGCGAATGTATTGATAAGGGCAAGGAATTGATCAAGTGGGACGAGAAAAAAGCGCGGTATCAGAATCAAACGGGCACCAAGCGCCGGGGGGTAGGCATGGCCTGCTTCAGCTACGCCTCCGGCACTTATCCCGCAGGTCAGGAAATTGCGGGAGCCAGGATCGTCTTGAACCAGGACGGTTCCGTCCAGTTGCAGCTCGGTGCTACTGAAATAGGGCAGGGAAGCGACACAGTTTTCGCCCAGATGACGGCCGAAATACTGGGCATTCCCGTAGACATGGTCCATGTTATTTCCACCCAGGACACGGACGTCAGCCCCTTTGACACCGGCGCCTATGCCTCCCGGCAGACTTATATTACGGGCATGGCTGTGAAAAAGGCCGCCTTAGAAGTCAAGGAAAAGATACTGGACTTTGTATTCAAGATGACGGGAATCCCTGCTCAGGCCCTGGATATTAAAGATTGTAATATAGTCTACAAACATTCGGGAGAAGCGGTCATGCCCCTTGCGGAGGTAGCTTTGCGGACTTACTACGACCTTTGCTCCGCCCACCCCATTACGAGCGATACTTCCAATAATGCGCGGGTAAACGCCTTCACCTTTGGGGTGACCTTTGCGGAGGTGGAAGTAGACGTCTGTACGGGGAAGATCGAAGTAGTCGAGATATATAACGTGCACGATTCGGGCAAGATCATTAATCCCCAACTGGCCGAGGGGCAGGTGCACGGCGGTGTAAGCATGGGCATCGGCTATGCCCTTATGGAACAGATGTTGTTCGACGAGAAGACGGGGAAACCCCTTAACAACAACCTGCTGGATTATAAGCTGCCCACCATCATGGATATTCCGGAAATAGGGGTGGCCTTTGTCGAAACCTTTGAACCCACCGGACCTTTCGGCAACAAGTCTTTAGGAGAGCCGCCGGTGATTCCGGTAGCGCCCGCCATTCGCAATGCGGTTTTGGATGCTACGGGTGTGGCCTTTAACCGGATACCCATGAATCCCCAGCGGGTCTTTGAAAAGTTCAAGGAAGCCGGGTTAATATAGGAAGGCGGTGAGGATTTATGTATAACATCCAGGGGTATTTCGAGGCGGAGACAGTAAAGGAAGCCGTCGATCTGCTGGCGGCCAATCCTAACCTGGTGGTTATTGCCGGTGGAACGGATGTATTGATAAAGATGCACCACGGTCAGATAGAGAAGGCAGAGTTGCTCAGTATTCGCAAAATAAAGTCCCTGGAGGGGATTGAGAAACTCGAGGACGGAACCGTTACCATCGGCCCCCTGACCACCTTCACCCAGGTGGCCAACAGCCCCGTAATTAAAGAGAACATTCCCGTCCTGGCGGAGGCAGCCTTATCCATGGGCGGACCCCAGATCCGGAACGTGGCCACCATAGGCGGCAATATCTGCAACGGGGCAACCTCGGCCGACAGCGCGTCCACCTTATTTGCCCTGGATGCCCGCTTAAAATTGCAGAGCCCCCAAGGCGAGCGGGTGGTTCCCATCCAGGATTTTTACCTGGGCCCGGGGAAGGTGGATTTGAAGCCGGCGGAACTTCTTACGGGTATTCTCATTTCCCCTGAGAATTACCAGGGGTATGCGGGGCACTATATTAAGTTCTCCATGCGCAAGGCCATGGACATTGCCACCCTGGGCGTGGCTGTCCTCTGCAAACTAAAGGAAGGCCGCCTTTTTGAGGACGTGAGGATCGGGCTGGGGGTGGCCGCACCCACGCCCATCAGGTGCCCGGAAGCCGAAGCCTTTGCCAGGGGCAAGGACGTTTCCCGGGAAACCATAGCGGAGATCGGGAAGTTAGCCGTAAAGGCTACCAGGGCCCGGACCTCCTGGAGGGCCTCTAAGGAATACAGGGAGCACCTGGTGGAGGAGCTTACCCAGCGGGCCTTGAAGGCGGCGGTTCTTAAGGCGGGGGGTGGGGAAGTTGCTTAGAAAAATTTCCTTCACGGTTAACGGGAAACAACAGACTTTAGAAATCGACGTGCGGGAATCGCTGCTGGAGGTTTTGCGAAACCGTTTAGGCTATACCGGAGTAAAAAAGGGCTGTGAGGTAGGGGAATGCGGGGCCTGCACGGTCCTTGTTGACGGCACCCCCATCGACTCCTGCATATACCTAGGTGTCTGGGCGGACGGAAAAAATATAGTCACTGTTGAGGGCATAGCGAAGGACGGGGAGCTTTCCAAGGTGCAGAAAGCCTTCATCGAAGAGGGAGCCGTCCAGTGCGGGTTCTGTACTCCCGGTTATGTTCTTACGGCCACGGCTCTGGTAGAGAGTGGCAAAAAATATACCAGGGAAGAGCTCAAACGGGAACTCTCCGGACACCTGTGCCGGTGCACCGGCTACCAAAACATCCTGCGGGCCGTGGAAAAAGCCCTGGCGGAAGAGAACAATTAAGTGAAGAGGAGCAGGGGAGGTTTTCCCCTGCTCTTTTTTTGCGGGAGCCTCTTCCCTCGGAATGAAGAGAAGCCCTTCCGGTCTAAAGAGCTGAGCACAAGTGTTGGTCTGTTGATCTGCGAGGCTCCCCGAGCGAGAGGGAGCTGAATTGCGCCTAGCTAAGAAGCGGGGATTCCTGGGGTCTAAGGACTGACGTATCCCCAGTTTTGATCCCAGGCCTGCTTGGCTTTCGCTCGCTCCGGAAACCCTCGCGGGCCAAACTAGCGCTTGGCTCAAGGCTCCGGCAGGCTTCCCGGCAAATTCGACCTCCTGTCTCAGTTGCCGGCCTCGG
>LDZR01002586.1_pt1 | contig 22996 bp, 19 predicted proteins | sample 615371 | NCBI WGS metagenome assembly LDZR01 (sample SAMN03408294, study PRJNA278302) | terrestrial metagenome | isolation source: oil reservoir sample K2 | place: USA: Alaska, North Slope, Kuparuk formation | collected 2013
CTGCCCCAGGCTATAGCCCCGAAACGCCCTATAAGGATTCTAACATAAACGCGCAACATTGTCTAGAGGCAGTTGACGCTGTAGTACTACATAGAGCCTATGTTTGGTATCGGGTAGACGATCAAAATCTTTAAAGACTACACCTACATCCACATCCGCCAAAGGGTCGACTACAGTTACAGGCCGGTCAAGGAGGAGCCGTATACCGTTTTCCCTTTGGGAACCGAAAAGGTAAGCTAGTATAATACTATAGCGCTTACAAACGGCTTTTAGTTTTTGTAACTTAGACATAAATTCTTCGTTCCAGGAGTTTTTCTTGCCTAATTTCAGGATTACATTTTTTAGTATCTAAGTACAGCTACATTTCTTTGCCTTCATTCCCGTCCCTTCTTCAACCTGCTCGCGTTCAAAATGGTCACCCCTACCACTCCGCCGCGGTAACGCACCACAGTGTCGCCCCCGACGAATCCGCTGTCGTCGGCGGCTACCGGTTCTGCACTGGAATGGACGTAAGAGGACACCTCCCTCCGGGTCGTAAGATACCCGAAGGCCCCCATCTTCTGCCCAGTCACTGCTTTTTCCAGCTCCCCTTCTGCTAGTTTCAGTCTAACAGAGATCCATCAGAACAGCAACACCGAGGCAATTCTTAGTCCGTATAAAGAGTTATTAGTAGGTCTGGCGCATCCCCAGGTTTAAGGTCCTGGCGCGGGGTTGAGTGTTTTCTAATCCAGCAGCACCATACCCGTCCAAAATACCTCTTTTTCCGGTGGAAACTTTAAGGTCAAGCCTACTTTAGAGAGTGTCTCACCCACATCTATCCCCATAGCCTCCATAGAAGGACGGGCCTCATAAGGGTGCCGGCAAGGAAGGTTAGAATGTACCCCAACGCATTCCGGGCACAGCCGGCAGTGTCCTCCTATGAGGCCGGCAGCAAAACGAAATCCCAAATTATAAGCAGCTCTCTCTACCTTGTTCACTATTCTATGAAGTTTGACCGCGCCTTGGAGTACCTCCTCTTGGTCAGAAACTCCTTCGCCAACCGGTGCTCGGACCTGGAGCAGAAGGACCCGCTCGTATCGATCTAACACAGACTTAAACCATGAGACAGGCGGAACATGAGGTGGACAGAGCAAAGCGCGGTTATAATGGGGACAAAGTGGGACTTGACACTTAAGCCGGGTGCGTTCATCAACCACCACGTCTCGGGCAGAGATAATCTTAACATTTACCGCGCCTTCAGATTCAGCCAGGGTGATCAGGCGATGCATTCTTTAACCCCTTTCTTAGACATCAATCAAAAGCCCGGATGTTAGGCTGCCCGGACCCCCTCCACCTCTTTAAGCGCCCATTCCACCAGCAGGTGTATCATGGTAGCTATATTTTTAAGCAGGTTGTCGATAACGGCATACTCATTAGGTCGGTGTGCAGTTTCATCCACTGTAGACCAGACTACCGCCGGAATACCAATATTCCTAAGTATGGCTGTGCATGTACCTGGTTCAAAAAACTTGACTTTTTTTATTACCAGCCAAGCCGGCCCCCAGACCAGGCTTTCGCCTCCTTCCCGGATACTCGATTTGCCCCCCCCGAGGGGCAGGGCGACAGGGGACCTCGACCCGGGAGTCCCACCCGGACGGGAGTGTTGCACCGGAAGGGCACAATCGGCACGGACCGCTCACGCGGGGAAGCCTAGCTTCCACCAGATTGTGTCGACCTCCCGTTGGGAACCAGCCCCGCCTCCCGCGTCCTGTTAGGACGCCTACCGGTTTGTCCGACAACGGCTAAACGGGGTCACCGTAAGGCGAGGGCCAACAGCTTATTCGGTCCCCCCTGAGGATATTATATCCCGGAGAACATGCTAGCTCCAGCAATTCTCAGATCTCCTGCCTCTTTCCTCCCTGCAACCATGGACGTAAAATATCATTTGAAAGAATGATCTACCACCACAAGTTGCTGCCTGGCGAGGGGAGGAGAAGATGTATAAGGCGCCTGCTTCTATAACCGAAAGGGATTTGGATTTCCTGGTACAGGCAGTCGCCGACCGCCGCAATGACCCCGCTAAAGTTAAAGAAATTATCCGGGATAAAGAAGATCTCATCGAGATCATGTTAAACGATGCCAAGCTGTTTAATAGATTGTTGGACAAGCGGGAAGAATTGTTGTTCATATCCCCTTACTTCTTGTTTAATATACTGTTGCGCCAGGTCCGACGGGATATCGAGCAGGCTTCATATGTGTATGAAGGGCACGGAAGAATGCGGCTGCCTATTTTCGATGTCCCCAAGGTTAAGAGGGCTCTGGAAGACAATACAGTGATAAGTTACCTTGCCGAGCTTTTGAGCTCCTTTACACGCGTGCAGACGTATGTGCTGGTATACTCTATCGGCTCCCGCGTCTACCGCCGCACCTTGAGCAGTATGGAGCTAGACGATCTCCTCCTGTTGTCGTCTGTGGTGGACGAGAGATACCGCTTTGAAGTATACCGGCGCATTGGTGACTTGGCCTTGTTTCTGGCCGGCATGTTTCCCAAACATGTTGGTAGTTCCGGCTGGCATATAAGGCGCTCACGACGATCTGGCCAGCCGGAGAGGACCTTGGAAGATTATTTAGAAACCGGCCGCTACTATTACGCCTTGGCCAGCCAACACCTTTATGCTGTAGAGTTTGGCCTGAGCGATATACTTGGCTTCCTCTCTGAAAATATTTTTCTGCTTCGCAGAGCTCTCAATGTATTATCTGATAAATACATAGGTGCCAGCCGCAGCCTGTGGTTCGGGGTGGACTGAGGGCAAGGTTTCTTTCTTAGGTATTTTCGAAAAAGCGCCGGGAAAAGATAGTTATGGGAAGAAGCCGGCGAGAATCCCCCTTTATAGGGGGTTTTGAGGCGACCATAAAGGGAGTTGATTCTGTCGGAGGGCCGGAAGACGCGGCCGGTATGGCCCGCCAGTTGGCATTCCTTCAAACATCTTGGCCGTCGGCAGGCGGTAATAGGTAGAGTTGACCTCTGTAACGAAACAGCCTTAATAATCATTTCAGCATGCTTCTCAACATCTATGCTTTGGGGGTCATAGTTCCTAAACAGTCCCTCAAGAAAGCTCGGAACTGCCACAGACGTCACTCCCTCTTTTCTATGATCGTTTCCCGTATGAAACGACTGGCCTCATTCTTCAGAAATATGGTCACTTCTTCGGCATCTACGCTCTTATCGAAAAGCAAGTTCACCGGAACATCTCTGTCCTCGAGGTCCTCGGTATATACCAGTTGTTCAAGGAATAAACGTGTCGAGAAAAGTTTTTCATTGTACAGGACAAATTTTTTCTCCGCCCCGGCTATAATTTCGCCTAAGGAAGCATAACCTTGCTTCTGCCTGCCGCATCCAGTCCCTACTTCTTTCTGGCATTTTCAACACCTACTATTTTCATATTTTCCAGCCGATTACAGGATAACGCCCTACATGGGGCCTGTCAACATCTCTACACCCCTTGTACCTCTTATTACTCACCGCTCCTCCGCTAGTCTAGTCCGCATTACCCAACCCGGGGTCCGGCCTCCTCTACCAGAGGTCTACCACGGCAGCAAGAATGAGGCTGTTTACTGCCAAACCCATGGGCACCACTTCCGTACCGAAGCCTGGCCGGCACAAGGACGGGGGTTAGTTCCGAGTGTACTGACCGAGTTACTCCGGGATAAGCAAGGAGAGGAGCATACCCTCGGGAGCAGGCGGCCGAAAATTATTCCCTTCCAAGGAGGAGATATATGCCAGGTTGTAGAAATAGAGGAACTATCACACCAATCACCAAAAGGTGCTTCCAGGAAGTAATGGGACTTTCCAGGCTGTCCTACGCCCTGGGCTTTTAGCCGGCGCCTTGGTTGGGGACACCTTTTGGGGAAGCACCGAAGGAAAGGAGGAAGGTAAAAGAGTGAGAAAGCGGCTCCGGATGCTGGTCCTCAGTGTAATCTTAATTTTGATTGCGGCACCGGCGGCCCTGGCAGGCCCGGTCACCGCTGAGGATCTGCAGCAACTTTTCCCTGAAATGCCAGCGGGAGACTCCATCCTCACGCGCGGCGTCTTTGCCGCACTGCTGGCCGAAGCTGCCGGTATTGAAGTTGGCGATGCGGCCTTTGCTAACCAGGATGAGGCCTGGTACCTTGCGGCAGTAAGGGTCCTGCAAGAGAAAGAGATCATTAGAGGTTACCCGGACGGAAGCCTGCACCTCGACAGGCCGGTTAGCCTCCTCGAGGCGGCCGTGATGTCGTCCCGGGTGCTGGGACTGCCGGACGCCGCCGTCCCTCCTGAGGTGGAAGCGGGTCTAGGGGAAGAAAGCTGGGGTTATACCCCCTATGCCTGGCTTACCAGGGTCGGGGTGCTGGGCCTAGATGAAGATCCTGCGGCATATCTAACCGTAGAAGAAGGCCTCGCCTTTCTGACCAAGGTTTTCGGGACAGACCCGAAGGCCGAAGGGATCATGCGGGCCGCCCAGGAAAGTCAGAACAAAATCAAGGATTTGCGGTTCACCTCCCATATAACTATGAGCCTGCTGCCCCGGCCGGATGCCGCCGGCATTATTCCCGCCCTCACCATGAAGGGCAGCATATTAAGTGAGTTTGTCTACCATCCTTTAAGCATGCACCAACTCCTCGACATGACGGTTAACCTTCCGGTAGAGCTCATACCGGGCGGTGAGCTGCCGGAAGGCGGTAAGGTCCGCATAAACATAGAGCAGTACCTGGCCGATGGGAACCTCTACCAGAAGGTGGAAATTCCCGGTGCGGCGGAGCCCATATGGATGAAAATCCCCGGCGAGGCCATTCCCGACCTGGAGGCCTTGTTAGAACAGAGCGGGAACTACGCGGGGTTATCCCCGGAACTGTGGAAAGCTCTTTACTTGCGTTACCTGGGAGAAGGTGTAGTAGAGGGACGTAAGGTCCACCGTATAGCCTATTACGGCCGCCTTGATGACTGGCAGGCCCTAATGGAGGCTTTACCTGCAGGTCTTGCCCCCGAAGTCCGGCAGGCCCTTGTGGAAGCCGCTGAAGTGCTAGAGTGCCTTTCCTTCTGGGGTGAAGAAGCCATCGGAGTGGAAGATAGCCTCCCCTACGCTTCGGAAATGACAGGGTTAGTGGTTTTGGCCGGTGAGCTCCAGGGCCAGGCCCTACCCCTGGAAAGCATCACCTTCACCATTAGGAGCCGGGATTACCAGTACGACACCGGCCTTGCCATCGAGCTTCCCCCCGAGGCCTTAGCGGCAGAGGAACTGCCTTCGGTGTTCCCCAGACCCGAGGCGGGCGCGCTCGGCCAGGACACGGCACAGTAAAGAGTTCTAGTACTCCCGGTAAAGGCGGAAGAACAATCCGGCCCCCCATTCCCTATAGCGGGCGCCTTCTACAGCCTAGGCGGGGCGGCGGCGCCGCCCCGCCTTCGCTCCTCGCAGCTTTTCAATTTGCCATACAAAACAGTCCGATATATCCCAAGTTTCTCCGCCGCTTTCCCTGTGCGCCCGCAGCACTCCCAAAATTTCGGACACTTCCATAAAAAGCATGGTCTTCGGAAAGACGCAGGGTTACCCCTGCAGCCTGGGCAAGTGCACGGTAAAAATGCTGCCCTCCCCGGGCCGGCTTGACACCCGGATGGCCCCCCCATGTTGTTCCACAATCCACCGGGCTATGGCCAACCCCAAGCCGGTACCGCCGGACCGCCGGCCGGCTTCACCCCGGTAGAAGCGTTCAAAAATGCGGGACAACTCCTCTGACGGGATCCCCATGCCCGTGTCCCTAACCTTTATTTCGATTGCCCGGTCCCGCAAGGCAGCCTCTAAGGCGACGGCACCTTCCGGAGGGGTATATTTGAAGGCATTGTCCAGCAGGATGAGAAACAATTGCTTTAGAAAGTCCTCATTGCCCAGGACCAGGCAGCCCTCTAGTTCTCCCAAACCGGCCGAGGAAAAGGAGACGCGCCCCAAGAAGGGTGCCCGACGGGCTACTTCGGCCAGTAGCCGGCCGATATCCAGGGGCTTCCGTTCGAGGGTAAAACCCGCATCGGCACGGGCAAGGGTCAAAAGATTATTCAACAGCCGGCTCATCCGCTCGGCTTCTCCGGCGATATCGTCCAGGGCCTCCGGCTGGATGGGACTTCCCGACTGAACCATGTGTCTAAGGAGTTCCACGTTTCCCCTTATGGTAGTTAAAGGCGTGCGCAACTCGTGGGATACGTCGGCCACAAACCTGCGCTGGGAGGCATAGGCCTCCTCAAGCCGCCGGTAGGCGTTCTGGAGGCGGGCGAGCATTCCGTTAAAGGTAGCCGCCAGGCGGCCCACCTCGTCCATGGGCCCTTGGTAGGGCAGGCGCCGGGCCAGATCTTTACCCTCACCGATCTCCGCGGCCAGCCGGGTCATACGGCTTATGGGATTCAAGGCCGCCCGGGCCAGGAGATGCCCCAGGCTTGCGGCAAGGACCAATCCCACTAGCCCCAAAAGGAGGAGTATCTGCCGTAACCTGGCCAAAATCGTCAGGCCGGGGTGCATGAGCCGTCCGACCTGGAGCAATCCTACAGGTTGGTCACCTAAATAGAGAGGGAGGTTGTATAAACGCAGCCATTGGTTTCCTGCTTGTTTAGTTTCAAAAAAGGCCTTGCCCTCCAAAGCCCGGGTTAAGGTATTTGCGTCAACCGGCAGGAACTGGTCGGCCAGGTTGCGGGAGCGGGCTACAATTTCTCCCTCCAGGTCTACTACTTGGACAAAGGTGTAAGGGCTAGAGAAGGCGTTGACATCGGGCAAAACGATAGCTTGGGGCCGCAGGGGCCGACTCACTACCCTTATGGAACGCAGGACTTCATCGCCCTTGCTGATTAAAGAGTAATCCGTTTCCCATGTTAGATACCGGGATAGCAGGGCGTAAGTTAAGCTTCCGAAGAGAAGCAAAGTAAAGGCCAAAACCCCGGTGTACCACAGGGTAAGGCGGCTTCTCAGATTCACTCCCACCGCCGTCCTTCATTTGAGAACGTACCCTACTCCACGCACTGTATGAATAAGACGAGGTTCCCCCTGAGCTTCCATCTTACTGCGGAGGTACCCCACGTATACCTCCAAGACATTAGATTCTCCGCTGTAATCGTACCCCCATATCTTGGTCATAAGGGTTTCCCTGGTCAAGACCTGACGGGGATGGCGCAGAAAGAACTCTAAGAGATCGTATTCTTTGGCCGTCAATTGAAATGCCCTGTTTCCCCGCCAGGCCTCCCGGGTGCCCGTATCCAGTTTGAGGTCGGCGTACTCCAGCACTTCCCTCTCAGGCCGCCGGTGGCGGCGTAGGAGAGCCCGTATACGCGCCAGCAGTTCCTCCAGGGCAAAGGGTTTCACCAGGTAATCATCAGCCCCGCTGTCCAGGCCCAAAACCCGGTCGGCGGTCTCATCCCTGGCCGTGAGCATGAGAATGGGAACCTCGCTCTGCTGTCTTATCTTCCGGCAAACCTCCACGCCGTCTATATCGGGCAACATGAGGTCCAGGATTATCAAATCGGGTTGGCGCGTAGCCAGGGAAAGGGCCGTAAACCCGTCGCCGGCTACCAATACTTCATAGCCTTCATAAAGGAGTATGCGCTTTAATAAAGAGGTAATTTTTTCATCGTCATCGACCACCAAGATAACGGGCTTCACGGTTCTCAACCTCCTCTTTGAGGGAACAGCCGCCCGGCCCTGAAATAATTATACCTCACTAATGCCCTTTTGGGCCGCCCTACACCTAAAGACTAAGGTCTTGGGGAGCACCAAGAAACCGCATGTCCAACGCTGTGGCTGTAAACAGGTGTCCGCGGCACCCACACTTGGGACTAGTCTGTAGGACCGCCCTCATACTCTGTATCCCGGCTGTTTCTTCCCTCCACAAGGAACCGTGAGCAAGCGAAAAAAATAGTCGGGCGTGGCCTAGCACAACGACACCCGATATTTGAGGTAACAGCCACTTTCCACCGGCTTCGGGTCCGGAGCAGGAGAGAGTTTCAATCATCGCTTCCAGGATGGGCCTGTGTCGGGTGACATCTACCTTCAATAACCCCTCATCTCCCTTTCCCTGGCAAGAAGGACCAAGATTAACACCGCCTTAATCTAGTCCTACCCTGCTGGCTGGAGCTGCGGCAGCAGGCGGGGTAAGAGATAAGATATTATCACCCGCCCTCCAGGTCAGGGGTGAGTTATGCTTCCCGACCTATCTGAAAAGAGCAGTTAGGGATTAACATGTTATTTGAGAAAAGAAGCCTCAGCGACATTCCCACCATAGTCGCTGAGGCTTCTTTGCCTCACAATCTTGAGGACGTCCTTTGGTCCAACTTGGTTCTGAAAACCCGCAGTTTCGTTCACAGGATATAGTTCCTTACCGTCTAGGCCCTGGTTTGCCAAAATCCATCTTCTCCAGGCAGGAGAGGATTTCCTGGGCCTTCTCGGCAGTTAGCTTGCCTTCACTGACGCGCCGGTCCAATTCGGCTTTCTTCTCAGCCAACCACTTTTCTTTGACCTGTTCCAGGGTCATGCCTTTCTCGCTGGCTATTTGTTCCAGGGTCTTGCCCGATTTGAGCTCCTGTTTAAGCTCTTGAGGAGTCATCCCCAAAATACCGACAATGTCTCCCGGGCCACCCCCGGCATGGCACCTGCCAAACTTATGTCCAGCAACACCCCATAGTGGCTAAAAGGGTGCGCAGTTCATGGGAGACATCAGCCACAAAAACGCGGCTGGGCGGCGTAAGCCTTTTGTAGCCTCAGATAGGCGCTCTGGAGGCGGGCCAACATGGCATTGAAAGTTGCCGCTAGCCGACCAACTTCATCCATAGGCCCTTTATAGGGCAGCCGCCTAGCCAGGCCCTTCCCTAAGGCTTTTAGCTTCTTGCATCTGGGTATGAACATCATCAACCTCCCACAAACAATTCCATTATCCAGCGGCTAACTGAAGCAGTCGCCCAAGAGGTACAAATAAGGCTACTCGCCTACGCTTGTAGCCGGACCGCGCGCCCCGCCTTACTCGAAGCGCAAGGCCTCAATGGGGTTCGCGCTTGCCGCCCGCTTGGCAGGATAGTAACCGAAGAATACGCCCACAGCGGCAGCGAAACCCATGGCCAGGGCTATGACCCAGGGCACCAGTACCATCTGCCACCCGGCCAACCAGCTTAAAAGGTGAGTGACGCCCCAGCCTATACCTACTCCGATAATTCCTCCGCTTATGCTGAGCATGAACGCCTCTACCAAGAACTGGACAAGAATGTCGGAAGGAGTTGCGCCTACCGCCATCCTAACCCCGATCTCTCTGGTGCGTTCGGTTACCGAGACCAGCATTATATTCATAATGCCTATGCCGCCAACTACCAGGGATACTGCCGCAATGCCGCCCAGCAAAAACGTCATGATCCTGGTAGTGTCCTCTATGGCCGAGAGCACGTCAGCCATGTTCCTGATAGTAAAATCGTCGGGCACGTTGGGGGCTACGCGGTGGCGCTGCCTTAACAGGGTAGTAATGACCTCCTGTAGTGCGGGCAGGGCCTCGGCCGCCTCGGCCTGCACGTTAATCTGCCTTACGTATTTGGTCCCCATCAGCCGTTGCTGGGCAGTAGTTAGGGGTACGTAGATGGCGTTATCCTGATCCATACCCCCCATGCTCGCACCCTTAGGAGTAAGCACCCCGATTACAGTGAAAGCCAGTCCCTTAATCTGAATGCGGCTACCTACCGGGTTGGTATCTGGAGGGAAAAGGTTATCTGCTACCGTCCGGCCGATCACGGCTACCATGGACATGTGGGTAACGTCAGCCTCGGTGAAAAACTCCCCCGCTTCAAGGGGCCAATCTCTTATGGCCTGCAAGGAGGGAGTGGTACCGCTGACTGTGGCCGTCCAAGTCTGGTTGCCGTAGACAACTGTAGCATCGGTGGATACCTCCGGCGCCACATGCTTAACCATGGGCAGACGCGCTATGGCCTGAGCGTCTTCATATGTTAAACGGTTGGTGACGGAGGCTCCCATGACCGGCCCCGTGCTGTAGCCCGGCGTGATAAGCAGGAGGTTAGATCCCATGCTGGCAATCCTTTCGGTAACCCTGGCCCTCGCCCCCTGGCTCAAAGCCACCATGACGATGACCGCCATCACGCCGATAATGATTCCCAGCATGGTCAGGGACGAGCGGAGTTTATGGGCGAGGATGCTCCTCCACGCCATTTGAAAAGCGGTCAAGAAGACCACGAACCGTTCACCTGCCCTTGCAGTATATCCCCTGAAGGCTCCGCCATAATGGGTTCGGCTACCCTTTCATCCGCCACGAGCATTCCATCCCGGAGCCTCAAGATTCTCTGGCAGTGGTAAGCGATATCCGGTTCGTGGGTGACTATCACTATGGTCAGACCGCGCTCCCGGTGGAGGGTCTGCAGCAGATACATTATATCAGTGCTCGACTTGGAATCAAGCTGACCGGTAGGCTCGTCGGCAAGGAGAAGCTCTGGATTGTTGATAAGGGCCCTTCCTATGGCCACCCTTTGCTGCTGCCCGCCGGAGAGCTGGTTGGGAAGGTGGTGCTCACGCCCGGCTAAACCCAGAGTCAGTAAAATGTGCCGGGCGCGCCTCTCCCTCTCCTTTCCGCCCACCCGGGCATACACCAGGGGCAGGGCCACGTTCTCCAGGGCTGTGGCCCGCCCGAGAAGATTGAAGTTCTGGAACACGAAACCAATGTACCGGTTACGGATGCCCGCCAGCTCATCCGTATCCATGGCAGTCACATCCTTGCCTGCCAGGACGTACCGGCCCCTATCAGGCTTGTCCAGGCACCCCAATATATGCATCAGGGTCGATTTCCCGGAGCCTGAAGGACCCATAATAGCCACCATTTCACCGCGGTTAATGGTGAAGGACACATCCCGGAGAGCGATAACGCCGTGGTTGCCACCCTGCTCATAAATCTTGGTTAGACCCTCAACCTCTATAAATACCTGGCTCACCTACCCTGGCTCCCCCCTTGCCGCGGCATGGTTACTGGCACAGGACCGCCAGGAAAACCGGGAGATCTCTGGGTTTGACCGCCAGAGCTAGTAGTCTGCTGTGACTGCTTGCCAGCGATCATGCCGACAACAACCTTATCGCCCTGTTTTAGCCCTTCTAGCACTTCAACATACTGACCATCGCTCAGGCCAACCATGATCCTGCGCGGAACGGGCTGGTCGTTTTCAAGTACCAGAACAACTTTGGTGGAATCCCCTGCGGTTCCTTCTCTCTTGGCTCCTCCCTGGCCTGCTTGGACGCCGGTGCCTCCTCCAGCTGTTCCTGGTGCACCTCCCGGAGCCTGGCGTTTCAGATAGTTTTCAGCAAAACTAAGCGCCATGGTCGGAAGGGCCAGTACATCAGACTTCTTCGCCAGAACAATACTGGCTGTAGCTGTCATGCCGGGACGAAGCTGTTTAGCAGGATCTTCCACGGCCACCAATACCTCAAAAATCTGGACGTTAGATTGGGTAATGGCCTGGGGATATATTTTCTTAACCTTACCTTTAAAGACGATATCGGGGTAGGCCGCTACAGTAAACTCTACGTCTTGATCGAGCTTAACCTTCCCTATATCAGCCTCGTTCACCCAGGCCCGTAGCTGGAGCTCCTCGCTTGCCAAGGTAATAAAGGCAGCATCCTCGCTACTTCCCCCCGCGCCACCGCGCTGTCCGACCTCGCCATTTACCTTGATCACTATGCCGTTAAATGGCGCGCGGAGTGTAGCATTCCCCAAGTTGAGGCGGGCCAGTTCAAGCTGGGCCCGATCAGCTTCTACGGCTGCCTTGGCTGCCTCTATGTCCTCAGTTCGGCTGCCCTGCTTGAGGATATTGAGGGTCTGCTGCGACTGCTCTAGTTTACTCTTAGCGCTGGCTAGCGCCTGCTCGGCCTTTTCTACATCGGCTGCGGGAGCGGCTCCCGCCTCAAAGAGCTTTTGCTGCCTTTCAAGCTCCTTAAGGGCTATCTCATAGGCTACTCGGTTAGCCTCTACTTCAGCTTCCCTTTGGGCTATCTCCTCCGGCCGAGAGCCAGCCATCTGCAGTTTAAGCTGCGCCTCTGAGCGTCTTAAATTGCTCTCAGATTGGCGCAGCTGAGCCTCCAGTTCCACAGTATCCTGCTCGGCCAGAACCTGGCCCTCTTTAACCCTGTCACCGGGTTGCACGTATATGGCTTTTATTAGGCCACTGTTCTTAAAGTTTAAGCCTACCGTGCGGACCGGTTCAATGATCCCGTTGGCCTGGATTACATCCGCGATGTTGCCCTTGCCCACCATTACCGTAAGATAGTTAGGCTTGGCCTTTACCATTTGGTACCGATAGACAAAGTAACTAGCGGCTGCTCCCAGCACCAATAGCATTATCAGCGGCCACTTCAATCGCCTCAACCTATACCTTATCCTTACACTAGACGCGACTTGTTCGGGATTCACTATCGTTCGTCCCTCCGTAGCCAATTTGGTCACAGGTTTACTAATGCAACCTTTGCAAAGCAGTTTCTGCTTTGGAAATGGCTATTAGGTTTACCTCCAATCACTTAACTAAGATACTTCATACTCGACGCCCCGGTTATTTCCTCCTGCTCAAAGCTTAAAATAAGTTAAGAAAATTGGGTAGCTTTGCCTAGCAGAGCGCCACCCGATATTCGCGCAGCCAAAAATCTATCTGGGCTAAATAAGCCAGGAGCTGCGGTAGTCTCATGAGTTGGCCGAACCAGGGTGGGTCGAACTCAGCGCCTGACTCAACAAGAGTGCGGATAGTGGCGACATCGACCAGGGGAAGCAGGGGCGAGTCGGCTTGGTTGAGGATATCCCGCACCCAGGCACGCATAGCATCCAAAAAGGCAGGATTATGGGTCTTGGGATACGGGCTTTTGCGCCGCGCCAGTACCTCTTCAGCCAGTACGCCTTTTAAAGCCCGGCGCAAGAGGCCTTTTTCTTTCTCATCCACATACTTCAGTGTCCAGGGAACATTCCAGACATACTCTACCAGGCGATGGTCACAGAAGGGTACACGCAGCTCGAGACCCACCGCCATGCTCATACGGTCATTGCGGTCTAGTAAGGTGGGCATCCAGCGGGTAAGGGTCAGGTAGAAAATTTCGCGTATGCGGGCCTCGAGAGGATCTTCTACCGGCAGGCGGGGCACCTCGGCCAATGCCTCCCTGTACCGGTCGGCCACGTATTCTTGAGGCCGGATCTCTTTTATTAGCTCAGGCGAGAGTAAGCGGATCCTTTCCTCTAGCTTAAGGGACCAGGGAAAGGTTTCGGCCAAGAGTGCCTCCTGGCGCCGAAACCACGGGTAACCGCCAAAGACTTCGTCCGCACATTCGCCTGACAAGCCTACGCTCGCCCCTTTCTTAATTTCGCGGCAGAAGAGGTAAAGGGAGGCATCGATATCTGCCATCCCTGGCAAATCGCGAGCCCGGACAGCTGCTGTTAAGGCTTCGACCAGCTCTGTAGTATCAACCACGACGGTATGATGATTAGTACCCATAAAGGCCGCAACCCTTCTCCCCCAATCCCTGTCAGAGGTGGGTTCGAACTCATTAGGCCTATAATAGCTCTCGTTGCCAGCATAATCTATGGAATATGTCTTAAGGGGTTCCAAACCCTTTCGTCGCAGTGCTTCCGCGGCAAAGGCAGTAATGGCGCTCGAATCAATGCCGCCGGATAGTAGAGTACAGAGAGGAACATCGGATATAAGCTGCCGCTCGACGGAATCCTTTAAAAGCTCCCTGACCTTAGCAACGGTGGTATCCAGATCATCCCGGTGAGGATGACTGTGAAGCCTCCAGTACTGGCGTATAGAGATACCGTTTTGGTGATACAGCAGGCAGTGTCCGGGTTTGAGCTCGGCAACACCTTTAAATACTCCGTACCCCGGTATGCGGGCCGGGCCTATAACAAAAATCTCGGCCAGCCCTTCGGCATCTATTTCCGGACGAACCGCCGGGTGGGCAAGAAGAGCCTTTAATTCCGAAGCGAAAAGGAAAGCGCTACCCCGCTGGGTATAGAACAGCGGTTTAACGCCCAAGCGGTCGCGGGCTAAGAACAGGGTTTGCTTCTTTGCGTCCCAGATGGCGAAGGCAAAAATGCCGTTCAGACGTTCGACACATTCCATCCCCCATTCCATAAAGGCGACCAGGATAATTTCAGTATCAGAACGGGTTTGGAAAAAATGTCCGCGGGCCTCCAGTTCCCTGCGTAGCTCTGGCATGTTATAGAGCTCGCCGTTGTAACTAATGATGTACTTATCCTCACCCCTCTTACGAACCATAGGCTGGCTTCCGCCTTCGGGATCGACTACTATCAGGCGGCGGTGGCCCAGGGCTGCCCAGGGTGACAGCCACATTCCACCGGCATCCGGTCCCCGGCAGGACAGAGTTGCAATCATCCCTTCCAGGATGGGCCTGTGTCGGGTCACATCTACCTCCCAATCTATCCACCCGCTAATGCCACACATGAATTCCTACCCCCTTAAGAAAAAATAAAAGACGTCCCCGCACATGGTGCTAAAGGACGTCCTTGCCCTTTAGTTTTTATTATATGATTGGGGGTGCGTCCCGTTTACCTGGAAGGTATCTGTAACTATGATTGGTGGCATTAATAGGCGTAGAGGTTGCCGTAAGGTCGGCTGTTTAATGGAATCAATTTTATAAAGGGTTCAGATAGAATTCTATCGCTATCCAGGTCAAAATAACTGGCAAATTCTTCTACAATAGACTTGAGGCGTTTACAGTCCTCCTCGCTGGGCTCTACAGCTTTGGCCTCCTTGCCTAAGAATACTCCATTAAGTTCTCCCCGGATAAAAATTTCTCCTCCATGCATACCGGTAGCCAGATAGTTGCCCACCAGTCTTTCACCTGGTCTAAGATCTAGGCCCAGGAGAACCAGGGTTCCCCCGGCCATATATTCGCCAAAAAAGTCCCCTGCTCTGCCCCCGACTACAATTAAAGGATTTTTCTCCTTAAAAGCCTTCATATGAATACCTACCCGGTAACCTACGTTACCGCGAACAAAAATCTTACCGCCCCGCATGGAATAGCCGGCAATATCGGTAGCATGCCCGTGAATAATAACCGTACCGTCATTCATGGTATTGCCCACCCCGTCCTGGGCGGCGCCATATACTTCAATGTGCAGCCCATCCATAAGGGCAGCGAGATTATTGCCTGGAACTCCATAAATTTTTAATTTGGCTTTACCTTTTATACCGGTACCGATATATCGCTGTCCATTAACGTCCTCAATAACCAGCTCATCTTCACCGTTATCCAGCAGCGACCTGATTTTCTCATTTAACTCCCGGTAACTTAAACCCCGGGCATTTAACTTTTTCACTCCATTCCCACCCCTTGCTTTTCACTCCGCAAGTTTAGCTTCCCAGAGCTCTGGAGGTATATACAGAAAACCAAACCCTTTTTGCAAAAGCTTATCCTTGAAAGGTGTAACATCCACCTGCTCTTCTATCAAACGCCGGTAAAGGCCAGCACGGTCGAACTGATTAATAAAAAGGGCCCCTACTAGATGGTTATTATCCAACACCAGTTTTCTGTAAATCCAGTTCTGTTCCTGCTTTTGGACCAGTACCTCAAAGCCTTCCTCCGGTTCACAGGCAGTAATACCCATGCTAATGGTGTGCAAGCCCAGGAAACCCAGAGCATTATAGGCCGGTCCCGGTATATACCTTTCCTTGGCCCCGGCCATATTGCGGCCAGCTATCCGGCCCTGCCTGGCGGCATTAGGAAGAAGGGGGGGATTGCCCGCCACCACATCTCCTGCAGCGTAAATCCCGGGAAGGCCTATATTTAAATATTCATCTACCACTACGCCCCGGTTCAAATTCACGCCGGGCACATTTTCCAACAATTCCACATTGGGCCTAACACCAATAGCCACTACCAGTATATCGCAGGTTAACTGCCGGCCGGACTGGAGGTCGAGCTCTAACCGGCCCTCATTATTACGCCTGCCACCCAGGATAGTATCTTGCAAGATTACAGTTACCCCCTGCTCCTCTAGAAAGCGGGTAGTCAGGGCTGCTGCCTCTCGGTCCAGAACGGCGGACCAGATACGGGAAGCCAGTTCTACTAAGGTTACCCGCACACCCCTTTTAATAAGGCTTTCCATGGCTTTTAGCCCGCTGGGCCCGGCGCCCAGGACTACGGCTTCTTTACCTGAGGAAGCCGCTTTAGCTAAATAGAGGACATCATCATAAGTTAGAAAAGTAAAGTAATCTTCAACCGTAAGTCCGCTAAGCTGAGGGACTATGGCTTTGCCTCCGGTAGCTATGAGCAGGCGGTCATAGGGTACAGAAGAACCATCGTCTAATTTAACTTCCCGCCGGTCAACATCCAAGCCCACGGCTTTTTTCCCTAGGAGCACGTTTATTTTATTCTTTTGATAAAACTCAACAGGTTGGTAAGGCATTTTTTCAGAATCAGTCTTGCCTTCCAGCCAGTAAGATATTAAGGGCCGGCCGTAGGCGTAGTAATTCTCGGCTGAAATGACGGTTATCGAGCCCTCGCAATCCATCTCGCGTATCCCCTGGCAGGCGTTAACCGCGGCCACAGAATTGCCAATTATTACGTACCTCATACTCCTGCTCCTCTCTCTTCATAGACCAGAGCGCCATTGGGGCAATGGGCCACACAAGCCGGTTCAGGCAGGTCTTTGCACAAGTCGCATTTTAGCGGGACAGGTCTGCCATTACGATGGCCCGGGCGAATAGCCCCATAAGGGCAACTGGCTACACAGGTCCAGCAGCCCACGCATTTATCTTCCTGGCAATAAACAATTCCTGTATCGGGATCCTTTACCATAGCCCCGGAGATGCACCCCTCCACACAGCGCGGTTCAGGGCAATGGCGGCACTGTACGGCCAGAGATTCGGGCCACCTTTCTTCTACCAAGACGCGGTGAGTACCGCGTAAATTTTCCCGTTTAAAAGCCTTCCATATGTCACGGCTCCTGGAGTGGGCGGTAACACAGTACACTTCGCACAGGTGGCAGTTCATGCAATATTCCCGGCGCGCGTAAACTTTTTTCACCACTGTTCACCCCTTTTCCACCTCTCCCATGGGCTGGCGCAAGGGCACCTTTTCGCATATTTATAGGCTCGCATTGCCTGGGGAGGCCCTGTTCTACATACCTTCTCCGGCGTGCTTGACGCCCAAAAGTTTTAATTCAGTTTCCGTCAGGCCCACACCCCGCAGGTGGAGCCGGTTCCCTCGCAGGCTCTCGATGGAATTGATGCCCATACCGCCGAGCATCTCCTTGATTTCCCGGGACCATCCATGGAGCAGATTATAAAGCCTTTCGGCCCCTAATTCTGGATTTATACGCCTGGTCTTATAAGGATCCTGAGTAGCAATGCCCCAGCTGCACTTGCCGGTGTAGCACTTTTGACAGAGATGGCATCCCAGGGCTATCAGAGCCGCAGTGGCAATATAAACAGCATCGGCTCCCAGAGCAATGGCTTTTACCACATCCGCACTGCAACGAAAACCGCCGGCGGCTACCAGGGAAACTCGGTTGCGGATACCCTCTTCGCGTAGCCGCTGGTCTACGGCGGCAATAGCCAATTCTATGGGAATGCCCACATGATCCCGGATCATCAGAGGAGCAGCACCGGTACCGCCCCGGAAACCGTCAATGGCGATAATATCAGCACCGGCCCGGGCAATACCGCTGGCAATAGCTGCCACATTATGCACAGCAGAAATTTTTACGGATACAGGTTTCTGATAGCGGGTGGCTTCTTTCAAGGTAAAAATGAGCTGCCTTAGGTCTTCAATGGAATAAATATCATGATGGGGTGCCGGGGAAATGGCATCCGTACCTTCCGGTATCATCCGGGTAGCGGCAATAGAGGCCGTAATTTTCTCCCCGGGCAGATGGCCGCCGATACCCGGTTTAGCTCCCTGGCCGATTTTAATTTCAATAACCCGGGCAGCATTGAGGTAATCGGTATGGACCCCGAAACGCCCCGAAGCCACCTGGACTATGGCATGGTCCGCGTATTCGTAGAGATCTTCGGGCAGCCCACCTTCTCCCGTGTTAAAGAGGGTACCGTATTCCCTGGCGGCCCTGGCCAGGGCTTCAAAGGCCTGGCGGCTGATGGCACCGTACGAAACTGCCGAAAACATAATGGGGGTTTCCAGGGCCACCAGGGGTGGCAGGTCCGACGCATCGCCCTCGTCGGGGGTGACACAATCCGGGCGGCTGCCCAGATACGTCCGGAGTTCCATGGGCTCCCGCAGGGGATCGATGGAAGGGTTGGTGACCTGGCTCGCATTGAGCAGCAACCGGTCAAAGTAACCGGGAAAAGGTTTATCGTTCCCCATGCCGGTAAGAAGGACCCCCCCGGTAGCCGCCTGCTTGTTAATGTTATGAATATATTCCGGCGTCCAGTGGGCATTAGCCTTATAGGGCACCCGGTTTTGTTCGATACGTAAAGCCCTGGTAGGGCAAAGGCAAACACAGCGCTGGCAGGCTACGCAATTATCCTCAATAGTATAAACCCGGTCCCCTTCCGCGTCGTATTGCTGGGCTTCAAAACCGCACTGGCGGACACACACCAGGCACTTGATACATTTTTCTTCATCCCGGATCACCCTAAATTCAGGTGGATTCATGCTGATAGGCGACATGCACACTCCTCCTCCAGTTTACCAAGGACGGGTTCGCCACCCGATGGGTACCATACCCGCTCCAGCTCTGGACAGATCTCCCGTATGGCCGCCTCTTCGCTGGCCACATAAAGGGTTGCACCGTGCTCCCCGGCAACCAGAGGCCGCAGCTTTATGCGGTCGTTTAAAGCCATCAATCCCTCAGGAAAACCTACGATTATAGAGAAAGGGCCATTAAGGAGGAGGCTCCCGTAAACCACCCGTAACCGGCGATAGAGTATTTTCCTCGGGGGCTCCATTCCGTCAATTTCCTGCCAGAACGGCGGTGCCAGTACCTTAGCCGCCATTTCCATGGGCAGGCCGTGCCGCCTTACTAACAAATCTACGGCATAAGCGATAACTTCGGTATCCGTTTGCAGGGTAATTTTATAGCCGAACATCTCCAAAAACCGGCGGTTAGCTCCGTAGGAAGAAATTTCTCCATTATGGACTACCGACCAATTTAGAAGGGTAAAGGGGTGAGCTCCTCCCCACCAGCCCGGCGTATTGGTGGGAAAACGGCCGTGGGCGATCCAGGTATAGGCTTTGTATTCATCCAGCCGGAAAAACTCGCCGATATCTTCCGGATAACCTACGCCCTTAAAGGCTCCCATATTTTTACCGCTGGATATCACATACGCGCCCGGGATGGTGTCGTTGATGTGCATCACTAATTGGGTCATAAAATCTTCTTCGTCCTCTTGGGCCTCTCTAATCTTGGACAGGCGCGGTACCACAAAATACCTCCACAGCCCGGGAGCCTTACCTATTGAGCGGACACGGCGAGTGGGAATGCGGTCCTCGGCTTCAACATGAAAGTTCTCTTTGAGCAGGTCTTCTACCTGGTAGCGGCTGTGCTTGTCATCAAAGAGCAGGTGCAGGGCGTAATAATCTTTGTGTTCCGGATAGATGCCGTAAGCAGCAAACCCGCCGCCCAGGCCGTTAGAGCGTTCATTCATCAGGGCAATGGACTCTATAATGCGTTCTCCCGTCTCCCGCCTGCCGTCGCGGTTAATAAAGCCGCTGAGGGCACAACCGGCGGGAATCCGCCGTTTACCTTCCCGATACATCTATTTCCTCCTTCCCGAAAGCGAGCGCCCGTTAGAACTTGGTGAGGTACCGCTCTAACTCCCACGGGTGCACCGTCGTCCGGTACTGTTCACATTCCAGCCTCTTGGCCACCATAAAACGCTCATAAATATGGCTTCCTAGGGCCTCCTTGATTATCTCGTCTTTCTCCAGTTCGTTCAGGGCCTCATCCAGGGTGGACGGCAGAACGCCTATACCTTCCCGGGCCCGTTCTTCGGAAGTCAAGGCATAAATATTCTTATATACGGGGGGAGGGGGTGCCATCCGCTTTTTAATGCCGTCCAGTCCGGCTTTGAGCAGGACGGCAATGGCCAGATAAGGATTAGCCGAAGGATCAGGGTGGCGAACCTCTATACGGGTTGAAGGCCCTCGTTTAGCAGGAACGCGTATAAGGGGACTCCTGTTCCTTGGCGACCACGCTATATAAACGGGAGCTTCATAGCCAGGTACCAGGCGCTTGTAAGAGTTGACCGTGGGATTGGTAATAGCCGCCAGCGCCCGGGCATGAGCCATAATACCGGCGATAAACTGATAAGCTATTTCGCTGAGCTCCAGTTCTCCCTGGGGATCGTAAAAGGCATTCTGCCCATTTGAGAAGGAGAGAGAAATGTGGCAGTGCATACCGGAACCGTTGATACCATATATGGGTTTAGGCATAAAAGTGGCGTGGAGGCCGTGGCGCTGGGCTATAGTCCGCACCACAAACTTAAAGGTTGCAATCCGATCGGCTGTGGTTAAAGCATCAGCGTATTTAAAATCGATTTCGTGCTGTCCGGGTGCGACTTCATGGTGGGAAGCTTCAATTTCAAAGCCCATTTGTTCCAGGGTCAGTACCATATCGCGGCGGGCATCTTCCCCCAAATCTACGGGAGTAAGGTCGAAATAGCCGGCCCTATCGTGGGTTTCCAGGGTGGGACGCCCGGACTGGTCGGTATGGAAGAGAAAGAACTCGGCTTCGGGCCCCACATTCAGGACAAAACCCATCTCTTCAGCTTCCGCCAGCACCCTCTTCAAAGTATTCCGCGGGCAGCCCGGAAAGGGGGTACCGTCCGGGTGATAAATATCGCAGATGAGCCGCGCTACCGTCCCTTCATGGGGCCTCCAGGGAAAAACGACAAAAGTATCCGGATCGGGATAAAGATACATATCCGATTCTTCAATACGGACAAAGCCTTCAATGGAAGAACCGTCGAACATTAATTCATTATTTAGGGCTTTAGGAAGCTGGGTTATTGGAATGGCTACATTTTTTAATACACCGAATATGTCCGTAAACTGCAGCCGGACAAATTTAACGCCCCATTCCTCCGCCTGCTTTAAGACCCTAGCCCTCTTTTCCTTGTCATTCATGGGAGAAACCTCCTTTTGCAATTTATTGAAAGAAAAATTAAAAGCGTCCCCGCAGAAGGTAATTACGTTTACCTTTCTGCTTAGAGGACGCCGTTGCCCCTGAAAATAAACGAGCACTACCAAGGAAAAACTTTATTTCTTATGCTGCTCTCTTTTTTGCAGGTCGTAGGCCATAATTATAGCCTCGGCCACACTTTTCATGGGGACGCACCTATCCATACTTTGCCGCTGGATGCGTCGATAAGCCTCGGCTTCTGTTATACCTAAATGTTCCATAAGAATTCCTTTCGCCCGTTCAATGAGCTTGCGGGCAGCTAAGGTTTCCTTTAGTTTGCTTATCTCTCCTTCTAAACGGGCCAGCCTTTCATAGTTGGCCAGGGCGGCTTCTACGGCAGGTAAAAGGACGTTTTCCCGCACCGGTTTGATCAAGTAGGCAAACACCGGAAAATCCCGCGCTTTACTGATGATATTGCGGTGCCAGGAGGAGGCCAGCATAATAATGGGCGCTACTTGTTTTTCATTGATGAACCTTGCAACCTCCAAGGCGCCGGTACCTATTAGTTCACTATCGAGAATGACCAGGTCGGGGTGCAAGGTATGAATTAACCTCAGGGCTTGGGAACCGTCCTGGGCCGTTCCTGCTACCAGATACCCTTCCCGCTGCAACACCTGCCTCAAAGACTGAAGGGAGGTCTGGTCGGACGATGCCAGAAAAATCCTGGGCTGACGCATTGAAGGCCCCACCTCTACAATAAATACCGATGACCTCGCCACCCCTTTGCGGCCAGTCTAGGACACCATTGCCCTGTTGCTTTATCATTATAGGTTAAGGTGGAGACAAAAACAATAGGTTAAACCGCTGAATACTGTATTATGAGAAAGATTTTCATAATGTAAAAACAGTCACCCGGGCAACTTCCCCATCGGGCAGCATATATTGTCCTTGAGAGGTCTTCTTCAAGGCCCTAGAGATTTTGGGCGGTCAAAAGGGGGGTCCGTATGCCTCAGGGCAAATTTCGAAAGGTCTTTCCTGGCGGTAACACTTGTTACGGCTTTTATTCCTTTTACGATTACATTATCGAACCGGATGCCACGCGCATATTTGTGGTCAAAGGCGGGCCTGGAGTGGGGAAGTCGACCTTTATGCGCAAGATCGGGGAAAGCATGCTGGAACGGGGGTTTGAGGTGGAATTTCACTGCTGCTCCTCTGACAACAATTCCCTGGATGCTGTAGTAATACCCGGCATAAAAGTGGCCCTCATCGACGGTACAGCCCCACATATCGTGGATCCTAAAAATCCCGGGGCTGTGGATGAGATTGTGCATCTAGGCGATTTTTGGGATGAGGAAAAAATGCGCGAGCACAAGCAGGAGATCCTGGAAGCCAATACCCGGGTAAATCGCCTTTTTCGTATAGCGTATAGTGCTCTAAAGGAGGCCAAGGTCATCCGCGATGAATGGGAAGATTATGTGGCGGAATGCACTAACGAAGCTTTAGTCAACCGCGCTGAAGCAAAGCTTTTGGACGCCGTATTTACTGGGGTTGCGGCCCGGTACGATCGCCCTCCCAAAGCCCGCCACCTCTTTGCTACTGCCATCACACCGGAAGGAATTGTAACCGGAAACGTAGAAACTTTGCTCCACGAGGTTAACCGGCTCTATACTATATCAGGAGAACCCGGTTCCGGGGTCACCAGAATACTGGAGAGGGTGGCCAACACCGCCCTCAGCAAATGCCTGTTTACCGAAATATACCATTGCCCCTTTAACCCTGATAACTATGATTTGATTATAATGCCGGAAATTAAAGTGGCTGTGATGAACGTGGAACCGCCCCATACTTTCGACCCCTCTCCCTTTAGCCACCTTATCGCTATGTCCATAAA
>LDZR01002251.1_pt1 | contig 22992 bp, 30 predicted proteins | sample 615371 | NCBI WGS metagenome assembly LDZR01 (sample SAMN03408294, study PRJNA278302) | terrestrial metagenome | isolation source: oil reservoir sample K2 | place: USA: Alaska, North Slope, Kuparuk formation | collected 2013
GAAAAGTTTCCCTCAGCAGTTCAAGGCCTTGGAACTCCTAGAAATTGAAACCCAAGAAGAACGTAGAGTCCTTTAAGAGATAGCTTCATTGTAAGATTGAAACCGTCGAAAAAATAAACAGTAGAAAAGGTACAAGTCAGATATTTTATCCAAAAGCCTGTGAAACTTTCAATTAATCAACCACCATCCCTAACACTTGTTCTTTATCGATAGGCACTTCCTGCACGTCAACGATTTCGATGTCGCCCTTCATTAGGCCTTCTTTCTTGATGTATTCTTTGACCAGCATTATTATAAATACCGACTAATTTGCTAAACTTCTCCATACTCTAAACGATTAAGTTTCCGGAAAGAACTCCTGCCTGTCTTTAGAGTCTTCTCTAGGTGCTGGATACCTTCTTCAATGCAACTATGCCATCTACACAAGCGAGCATACTTAATTGTATCTTCTAAGAACCATTTTAGGTCTTCAAGAGCATCCAGCTTTTGTTGGATTTTTGAAATTTCAGCGGGATCTTTTGTGTGTCTGAGTAATCTCTCGTACCTTCTAATTTCACGTTTACAGGAAACGAGTAGCTCCCGAACTTGATGTAGTAGATTATAGTACCGCTCCAGCAATGAATTAGAGGTTTTTCCAAGTGGGGTTATAGTTGGCATGAATATCCACCGCTAGTAACTTACACTTAACTGATCAAATTTCTTACTATTGCATATGTGACTCATGCCTACATTTGACATATGGGTGTCAAATTAAGTACTTGATATAATGTAAACTTATTGTTACGCTTGTTAATAGTAAAAAATATGTTCAGGAGACTACTAAACAAAAGTTGTCTTTAGTTTTAAAAAAGCTAAAAATGATAAATTCCAAATCATAAATCCCAACAAAAAAGAAGAAATTAATTAAAATTTTCAAAACCCATTTTCATGGTTATTGAGCTCAATCCCCTCTTCTTTTCCATTTTGGAACTCTTTTATCTCAAAAACTTTTAATGGGACTTTTTTTAAAGCTTTTCCAACAACAGCTTTTGCTATTCTCTCAGCATGTTCCAAACTCTGGGCATTGAACACTTTAAGGGTAAGATAGATCCCGACCAAACCCACATTTCCAATTACAAAAGCACTTTCAAATGGCGAACCACAAACTGGGCACTGGGAATATCCTATTTCTACCCTTACAAAGTCCAGTTTTTCCTTATTTAATGCCTTTGCAACCTTTGAAACAGCAACGTTTATTGCATCGTCTGCACTTTCAACCTCTCTCACTATTATTGGGGCCTCAAGGACAACAATATAGTCTCCCATTTTCCTCACCCGAATGCAAACAGTCTGTCATCTTCTCCTTTAAACACTCCAAGTCTTACTCCGGCGTCAATAAATCCATGGGCATAGTTTAAAGCTGCAAATGCGGTGACATAATCTCCTTTTTTGTAGTAGTATTCAGCGTCGCTATAATAGCTTTTTGCCATAGTTAAAAAGTCTTGCGCTACAAAAAAGAGAAGGCTTTTTTCATGTACTGCAATTTCTAGTTTCTCAAGAGCTTGTTTTGTGATTTCAAAATACTTCTTAAGTTTTTCTTCGGTGATCTCCCTCTCCACCGGTCTCGCCTCGATTGGAAATATTTTGGAATCCTTATAAATCTTAGCTTTTTTCTTGTGCAATCCTGGCTCAATTAGCTAACTGATTTTAATCCTGATTTGGAACTAGTCCTACATATTTACTTTTTGAGGGAACAATAGGGCGTTTAACAATGTCCCTTAAATTCTGATTTAAGAAGATTGCAGAAGCATTAACGATTGAACCATAATAGAAGTCTTAGATACCTCTTATTTCATTAAAGCAAAAGTTGTTCCAGTTCATAAAAAAGAGACACAAGAGGAGCCTAAACCTAAGTAAAGAAATGAAAAATGGGAAGGACCATAAGGAATGGGATATTGCTGAGGTTCATTTTGAACTTTACTGTTGCAAATATAGGTTATTTTATATCTTAATAGATAACAAGGGACAAACTAATATTCCCTTTCAAACATGTGCCCTATTCGCTTATGTGTGAAAATGTGTATTGTTTCTTATATTTAATGAGCACAGTATTCGTAATTCTAAGCGAAAGATTTATATTTGGACTTTTACTTTAATGCTTTGGGCGGGCCCGTGGTCTAGATGGTCATGACGCCACCCTTACGAGGTGGAGGTCCGGGGTTCGAATCCCCGCGGGCCCACCAAAACGATCAAGAATTCTACCCACACCATTTGGGTTTCTATAATTCACTATTTACCTTTAAACACTAAAAATATCTTCAATTTTGAAAATGCAATGCATTGATCTTAAAAAACTCGTTTGTAATGATACCTCCTGGGAATAAGCTACCAACTTTTGATTAGACTTTTTACAGCTGAAAGCCTCGCCCTTCAGGGCGGGGAGAATGTCAAAAAAGGTTTCATGGCTGTAATGCAACGTGGTCAACTACCAGTAATATTTTTAGGGAATGAAAAACAAAACTTCCATGATGGTTGCCAATGAAGAGGCGGAAATCTAAAAAATTAGATTTCCCAAAATGGACTTTGATGATATAAACAAGGAGTTTGATAAGCTAGAAAGGGACTTTGATCGTAGCTTTAAAAGGATGAAAAGGAAACTTGATTTTAAGCTATAAAAGAAAAAATCTTGGTGGTTTTAACTATTTCCTGTATTCAGTAACCATATACTCATCTTGTCTTGTTCATGAATAAGTTCCAAAAAGTTTCCCTAACAAGCGCATTAAGTTGCTCTCTTCTCCTCCTCTGGGAACTTCCACCTTTCACTTATCTTCTTGACCTGTTTAACGACTTCCCTTTCTTCTTTACCCTTTTCAAGAAGCTTCTCGAGAAAAGAAATCAAGTCGTCATAAGTATTCCTCTCAACGGGAAACGGAACCTTATCTTTTCCACCAACAGCATAGGCAAATTTGAATGGATCAGGAGGATGGGTAACCGGGTCTTTCCAGGAGGGGTGAACGTCATAAATCAGCTCAAGAACGAGAGATAATGCTCTTAACGTACTTGGGCCTAGGCCCTTAATCAGCAGAAGTTCATCATAATTACTTACACTAAGCTCTTTTGCTAGTGTTAATGCTTTTTTATTGAGTTCAAGTCTTCCAAAGCTTTGATAGCGTTCCACTATTGGTAAGACTTCCCTTTTTTCATAGGGCTTATAGAACAGTGGAGTGTAACCTTTTGATAGGGCCTCTATGCTCTTAACCTCCCTTTCGATTTTTGTGGGACTCGCTGAAATTATATCTAGGAGGGTTTTTTGATACTCTTTGCTTTCCTTCGCAATTGTATTCAGGCTATAATCCCTTTTTACTCCACTTATTCCCTTATGTGGTTCTAAAGTAAAGGATTCGATTTTTTCAGAGAACCAGTGATACCTTCTCGCAAGTTTGATGCTTGGATTCATGCCCTGTTGTACGATGGTCCACCTCCCATCTTGGTCAACAAAGAAGACATGATGATAAAGTTGGTATCCGGTTTGTAAGGCCACTGTATCAACTTTGGCAACCAGTTTTGAGGTTCTTATGTATTCATCTGCGTCGAGGCCGTATATTTCGCTTATTTGCTTTAATTCTTCGGGAGTCTCCCTGCTTTTGGCCCCTTTACCTCCTGCAGCTTTGATTCCAAGGTCTTCTTTAGAAAGCACCTCTTTTACCACTCCTGCAGTGACTGTAGTGCTCCCAGAAGAGTCCCAATCCATCCCGATTAGGTTGTTGAGTGCTTGGAACCATACTGGATCGGCCAGTCTCTCAAGAACACCCTGAGTGCCATATTCATCCACAAGAAGCTTTATGACAAGGTCTGCTAACCGTTTCATTCTAAGAGCGAGCCATCTCGGAACATGTCCCCCATGGAGGGGAAGTTCTGCAATACCTCTCCTCATCATAGAATCTTGGATGCCCATTCTATAAAAGATTTGGGTTAATTTAATAAATCTATTCTACAAAGGATTTCTTGCTATGAGAATGAAACCAAAAACATTGCCCCCTACATTAAGAGACAAAAACCGCTACATAGCTTTTCAGGTTATTGGAGAGAGGCCTTTCAAAAAAGAAGTGGTAAAGAGGGCCATTTGGGATGCCTCTCTTAAAACTTTGGGTGAACTGGGGACTGCGAGGGCGAAACCTTGGTTCATAAAGTTTGATGAGAAAACCCAAACCGGAATTGTAAGATGTGATAGGAAATATGTCGAAGAAATCCGATTCGCATTCACGTTGATAAATGAAATAAATGGTTCAAAAGTTATTATTAGGACACTTGGGGTGTCTGGAACGATAAAAAGACTTAAAATGAAATTTTTGAAAGAATTTGGATGGAAGTAATTGGGAAAAATTTAATTATCCCTTTGGTGACTATCTACAGCGGAGAGTATATAAAGGATGTAAAGAAACCCCTAACATAAAAAATTACGATAACTTTAGAGGTGATGGAAAATGGCGTTTGTACCACCACAAGCCGGATATGATAGGGCAATAACGGTTTTTAGCCCTGATGGAAGGCTTTTCCAGGTCCAATATGCAAGAGAAGCTGTTAAGAGAGGTGCCACTGCAGTTGGAGTAAAGTGTAAGGATGGCGTCGTTTTAGCTGTAGAAAAGAGGGTAACAAGTAAACTTATAGAACCAGAGAGTTACGAAAAGATTTTCCAAATTGATGACCACATAGCGGCGGCCTCAAGCGGCATAATAGCTGATGCGAGGGTTCTTGTGGATAGAGCTCGTTTAGAGGCCCAAATTTATCGTTTAACTTATGGAGAACCAGTGCCATTAACAGTTCTAGTTAAAAAGATCTGTGATCTAAAACAAATGCATACCCAATACGGCGGTGTCAGGCCATTTGGAGCTGCTCTTTTGATGGCCGGCGTAAATGAAAAGCCCGAATTGTTCGAAACCGATCCAAGTGGTGCATATTTTGAATGGAAAGCCGTTGCAATAGGAAGTGGGAGAAACACAGCAATGGCAATCTTTGAAGAAAAATATAGAGACGAAATGACATTGGAAGAGGCAATCAAGCTGGCGGTTTTGGCTTTGTCAAAAATCATGGAAGAACCCTCCCCTGAGAGCATTGAAGTTGCAGTAATTTCAGTAAAAGAAAAGAAATTCAAAAAGATTACTCCAGAAGAAGTGGCCAAATGTCTTGAAGAGGCTTTGAAAGAGGTCGAAGCTGAAGAAGTTCCCGAAAAAGAAGAAGACTATAGTGAGTTAGACAGCAACTACTGAGGTGAATACCTATGCCAGTGAGTATCGATAAAGCAGTTATTGCCAGATTGAAGACACATGGAGAAATTTTTGAAATACTAGTAGATCCATATTTGGCTAGAGACTTCAAAGAAGGCAAAGAACTCCCTGTTGAAGAAATTCTTGCCACCCCTTATATTTTTAAAGATGCTCATAAAGGGGATAAGGCAAGTGAACATGAAATGGAAAAGATTTTTGGAACAAATGACCCTTATGAAATCGCAAAGATAATTCTCCGAAAGGGAGAGGTTCAGCTTACAGCGGAACAGAGAAAGCAGATGCTTGAAGATAAGAAAAAGCAGATAGCCATGATAATTCATCGGAATGCAGTTGACCCGAGAAGTGGCTATCCTCACCCCCCTGATAGAATTCTCAAAGCAATGGAAGAGGTAGGAGTAAGAGTGGATATATTCAAAGATGCACAGGCCCAAGTTCCAGAGATAATAAAAGCTTTGAGAAGGGTCTTACCGTTAAAAATTGAAACAAAGGTAATTGCTGTAAAGATACCATCGGAGTACAGTGGAAAGGCTTATGGAGAGGTAAGAACATTTGGGAATATAAAAAGAGAAGAATGGGCGAGTGACGGGTCTTGGATGTTTTTGATTGAGATTCCAGGTGGAATTGAAGAAGAATTTTATGAGAAACTGAATGCCCTCACAAAGGGCACGGTTGTAACTAAACTTATAGAGAGGAAGGGACTATGAAAAAGATTTTTGTAAAAAATAGGGATTTAGTGGTTCCAGGGACACTCTTGGCACAAGGATCATTCAAAAATGGAAGAGGAACTTTTAAAGAAGGGAACAGACTTTACTCAAGTGTTGTTGGATTAGTCAGGGTTTCAAATGACACTGTATCGGTGGTTCCATTAGAAGGTCCATACATCCCAGAAGTTGGGGATACAGTAATTGGCAAAATAGTTGATGTAAAATTCTCAAACTGGATAGTTGATATAGGAGCTCCTTATCAAGCTGGACTTAGGGTACAAGATGTGATAGAAGGACGAGTAGATGTATTAAAGACGGATTTAAGGAAGATATTTGACATAGGAGATATAATCTACGCAAAAATAAAGGCATATAACGAGATTAATCAGATTGATTTGATTACCAAGGGAATGCCATTCAATGGAGGGCCATTAAAAGGAGGCCAGCTAGTAAAGATAACTCCATCAAAAGTTCCTCGTTTGATAGGAAAAGGCGGTTCAATGATAAACATGATAAAGAATCTTACAGGGACTAGAATTATTGTTGGCCAAAATGGATGGGTATGGGTTAGTGGAAGAAAAGAAGAACTTGAAAAGCTGGCTATAGAAGCTATTCTCAAGGTCAACAGAGAAAGTCATACCCAAGGATTGACAGATCGCGTTAGGGAAATGCTTGTTAAAAGATTAAACGAGCTTAAAGAACAGGGAATTATTGAAGAGATTCCTCAATTAGAAGAGGGTGAAGGACAATGATGGGAAAGCCTGAAGGACTCAAGCTTATTGATGAAAATGGGTATAGAGTTGATGGAAGAAAGAAATATGAACTTAGAAAAATAAAAATGGAAGTTGGAGTGCTCAAAAGTGCCGATGGTTCTGCCTATGTTGAGTGGGGTAAAAATAAGATAATGGCTGCGGTTTATGGTCCACGAGAAATTCATCCAAAGCACCTTCAAAAACCAGATAGGGCCATTTTGAGAGTAAGATATAACATGGCCCCATTTAGTGTTGAAGAGAGAAAAAAACCCGGGCCGGATAGAAGAAGTGTTGAGATAAGCAAAGTTATAAGAGGAGCCTTAGAACCAGCAGTTATTCTTGAACTATTTCCGAGAACTTCAATAGACATCTTTATAGAAGTTCTCCAAGCTGACGCTGGCACAAGAGTGGCTGGAATCACAGCAGCTTCTTTGGCTTTAGCCGATGCTGGAATCCCTATGAAGGATCTTGTTGCGGCATGTGCAGCTGGGAAAATAGATGGAGAGATAGTCCTTGATCTCAATAAGGAAGAGGATAATTATGGAGAAGCGGATGTTCCAGTAGCTATAATGCCAATAAAGAACGATATAACTCTACTTCAAATGGATGGTTATCTAACTAAGGAAGAATTCCTCGAAGCAGTGAAACTTGCAATAAAAGGAGCAAAGGCAGTCTATCAGAAGCAAAGAGAGGCTTTGAGAGAAAAGTATCTCAAAATAGTAGAAGAGGTAGGTGAGTGAAATGGAAATAATGGCTTCAATAATAAAAGATCACATCTTGCAATTACTCAAGGAGGGCAAGAGAATAGATGGCAGAGGTTTGGAGGATTTTAGACCTCTAACAATCGAAACGAATGTGATAGAAAAAGCTGAGGGGTCTGCTTTAGTAAAACTTGGGGATACGCAGGTTCTTGTTGGTATAAAAGTTGAACTAGGGGAGCCCTTCCCAGATTTGCCCGACATGGGTGTAATAACAACCAACGTTGAGTTTGTTCCACTCGCATCACCAACTTTTGAACCCGGGCCACCAGATGAAAAGGCCATAGAGCTTGCTAGAGTTGTTGATAGAGGCATAAGAGAAAGTCAGGCAATTGACCTTGAGAAACTTGTTATAGTTCCAGGAAAGTTGGTTAGAGTGGTTTTCATAGACGTACACGTTTTGGATCACGATGGCAACCTCTTAGATGCATCGGGAATAGGTGCAATTGCAGCATTGCTGAGCACGAAAATTCCAAAAGTAGAGTATAATGAGGAAACTGAGGAGGTAGTAATGCTGGAAGAGTATGAAAAACTTCCAGTAAAGAAGATTCCAATCCCAGTAACCTTCGCAAAAATTGGAGGCAGCTTAGTCGTAGATCCAAACTTTGAGGAAGAACAGGTCATGGATGGTAGGATAACGATAACAACTGATGAAAGTGGAGGCATCTCGGCAGTTCAGAAAAGCGAAGGCGGGAGTTTTAAGCTCGAAGAGATTGCATATGTAGCAGATTTAGCATACAAGAAAGCCAATGAAATTAGAGAGAAAATCCTCGGATTGTAAAGAAAGACTTATCTATGGCCTTTTTTCTTTTGAATTTTATCTTTAAGGCAGTAGGGACCCAATAAAGTGAAATTCTAATTTGCAAGCTTTTCAAGAAAAGATTTATAAACTAAACTCTAGGTTTTTAGTTGGGTTTAGGAAAAGCCTTTTAAATAAAACTTCCTCAATACCCTTCAGTTTAAGGTCATTAGAGGTGATGATCATGCCAAGAACTAAAAAAGTAGGATCCGCTGGAAGGTTTGGTCCAAGATATGGTCTCAAGATTAGAAGAAGAGTAGCTGCAGTAGAGGAGAAAATGAGAGAAAAGCATACTTGCCCAGTATGTGGTAGAAAGGCTGTTAAGAGAATAAGCACAGGGATATGGCAATGTCAGAAATGTGGTGCAACTTTCGCTGGAGGAGCTTATTTACCAGCCACACCAGCTGGAAGAATTGCTAAGAGGGGCATCTCAAGTCCATGAGCCCCTTAAAAATTTTTGGTGATATCCATGGTGGAAGTATCATATAGATGTGCAAAATGTGGGAAAGAATTCAAAATGGATTTAGCAACGATTAGGGAGATTCGCTGTCCATACTGTGGAGCTAAGATAATCTACAAGCCCAGGCCTAAAGTGGGCAGAAGAGTTAAAGCCATCTAAATTCTGTTTTTTAACACATTCAAAAAGCTTTATAACTTATTTTTGATAAACTCACAAGTGATCAGAAATGATGCTGATAACAACTTCCCACCGACCTACAAGAAGGACAAGAGGCTTTGGGCATGACCTAGAGCGTATTTTTCCAAACTCGACTTATTTGACTAGAGGTAAAAAAACTGTGCAAGATCTTCTTATTGAAGCATATGACAGGGGATACGAAAGGCTTTTGGTTATAAACGTTTGGAAAGGTAATCCTCTTAAAATGACTTTTATCAAGGTTTTTCCAGAAGATTGGGCATATATGGGCTATCTTTACCTTCACGGTATTAAACTTCAGCGAGAAATAGGGTTTAGGAATATTAGACCAATTAGGGAGGAAATGCCATTCATAATTACAACGGCTGAAAATGTGGGGCTTGATCATGTTACATTTGGACAGGTTTTTGCTGAGCTCACAAATGGGAAGTTTGTTCCGAGAGATGGGAGGACTCTTCTTTATATAGCTGACAAATATAATACGGACGTTCTTGGAGTTGTAGAACCGCATCCTAGGGGCATGGCGGTAAACTTCTATCGCTTTGATGTTTCAAAAGAGAAACCAGTGGGCCCCTTGATAAGTGTTAAAATATGGATAATGGAAGATGGCCGGAGATGGGATTACAAGGAAAAGCTCGGGATCAAGAGGAGCGAGGAAATATGAGTCGGATAAAAGGTTCAATTGAACTAGAATTCCCAAACGAAGAAATTGCAAAGATTGTTTATGAAAGCGTTCTTTTTGAACACAAAACTGTTCCATATAGGAGAAGCAGGTTAGATTTTTCTTTGAACGGTCCTAAAATAATAATGAGATTCACTGCAGAGGATAACTCCGCTTTAAGGGGCACTATCAATTCTTACCTTCGATGGATTAAAGTTGCCCTCGATGTTGCTGAGCTTTAGTTAACTATTTAAATGTTCTCTGAGAGTATAGCTCGGAATCACGATTATGGAGGTGTTGCTATGCAGAACATTCCACCACAAGTCCAAGCATTGTTAGGCCAGTTGGAGAGTTACCAACAGCAGATCCAACTTGTTATTCAACAAAAGCAAAGAGTTCAGGTAGAGCTTAACGATGCCAAAAAAGCCCTTGAAGAGATTGAAAAGACAGAAGAAGGAACCCCAATCTACAAAACAGTAGGTACATTAATTGTAAAGTCAACAAAATCAAAGGCCTTGGAAGAGGTAAAAGAAAAAGTTGAGACACTTGAAGTGCGTTTGAAGGCCTTAGAAAGGCAAGAGCAGAAACTTAATGAAAAGATTAAGGAACTTACCCAACAGATACAAAGTGCTCTTAGAGGAGGGGTAGCCGGTTAAATTTCTTTTTTAAATTTTGTGAGTGGTATATATGAAGAGGGTTATTCATATAGGCCTTCCGGAACTGAATGAAGAGGAACTCGTGAAACTCGGAGAACTTGCTCAAGAAACAGCGATAGAGTATATTTTTGCTCATTTAACGAGAAGTGAAGTAAAGGATATTGAAGTAACAACAAAATTAAACCAGGGAGATACTCTCGATTTGGAACTTGAAATTTACTTGGAAGTTCCAATATTCGTGAAAGTGGATGTGGATAATTTAGTTGAAAAGGCTCTTGAAGAGGCATACAAAAAAGTTGAGGGAAGGTTGATAGAAATTGCAAGGAAAAATAAAACTTAAGCGGTTTTTAAATAAAGCAAAGAAAAATAATTATTCTTTCATGCTTTTGTGTCACCACAATGCAGATCCTGATTCATTGGGTAGTGCTATTGCTTTTTCAAGATACTTGACAAGCATGGGACTAAAAAATAGAATTGGGGTTGCTCAGAGTATTTCTTCTTATGCAAAGAGGCTTCTTCAATTTGCTGAGGTAGAAAAAAATCCAAAAGTTGAGGAGGATGTGATAATAATATTTGACACATCCTCTCTTGAACAACTTGACCCCATTAATCTTCCCGAAGGAAAGATTGTTATAGTTATCGATCACCATGTTGAAAAAGAGAACCCTATAAAGGCGGATATCAAGATTGTGGATTCATCTAGGACATCTACAGCGGAGATAGTGTGGGATCTTTTTAAATATCTGGGGTTTCGCGATGAAATGTCGGTGAGAGCTATCTTGGCCGGGATTATCACTGATACTGCGAATTTTAGATACGCCAACGTAAAAACATTTAAAACCGTTTCTGAGATCTTAAAAATGTTTGAAATACAGATGGGGGAGATATACAATCTTGTAGTTCCAGTTACAGATGAAAACATCGATCAGGCGAAGAGAATGGCAATTTTGAAAGCTTGCCAGAGAATGGAAATTAAAAAGGTGAAAAACTATATAATTGCGATTTCAAAGGTTTCTTCTTATGAATCGCTGGCTTGTAAGACTTTTCTCCAGTTGGGGGCCGATGTTGCGATTGTGGGGAGTGAAAAGAATGGAGTTAGAATCTCATCTCGTGCAAAAGAGCATTTAATTAAAAAAGGACTTCATTTAGGCAAAATCATGGAAAAAGTGGGCCCGATTATAGATGGTTCTGGAGGAGGACATTCTGGGGCAGCTGGAGCAAACGGAAAGAAAAATCTTGATGAGGCCGTTAAGTTTTTAGTGAAAGAAATCGAAACTTTTCTAAAGAACTTGGGGTGATTCAATGAGTAGGTGCCCCCTTTGTGGCGAGGTAATTAAATGGGAAGATCTTGTGGAACAAATGCTAGTAGTGGATAATTTTCAAGAGTTACTTAAAGATAAGGACTCTTTCTTGTCTGTTTTAAACAGTTTTGCGTTTAAATGCCCAAAATGTGGTGAGGAATTCTATGGAAACAATTTAAATCAGAATGAAGCCAGCAAGGTTTTTGAACTCCTTAACGAATTCAATGGTAGTATTGATTATGAGAATAATAAAGTACGACTAAAGCTTACCAATTTGTTAGCCCTTGATCTAATGCTTGAGGAATGGGATAAGCGAGTTAAGAACAGTCGGTGATATTTATGATGGAAGATATATCGGATTTTATGGAGAGGGGTGATTTTGGGAGTGCTTTGGATTTAGCTCTTAGAATCAAAGAACCATTCCCACGACTTGAAGCACTTTCATATATTTACCTTTATGTAAAAGAAGCTAAATACATGGAAGCGGTTTTAGGAAGAATGCTTGAAACAGTGGATTCTTTAAAGGAGTCCTTGGAAAAAGCTAGGGCCTTGGCATTGATTGGTTATACTCTTTTGGCCTCAGGAGATAGTAAAGGAGATTACTTCTTTAAAAAAGCTTATCAACTTGTTAAATCTATTGATTCTACCCTTTGGAGGGCTGATGGGTATGGATACCTAGCATATTACATGGCTCTAAGTGGAAAATACAGCGATGCTTTCTACTATTATAATGTTTCTTATGAAAGTGTGGTAAGCTCCTCTGAACCATATTCCAAAGTTCTTTCTTTTCTCTACAGTTTAGCTCAGCGAATAGTTGAGAGTGCAGATAAAATAAGGTCTCCAAACGCTAGGGAGTTCTATGAGCTTGCAGCAGAAATTTATGAGAATATCAGACGAAATCTTATTGCACGAGAGCTGAGGAAAAAGGCCTCACTTATAGAAGCTGCAACACAAATGGGTAGTAAGGTGGTCTCAGATTTTCTTGAGAGAAGGGACTTAGAAAGTGCAGTTTTTGTTATCAAGTACTTGTCAGAGGAAGAAAAAGTTTTAGCGTTGCTAGAAGTAGCATATTGGCTTGTTCTTCATGATAAAAAAGGTTTAGGGAATAGTTTAGTAGAAGAGGCATTTAGGATGGTTGTTGAAAGAAAACTCCAGCCTGATGATGATTCCCTTAGAGATATTGCGTTTAAATTCCTAAAAATAGGCCAGATTAAAGATGCCTTAACTATAGTGGCCATAATAACTAACAAGGAGATCGCTTCTCAGGTATTTGCTAGAATAGCCTTGGCTTATGCTAGGAAGGGAGATAAACTCAAAGCCGTTACTGTGGCCGAGGCAATCTCTAACGAAAACGTTAAGAAAGAGATTCTAAAAGCGATTGAGGGTGATGAGGATGTGGGACACCAGTAATGACTATCGTTTGCTTGTTGCAGAAAAAGCGATAGAACTTTTCCTAAAAACAATTGAGGGAGCAAAATTCAAAGGTAAATGGGATAAGAAAAGAGCCGTACAACTTGCCAAGAGGATGATCCCTGAACTTCAGGCTCTGCGCTATTCTTATCTAGAGCCTTCAGAGCTCATTGAAACTCCTCAAATGAAAGATCTCAAAGAAAAAGTTGAAGGAATAATTGAGGCACTTGGTGGGGAAGAGTGGTATGTTAGGTTTTTAGAATTGGCTGATAGACATGAAAGGGAGAAACTTGAAGAGTCCATTGCAAAAGTTAGGTTTTTCTTGAATACGATAATGAATTTGGACAAAAGATTGGCGCTTGGAAAGATAAATGACCCAGTAATTGGTGTTGATATAAAAGTTGGAGAGGTTATGAGTGCTGGCAAGCATCCAAATGCAGACAAACTCCTTGTGTGCAATGTGAATATAGGGGATAAGGCTATTACAGTAGTTACAAATGATTTGAGTGTGAAAGAGGGCCATAGAGTTGCTGTTGCACTACTTCCACCTGTAAACTTCAGAGGGATAACTAGTGAGGGAATGTTTCTTGGAGCCAGTGAAGGAGTTTTGAAGGATGTTAATGGAGAGATTGGGGGCCTCCCTAAGGGAATTCCTTTGGATGCTTTGAAGGAAACCAGAAATCTGGTGGAAGTATTTTTGAAGGAGTGACTTTATTTTCATTTTTTGAAATGACCACTTTGGGGAGATTGGTTTTAAAATTTGTTGATTACTAGGGAAATCAATTTCACAAAAACTATAAATTATACGAAAGAGTATTATTTATTGGTGCTGCAAATGGTGAGTTCATATTTTAAGAGCCTTCTTCTTGATCTCGGAATCAACAAAGAGCGAATTGAGATACTTGAGGGGAAAGGAGGGATAGTTGAAGATGAATTTGAAGGCATTAGGTATCTCAGGTTTAAAGATTCGGTAGCCAACCTAAGAAGAGGGACGGTGCTCTTTGATTTTCATAATATTATACTTGGATTTCCCCACATAAAGAGGGTGGTACAGCTGGAAAATGGTGTAAAAAGAGTATTTAAAAGAAAACCTTTTTATGTTGAGGAAAAAGTGGATGGGTATAATGTCAGGGTTGCTCAAATTGAGGGGAGAGTGTTTGCCTTTACTAGAGGCGGCTTTATATGTCCATTTACTACAGAGCGGATTGAAGACTTCGTTAATATGGAATTCTTTAAAGATTACCCCAATTTGGTGCTTTGTGGAGAAATGGCAGGCCCAGAAAGTCCTTATCTTGTTGAGGGTCCACCATACGTAAAGGAAGATATTAAGTTCTTTCTTTTTGATATTCAAGAAAAGAGGACCGGAAAGTCCCTCCCTGTAAAAGAAAGGGTAAAAATAGCAGAAGAGTATGGAATTCCAAGTGTTGAGATTTTTGGCATTTATGATATTTCTAAAATAAATGACCTTAGAGAGCTTATAGAAAATCTTAGGGAGCAACGAAGAGAAGGAATTGTGATGAAAAGTTTTGACATGAAGAGGATAATAAAGTACGTCACACCTTATGCAAATATAAATGATATCCGCATAGGTGCTAGAGTCTTTTTTGAACTTCCTCATGGATATTTTATGCAAAGGATTAAGCGTCTAGGATTCTACTTATCAGAGAAAAAAATTAGAGATGCAGAGTTTGAGAAATACGCCACTGCTCTCGGAAAGGCTCTTTTAGAACCTCTTGTTGAAAGTATATGGGATGTAAGTGGCGATGAAGAGATAGCAGAGGTCTTTACAGTTAGGGTAAAACACATAGAAACAGCTTATAAAATGGTCTCTCATTTTGAACGCCTGGGATTAAAAATCCATATTGAAGAAATTGAAGAAATGCCTAATGCATATTGGAGAATAAGTTTCAAGCGAGTTTATCCAGAAGCAACAAGAGAAATTCGGGAGCTATGGAATGGCCATCCATTTGTGGATTAATTTTCCTTAAACTTTTTATATTTTGTACTGTATTTCAAAGCAGGGGTGAAAGAATGGACTGGAAAAGAGGTGCATATCCAGAGTTTGAAATAGAAGATGTTCTTGTCACACTCTTTTTGCTAAAGACTCCAAAAGGTCGTAAACAGATTTCTGAGGAATTAAGTCTTGGAGAAGGCACTATCAGAACTCTTCTAAAAAAATTGGCTGGTTTAAATTTGATTAAATCCCAACAAAAAGGTCATTCCTTAAGTGAAAAAGGTGTTAAGGTTTTGGAAACAATTTTAGACCTCTTTTCGGCACCCGTAGAGCTTTGTTCAATAGAAAATTTTCCGACATATGCTATCGTTGTGAAAGATCCCCCAAAATTTAAAAGCATAGAGTTAAGAGATGAAGCCATTAGGTTCTTCGCAAGAGGGGCGATGATTCTCTGTTACCTTAGTGGGGAAGTTATATTCCCAGAGGATAACAGACCTCTTAAAGAAACACTTCCTGAAATCGCTAAAGATTTAGAGAGAATACCTCTTGAAGATGGGAACCTTATTATTATAACTTGGGCAGAAAATCGTATTGATGCAATTAAAAGTGCTATTCATGTAGCATTGGTTTTGAAAGGGGACCAAATACCAGTCGAAATTAGGAAATTAGAGGGATAGAAGTTCAAGGTGTTCAAAATGAAGATAAAACATCCTTTGAGTAAAAAAGAGGTTAAACAGATAATAGAAGATATGAAGAGAATCTTTGGGGAAGAAGTGGCAGAAAAGCTGATATCTAAGAATGATCAGGTTCTAATAGGTGAATTTGATAAAAAAACCCAAATACTCTTTGTTAATAAAAAACCTCGTTTTATAAAACGAGAAGATTTGATTTTTCCACTAGTCGTAGCTCTTTATGAAATCTCTAATCTAGAGGATTTGAGAACCTGGAAACGTAGGGTCGTGGTAGATCAAGGGGCAATACCTTACATCTTAAATGGTGCGGATGTAATGGCTCCAGGGATAGTGGATGTAGACGAAGAAATTAAAGAGGGAGATTTTGTTTTTGTTGTTGAAGAGGAATATGGCAGACCATTGGCAATTGGAATAGCTTTATTAGATGGAAAGACTATGAAAGAAAAGAAAAAAGGGAAAGCTGTGAAAGTGATACATCATGCAAAAGATAAAATTTGGGAGTTGACAGCGTTATGACTGAGAAAAAGAAAATTAGAGTAGTTACGGGAGGGGTTTTTGATATATTACATGTAGGACATATCCATTTTCTGAAACAAGCAAAAGAGCTTGGAGATGAGCTCGTAGTAATAGTGGCTCATGATGAAACTGTTGAGAAAAGAAAAGGGAGAATGCCCATAAATTCTATGTACGAGCGTGCAGAAGTTTTAAAAGCTCTTAAAATGGTAGATGAGGTTGTCATTGGAGAACCAAATTGTATAAGTTTTGAGATTGTTAAACAGCTAAATCCAGATATCATTGCTTTAGGGCCAGATCAAAATTTTGATGTAAGTGCTCTTAAGGAAGAACTTAAGAAAAAAAATATTAATGCCGAAGTTATAAGAATTCCATATGCATATAAAAGCGATGTTGCTAAAACCAGCAAAATAATTCAAAAAATAGTGGAAACATTTTGTGAATGATTTAAGCCAATCTGATTTTACCAAACTTAAGTGATTATAAAGAGGTAAAGATTTAACTTAAGTCGTAATCTATGACACTATCTAAAATCCTCTCGGCAATTGGATTTCTCATAGAGTTTCTATTTTCTCCCGAGACTTTATCAAAGAGATTTTCAAGTTCTGAGTCTTTGTTTATTCTTCTGTGAATTGGATTGGATATAATAATATTGTCTTCCTCCTTAAGGGCATGTACATCACTGCTGAGAATGTGAGGAGATCTAATTCCCGTCATTATAACCATTGCTCTAACTACTTTCCCAAGCTCTTTATCGATTCTTGCACCCCATTTTATCTCCGATTTTGCTCCTAATTTTTCGTAGACTATTTGCATTGCATCGTTTATTTCTCCAAGACTCACATCTGGGCCGACAGTGAAATGAACCAATGCTGATTCACCACTTCCAAACTCCACTTCAAGCATTTTGTTGGTCAATGCATTGTTTATCGCATCAACAGCTCTTCTGTTGGAGTCGCTCTCTCCAATCCCAATTAAGGCTGCCCCACCATTTTTCATTACACTATAAACATCAGCAAAGTCGATATTCACCATTGATGGAAGCATTATGGTTTCTGTTATGCCTTTAACCATCCTGGCTATTATTTCATCTGCGAATCTAAATGCGGCAGATATTGGCAATTTGGGTACAAGTTCAAGAAGTTTGTCGTTTTCTATTATTATCACAGTGTCAGAGTATTTGAGCAATGCCTGTATTCCTGTTTTTGCTTTCTCAATTCGTCTGGTGCCTTCATTTTTGAAAGGATATGTTACAACACTTATAATGAGTGGTTCTTGAATTCTTCCTCTGTTTCTTGCTTCTTCTTTTATGATCTTTGCAATTACAGGGGCAGCTCCAGTTCCAGTTCCATTGCCCATACCGGCAGTTAGAAATACGAGATCAACATCCCTAGCAACTTCAGCGATTTCATCTCTACTGGCCTCTGCAGCCAAATACCCTATTCTTGGGTTCCCACCAGAACCTTTACCGTGAGTTATATTTTTCCCAAGCAATATTCTTCTGTGGGCTTTTGTCCGGGCTAGGTGCTGGGCATCAGTATTCATTGCTATTAACTCTGCTCCTTCAACACCCAATTCATAGAGTCGGGTAATTGTATTGTTTCCTGAACCTCCAATGCCGATTATTGCGATTTTAATGACAGATTTAGAAGTCTCAAGATCACTGAGAGTTTCCTGAATTTTATTTCCGTTATTATTTATATCTAAATCAATACCGGCTTGTTCTAATATTTTAAACACCATTCCTAATCCCTCCGACACTCCTATTTCACCACGTATTCTGGAATTTCTCTTTCTTCTGACTCCATGACATAAAGTTCTCTTTTTACCAGTTCTCTGATAGCTTCTCGAATCGCTTCACTCCTGTTGGGATATACCCCTCTTCTAACTAATACATCAAGGGCATTTATGAGTCCTTGCGGTAGCTGTACACTAATGATCTTCATTTTGGCCATGGCGGTTTCACCATATACACGAGCGTAGCTAATGAATATGTTGTTTTAATTAGTTAAATACTTTTTGTTTTTGATTTAATATTCAAATATTATTAATATCCAAAAATTTTTAAAAAAATAGAGAGAAACTCAAATATTTTAAGTGAACGCATACTTCTATATACGCAAAAACTTTAATAAATAACGAATAATTCACTTAGGGGAGATGTAATGAGAGTATTGATGTACAATAACAAAAGAATTGCAATTGCAAAAATCTTAGTTGAGAACATTACTCAAATCTTTGAGATACTTCCTAATAACGTTCAAATATTGAATGTGGAATGTTGGGAAAAAGTGGTATTTGCTACAGTGTTGGCATTAAAATCTTTCGAAAGAGGTACAAACAAAGCCAAAACTATCAGGGGAGAAATTCTCTTAAGAGTTAGTGGTAATCTTCAAATAAAGGATGCTATTAATCTGGTTGGGGCAAAGAAGGGTGAAAACTTCATAGTAGCATTTGGTGAAAATGCTGAGAAGGATTTGGCGGAAGTTCTATTGAAAATTGGTGCAAAGGAACTCCAGCTTACGAATTGTGAGAAAGAGAAAGTGAAGGAATCCGTTGAACAGATTGCTCTGGTTGATGTCCTTTAACATTACTCAAATTGTTGGTTCATTGTTTAAATCCCGAAGAATTCTTGTACTTTGTCTTCGTTTTTGAACGTTTCTCGATAAATTTATAAGAATATCTCCATCATTCATAAGTGCTATTGGGGGGATGGATAATGCGTTATAAAAAGCATAAATATTTCGTTGCAGATCGTATAAATCTAATCCAGAGGTCAAAGATTAGGGAGCTTTTTGAAAGAGCATCAAAAATGAAAAATGTCATTTCACTTGGAATAGGAGAACCTGATTTTGATACACCTAAAAATATAAAGGAAGCTGCAAAAAGAGCTCTTGATGAGGGATGGACACACTACACCCCAAATGCTGGAATTGCAGAGCTAAGAAACGCAATTTCAGAATATTATGTCAGTCACTATGGGATGAGAATTCAACCCCAGAATGTTCTTGTAACGGCTGGAGCTTATGAAGCTACCTATCTTGCATTTGAAAGTTTGCTCGAGGAAGGAGATGAAGTCATAATACCTGACCCGGCATTTGTGTGCTATGTTGAGGATGCAAAAGTTTCTGGAGCAAAGTACATTCGGTTGCCATTAAAAGAAGAGAATGAATTTCAACCAGATACAGACGAGCTTTTAGAGTTAATCACAAAGAGAACTAGAATGATAGTCTTAAACTACCCGAATAACCCAACTGGTGCAACTTTGGATGAGGAAGTTGCTAAGGCTGTGGCAGACATCGCCCAGGATTATAATATCTACATTCTTAGTGATGAACCGTATGAGCACTTCCTTTATGATGGAGCAAAGCATGTGCCGATGATTAAATACGCTCCAGATAACACTATATTGGCGAATAGTTTCTCAAAGACTTTTGCAATGACCGGATGGAGATTAGGTTTTACAATCGCTCCTGAAGATGTCGTCAAAGACATGATAAAGCTCCATGCTTACATCATTGGAAACGTTGCTTCATTTGTCCAGATTGCCGGAGTGGCCGCACTTAGAGAAGAAGCAAGCTGGAAGGCTGTAGAGGAGATGAGGAAAGAGTACGAGAAGAGAAGGAAATTGGTTTTAGAGCATTTGAAAGAAATGCCTCATATAAAAGCTTTTGAACCCAAGGGTGCGTTCTATGTTTTCGCAAACATAACGGGAACTGGAATGAAGAGTGAGGAGTTTGCAGAGTGGCTTTTAGATAAGGCTGGAGTAGTAGTTATCCCAGGAACTGCCTTCGGACCCGCCGGTGAGGGTTACATAAGAATCAGCTATGCTACAAGCCAAGAGAACTTATTGGAAGCAATGGCAAGGATGAAAAAAGCTCTTGAGGAGCTTTGATTTTTTAATTATCTTTTTAAAGGAGGGGATCTTTTGAAAGAAGTTCTTTATGTGTTTGTAGCAATTTTTCTTGCAGAACTGGGAGATAAGACCCAGCTAGCGACAATTGCTTTTGCCTCTAAATATGGATGGGTAAAGGCATTTCTAGGAGCGGTTTTAGGGTTGGTTTCCGTTAATTTGATCGGGGCAATATTGGGGGACAAAATAGGTGATGCCTTACCTTTTGAGCTTATTCACAAGGGAGCAGGAGTGCTGTTTATCCTCTTTGGAATATTAATGCTACTCGGAAAGCTTTAGGTGAGAAAAATGAAGATTAAACCTCCTGTGTTGCTCTTCTTTTTTATGGTGATGGAAGATTGATTCTTGTTAGAAGCTCATCTACATCTTTCGGCACTCTTATTCTGACATACGAATCATCAAGGTTCATGAATTCACTTCCTGGGACTGTGAGGATTCCTTTCTGAAGAAAATAGTCATATGTATCTTTTTGACCACCACACAGGAAGATTGGGGTTGTTTTGTGGGTCTTTGCTATATGAAACCTTCTTCTAAGCTCCTTTATGGTTTTCTCCTTGCTCTTTTTGGTCTTCTTGATAGTCTTCTTTAAAAATTCTGTATCCTCAAGCGCTTTTAGAGCGGCTCGTATTGAGATGTTTGTGATTGAGAATGGAAAATCGACCTTAAAAAGCAACTCTTTCATCTCCTTGCCCTTTACCACGCAGTATCCGATTCTCAGGCCGGCCAGCCCAAAGCCCTTTGAGAATGACCTTGTGATCACAACGTTTGGATATTCGAGGTTTATTGCGGAATTCCTTTTCTCCATAAACTCTCCAAATGCTTCATCAACGATTAGAATAGCCCCCTTTCTTCCAGCTTCTTCCGCAAGTTCTTCAATCTCCTTTAGCTTGAAGATCTGGCCGGTAGGATTGTTTGGGTTATCCACGTAGATGAAGGTCGTTCTCTCATCGATTTGAGCAATTATTCTGGAAACATCTATAGTAAAATCTTCCTCCCTCAGTAGGGGTACATAGTGGTAAACCGCTCCGTTCAAACGGGCGTCGTTAATATAAGGAAGGAACTGAGGAGAATAGCCAAGAACAACTGAACCAGGAGTGAGAAGCTTATTAATTTTCTGAAGACATCCCATAGAGCCTGTGCCGAGGAAAATCTGGTCATTTTTTACATTCCAGAATTCTGCAAGAGCTTCTTTGAGTTTTTCATCATTATTAGGGTACAAGTGTATATCATGAAAACTAAGCTTTTTGAGTTCTTCAATCACCAGCGTAGGGCATCCAAATGGGTTATGTGCGAGGGCACAGTCTAAGTAGTCTCCTTTTGGCAAATCCTTTCCATAATCTTTTCCCATATTTTTAACGTCTTTTATTGCCATAGGGACTCACCAAAAAAAGAAATTAAGAGGTGGAAGCTTTTGAAAGCCGGTAGAGAGCCCATATCAAGGGACCGTATATTATTAATACTACAAATATTGCTATGAGGTAGACTATGTCCATTTTATCACCCCAGTACAAACTGTGAGATATATATGACTATTATCACTATTGGGTAAAGGTATTTTACCCAAGGTTTCCAGGCTTCTGGGACTTCTATTAAGGCCCCCTTTCTGAGTTCTTCATAGGCCTTCTCTATTCCAAGCCTTATTAATGCTAAAGCTGCTATTAAGGCTCCTAATGGGCCTATATAAACAGTAGAGATGTTTGCGATCCAATCAAAGTATGAGGGGCTTAGTGCAGAGGGGGCTCCAACTAGGAAGGTCGCCAGACCTAGGAGAACCGAGGCATTCTTTCTACTCATATTGAGCTTTGTAATTGCTGAATCAACGTAGACTTCGAGCATTGAAACTGTTGAGGACAATCCAGCGAATATCAACAAGAGGAAGAACAACATCCCAAAGAATATTCCACCAGGCATTTTTTGGAATACCATGGGGAGTGTTACAAAAACTAGTCCTGGTCCTGCTGTGGGTTCGACTCCAAAGGAAAATACTGCAGGGAATATTAAGAAACCCGCTGTGACTGCTACCGCTGTATCCCCGAAAGCTGTTGCTATTGCTGATAGAGGAATGTCATCGCTCTCCTTCAGGTAGCTTCCGTAAACTACCATTGTAGTACCCAAAACACTCAGAGAGAAGAACATCTGTGATAGTGCTATCATCCATGTTTTTCCGCTCATCATTTTGCTCCAGTCAGGTAAAAGGTAAAATTTGAGTCCTTCATAGGCGTTGGGAAGTGTAACGCTTCTTATTGTTAACATGATAAGAAGCACAAAAAGGGCTGGCATCATGATTTTGTTGGCTCTTTCAATTCCCTTTTGAACACCCATTGCCACTATACCTACGGTTATTGCTATTACTATAAACTGCCACAGAAGTGCCTCTTTACTAAAGGCAAGAGCATCAAAGAATGCACCTGGATTAGCTTTTGTTAATTCTCCTGTAAGGGTGGCGATAAAGTATCTAAGTATCCATCCAAGTACTAGTGAATAAAAGGCAAATATCATTATCATTATTATGTTGACAAGTATTCCAAGGTACTTTCCTCCGGGTAGTGCTTTGGCGAACGCTTCTATTGGGCCTCCTTTGGTTGATCTTCCTAAAGTCCATTCTACAGTAAGTCCTACAACTCCTACTGTAAATAGCAATACCAAATAGGGTACTAAAAACGCAGCTCCTCCATAAAGGCCGGCTCTCATTGGAAACATCCAGATGTTTCCTAAACCTACTGCGCTTCCTATAGATGCTGCAACAAAACCTACTCTACTTCCCCAAGTTTCTCTGGCCACAAACTACACCTCCCAAAAGGTTTTAGCAAATCAGCGCCAAAAACAATCCCTTCCTTGAATTAACCGTAGGAGAGGTTCACCAGCTATAGAGCCAAAAACAACCACTCCTGAACATCATAGGGCATCAACTCACCAAAATGTTATTCTCCTATAAAAATATTTTCCCACTTTACTTGTCA
>LDZR01000640.1_pt1 | contig 22757 bp, 24 predicted proteins | sample 615371 | NCBI WGS metagenome assembly LDZR01 (sample SAMN03408294, study PRJNA278302) | terrestrial metagenome | isolation source: oil reservoir sample K2 | place: USA: Alaska, North Slope, Kuparuk formation | collected 2013
GGTGCAGGTCCCATACCAAGTATTCCATTTTCGGACTGCAGAAAGATTTCGACTTTTGGAGGCAGGTAATTTGCCACCAAGGTTGGAATGCCTATGCCCAGATTTACGATATCTCCATCTTTGAGTTCAAGTGCCACCCTCTTAGCAATTACAGCTTTTGCAAGGTTCTGATCCTGTATCATCTGGCATTCCCCCTTACAATGTAATCTACAACTGCGTGTGGTGTATGAATTTCATTTGGTGAAAGCCCTCCTACTGGAACGAATTCTTCAACTTCTACTATCGTAATCTTTCCAGCAAAAGCCATCAATGGGTTGAAGTTTCTCGAAGTGAGATTGAAGAAAAGATTTCCATAGAAATCAGCTTTTTGAGCCTTTATCAGGGCAAAATCAGCCCTTAGGGCTGGCTCAACGAGATATTCTTTATCGTCAATGACTATTTTTTGTTTTCCATTCTCAACAACTGTACCGACACCAGTAGGTGTTAAAATTCCGCCAAGACCAAATCCACCTGCACGAACTTTTTCAGCCAGTGTACCCTGCGGTACCAATTCCACTTCAAGAGTACCTTCGATCATCTGCTTTTGTGTTTCTGGATTTGTACCAATGTGCGAAACAATCACTTTTTTCGCCATTTTATTGACTATCATCTTCCCAATGCCTTTGTCTGGAAAGGCTGTATCATTAGCAATGATGGTGAAGTTTCTTTTGCCACTCTTTACAAGAGCGTCAATGAGTAATTCAGGTGTGCCATCTCCAAGAAATCCACCGATCATCAACACAGCACCATCTGGTATCATCTCAACGGCTCTTTCTACTGTTATAACTTTGTTTTTCACTGCAGGCACCTCCTAATTAACATTTCTGATGATGATTGCTGTACCCATACCTCCACCTATACAAAGGCTTGCAAGTCCTAATTCAAGATTACGCTTTTTCATCTCATAAAGTAATGTCACCGTTATTCTATTGCCGCTTGCTCCAATTGGATGACCGAGTGCGATAGCTCCGCCGTTTACATTTACTCTTTCTTCAAGCCAGTCATCTGTCACGCCATGCTCATTTTTCAGATCTTTCAGAACAGCTATGCTTTGAGCAGCAAATGCTTCATTGAGCTCTATCAATTGAATATCTGTAAGTTTAAGATTCGCACATTTCAAAGCCTTTGAGATAGCTCCCACAGGCCCTATACCCATTATACTTGGATCAACCCCGTGTTGAGCAAATGCAACAATTTCTGCCAGAGGTTTTAAACCATATTTTTTCACGGCATCTTCGCTTGCAAGAACTGCGGCAGAAGCACCGTCGTTTATTCCCGAAGCATTTCCAGCAGTAACAGTACCATCTTTTTTGAAGGCAGGCCTCAATTTTGCAAGTGTTTCGAGTGTTGTGTCGAATCTTGGATGTTCATCTGTGTCAAAGATTTTTTCGCTCTTCTTTTCTTTTACGACAAATGGCACTATTTCATCTTTGAACCTGCCTGTCTCAATAGCCTTTTTTGCTTTCATCTGACTTTTGTAGGCAAAAAGATCTTGTTCTTCTCTCGATATGCCATATTTTTCTACAAGATTTTCCGCTGTGACCCCCATGTGGTACATGTTGAAAACATCTGTAAGCCCATCAAAAACCATGTGATCTATTATCTGACCATCGCCAAGTCTGTAGCCAAACCTTGCCTTCGGCAACAAATATGGTGCGGTACTCATGCTTTCCATACCACCAGCCAGAACTATTTCAGCTTGACCAACCATGATATCTACCGCGCCTATCATGATGGCTTTCATCCCAGATCCGCAGAGCATGTTCACGGTATACCCCGGTTTCTCTGCGGGGACACCGGAGTAAATACTCACCTGTCTGCCTGGCCCCATTCCTTGCCCAGCCATTAGTATATTTCCGACGATTGTTTCATCTATCCATTCTGGATTAACATTTGCCTGCTCAATAGCCGCCTTTGATGCCGCAACTGCAAGCTGCACAGCAGGAACATCTTTCAAACTACCACCGAATGTACCTATAGCCGTTCTCTTAGCACCAACAATGTAAACCTTTCTCAATTTATTCACCTCCTTACAAAATGAGTATCAGCAAGCTTGTTACAACCCCACTCCATATCAAAGCCATTACGCAATACCCCATGATGTCTCTTATATCAAGTTTTGCAACTGAAAGTAGTGGCAAAGCCCAGAATGGCTGAATCATATTTGTCCATGCATCGCCCCATGCAACACCCATAACAACCTTTGGTATAGAAGCGCCTATTTGCTGAGCTGCCTGCGTCATTATTGGACCCTGAACAGACCACTGACCTCCGCCTGATGGAACAAACAGATTTATCAAACCTGCACTCCAGTAAGAGAACAGAGGTAAAGTTCTTGCAGTGGAGAAAGAGGCAAACCAGTTTGCAATTGTTGCAGCAAGGCCAGAATTGATCATCATACCCATAATTCCTGCATAAAATGGAAATTGTATGACAACTCCCCAGACAGTTTTTCCAGCCTCGATCGCAGCATTTATAAAATTCTTTGGTGTACCATGCAGCAATAACCCGATCATAAGAAAAATAAAGTTGAGTATATTCAAATCAAGAGAACCACCTTTTACAAAGAAGTAGTAAAAGATGTAAACCAGACCTATTAAACCTATGATCAAGGACAAAACAGGACTATTTTCCATCTTTTCAGCAGGTGTCATATCAGACCATTTTTTCTTTGCAATTTCTTTTTTCTCGGCAAACACAGATGGATCTACTTCTATAACTTCTTCTTTTTTCGGATGCATTCCAGCCATGATGAATGGCAATGTGAAAAGCAATACCAAGACAGGCACATAACCTACAGGAGAGAAAATTGTCTGCGAAACAGGTATCAGACCAATCTACTTTTCCAAAAAGTGCCCTTTTGTGTTAACCAGAAGTGGTGCAGATGCTGAAAGCCCGGCGTGCCATACAAGAAAGCCAGAATAAGCAGAAGCAACAAGCAATGGATAGTGCAGGCCTTTCCCTTTCATATTTTTTGCTATTTCAATTGCCAGAAGCGATGTAAAGATCAAACCAAACCCCCAGTTCAAATAACTCGTGATGATCATAACCACACATGCCAGTGCAACAGCTTTAAATGGTGTGTTGGCAGCTTTCGCAATCGTTCTTAAAATAGCTGCCATAGGTTTGGTCTGAGCCAGAATGTGTCCCGTCATGAGCACCAAGCACATCTGCATTGCAAAAGAAAGTAAGTTCCAGAAACCATCGCCCATGTAACGAATCATGTCAACAGGGCTTTTGTGCTGGATAAGCATACCAAGCACAAAAGTTAGCAGCGTCAGAATAATAGCAAAAATCAGAGCATCAGGTAACCACTTTTTCGCAAACCTGGAAAAAGCACTACCCAGAACCCTAAGCATACTCTCACCCTCCTATTGTGAAAAATGTGACAAAATGCAACGAAATTATACCACTATATTTCTTCTATTTCAACAATATTCATTCTGTATAAATTAACTCAAGCTAACTGTGCAAATAGAACATAAATTAAGTTTTATACAAGCTCATTTTTGAGAGATAATCATATCTGCAAACAAATCATTTTTCCAATAAATTCATCAATTAATGGTTTAATATCTGAACAACAGTCTTGACAGATATACTGTAATGTTGTAGTATTACAGTATGGAGGTAAGTCAATGTGGTTCACCTTAGATTTTTCTTCACATGTTCCTGTTTACAAGCAAATAAAAGAGAAGATAAAGGGCTTGATTAACGCAAATATTCTTAAAAAAGGTGAATTTGTGCCTTCTATCAGAAATCTTGCCGAGGATTTAGGTGTGAACATAAATACAGTCGCCCGGGCATACAGGGAGCTGACTATCGAAGGAGTCCTTGAGCCAGTTAGGGGTGAAGGTTATATAGTTCGAAAACTAAACAGAGATGAGTTCACAAAACAAATTCTTTCCAAACTGGAACTTCAAATAGAATCATGCAAAAAAGCAGGAATTTCTTTTGAAGAACTTTACAATCTGTTAGAGAGAATCTACTGGAGGGATAAAAATGATCCTGAAAGTTGAAAATTTGAGGAAATCTTATAATTCAAAAATAGCTGTGAATGATGTTTCTTTCGAAATCGAAAAAGGGCAGATTTTTGCATTGCTTGGCCCAAACGGTGCAGGAAAAACCACAACAATAAAATGCATCCTTGGATTGAGAAAGCCTGATTCGGGAAAAATTTTGCTGCATGGCAGTTATGCATATTTGCCGGAAGAAAAGGAACTTTACAGATATCTCACTGTGAAAAAAACAGTACAGATAACTTCTCAAATTACAGATAATTTTTCTTCACAGAAGGCGCTCAATTTTCTCGAAGAATTTCAAATACCACTGGATGAGAAAATTTCTAATTTATCGCATGGCATGATGACACAGACTTACATTTCTCTTATATTTGCTCAAGATGCTGATATATATTTCATGGACGAACCAACGTGGGGGCTTGATCCAATAATGAGAAACAGGATACTCGAACTGATAAGACAGCTTTCCTACGAAGGAAAGACAATTTTTTACACCAGCCATATTCTCGCGGAAGTCGAAAAACTCGCAGATACCATAGCAATAATGGTTAATGGAAAGATAATCGAACTTGACGAAATTGACAATATAAAAGATAAGTATGTGGTATGTATTACGCCAAAAGACAAAAACCCGGGAGGTTTCCTTTACAAAAGTACCGAGAAAGAAAATATTTACATAGTGAGAAAAGAAGAAGCCGAGGGAGTTGTCGAACCAGCAACATTCGACATGATCTTTGAAGCTATTGTAAAGGGGGCGAAATGATGCTTAAAAAAGAGTTCTATGATATGAGACTCAGAACTTTTGTAATACTTTTCTTGGGAATAGGGCTTTTTTTCACACTTGCTCCATTACAAAATATCACTGTAGAAATGCTTAAACAGTATTCACAGGCAGAAAATCTACCAAAATCCCTTGAAAAATTCTTTCCCAAGGGTATCGTTGAAAACCTGAGCGATTGGAACTTTTATATATACAGTCAGTGGTTTGGAAAAAACCTCGGACAAATGATTCCTATTCTGGCAATTATAATGGCATTTCCTCTATTTTCACGTGAAAACGAGAATGGCACAATAGAATTTCTGCTTGCAAGAAGAAGCAGGAAGGAAATCTTTCTATCAAAATCACTTCTGGCATCTTTTGTTTTATTTTCTCAAATGATTGTATTTTCCTTGCTACCGGGAATATACTCTCTTGTTGCAAATAAAGATCTGGCTTACAGATATCTGCCGGCTTTCGTTGTCCACACTGTAGTTGGCGCATTTTTCTGGTTTTCGGTGACCTTGTTTTTATCTGTTTTGTCCAGCGATCAGGTAAAACCTATTCTTATTTCATTTGGCCTTTTAGCCGCAACTACGGTAGCTGGAATGATCAAACCGCTGAGATTTCTAAACACATATTCTTACGTACTTGGAAGTGAGATATTTCAGAGTGGAAAAATGAATTTACCGTACACTTCTGGGTTGCTGTGCATTACAGTGGTTTTATTTGTCATCAGTTATTTTACATTTCTAAAAAGAGAATACTGAAAGGCGGTGTTAAAATGAGAAAGTTTCTTTTGCCAATATTGCTTATAGCTGGTCTAACTTTTGGGTCGAGTTACGAGCAGAAAGCCCTGCAGTTCATCACTCTATTATCATCGAATGATTTTGAGAACGCACAGAAAATGGTCTCAGATGTGTTTTTGAATGCCCTAAATCAATCAAGTCTTACCATGGAATCATTCTGGAACACTTTAAATCAACAGGTTGGAAAATTGGAGCAGGTAAAAAGAATTAAGCTTTCCCAGGAACAGGGTTATCAGGTAGTTTATGTTGCATGTGAGTTCGAGAAAGCATCACTTGATGCAAGAATAGTTTTCGACAGAGACGAAAAAATAGCAGGGCTTCAATTTCTGCCCTATATCGGGGAAGTTTCATATCAAGAACCAGAATATGTTGATAAAAACAGATTTTATGAAATCGAATGTACCGTAAAAAATGATAAATGGGAACTTCCTGCCATTTTGACAGTCCCAAAAGGTGAAGGACCTTTTCCCGCAGTTGTTCTGGTGCATGGTTCTGGCCCGAATGATAAAGACGAAACAATAGGTCCAAACAAACCTTTTAAAGACATTGCCTGGGGGCTCGCAAGCAAAGGAATAGCGGTGCTCAGGTATGACAAACGCACCAAAATCTATGCAAAAGAAAGCTCCGAAATGATCGGCACTTTCACAGTCAATGATGAAACCGTAAATGATGCCGTTACAGCAATTGATCTATTGAGCAGTTTTGACATGGTAGATAAAAACAAAATATTTTTGATTGGACACAGTCTTGGCGGTACAGTCGCACCGAGAATAGCAACTATGACAGATAAACTGTCCGGTTTAATACTTATGGCTCCTGCTGCTCATGGATTTTATGCTGAAAATCTTTTAAGTCAACTTGAGTATATTTTCTCGCTCGATGGAAAAATAGATGAAACAGAATCAAAACAACTCGATGAGACAAAACAGCAACTGGAACGCATCAAAAGTCGTCAGATGGAACAATCCGAGGTTTTGATTGGTGCTTCAAAAAAATACTGGGAAGATCTGCTTGATTACGATCCACTGAAAGTTGCGCGCAGTTTGGAAATACCAATTTTAATACTCCAGGGAGCAAGAGATTATCAGGTCACAATAAAAGATTTTGAGATGTGGAAAGAAGCCCTTTCAGAAAAGCAGAATGTGTCTTTCAAGTTTTATGAAAAATTAAACCACCTCTTTATGCCGGGCGAAGGCCCTTCAACACCTTATGAATACCAAAAACCAAATAATATACCAGAAGAAGTGATCGAAGATATAGTTCAGTGGATAAAGACAATCAAGTGATTTACAAAGCAATAAATTATTCACCATTCAGACACTTGAAAAGTACCAAACATCTGATAGAATCTCATTCAGAACAAAGATTCGCTCCGGCGTAGCTCAACCGGTAGAGCGGGTGGCTGTTAACCACTAGGTTGGGGGTTCGAGTCCCTCCGCCGGAGCCAATATAAAACATATCAACCGGAGCCAAAAGGCTCCGGGTTTTGTTTATTGCTTTTCACAAAAATTTCTGATTCTTTTAAACAAGCCTATCTTTTTCACCTTTTTTACTATTTCTTCTTTTTTTATTGGTTGTGTTGTACGATGAGTACAGATGTTATTAACGCTGGAATAAAAACCAATTTACTAAACTATATGATAAAATAAACAAAGAAAGGTAACATTTCTTTAAAGGGGGATTTTTTATGCAAAGGCGAAAAATTCTTTTAGGGAATTTGTTTGTTATACTTTTTCTTAGCATTTTTACATTCATCATATCATGTACATCTGTTGAAACACAGCCAATCACAACAGAAAACACAGGACAGATCGTCATAAAGGTTACTTTCCCTGAGCAACAGACAAAAGTTATTCCACCAGAGACGACATATTTCGAGGTGGCTCTTCAGAAAGAAGGATCAACAAGCTGGACCGTCCAGCCCTTTTCAAAAGAAGGAGGAACAGAACAAACTGCCACTTTTACAGTAACACCTGGAACATACCGGATAGATGCATGTGCAAAAACTCAGACAGGATTACTTTATGGTCCTGACCGCTTTTTAGCAATGGGCACCACTTCCGTAACCGTGAACGCAGGAGAAACCAAACAGACTACAGTGACGCTATGCCCGATATACTACGATTTCACAGAAACAACCACACAGGCAACAAGCACAGAACTTGTTGTTTTGAGTTACAAGATGAAAGTACCAGCACCTTTCGCTGAAGATTTTAAGGGATCTGGGATTTGGTTGAAAGGAACGCTGGAAGATGCGATTGGTCACTACGTATCTTTCAATTTATCAACAGTAGGTATTGAAACAATAGAAGTCCCTCTGGCTGGAAGCGTGGAGTACACCATAATGCAGTATACAAGTCAAGAATTTCAGGCTCCTTCTGTAACAGCGACCACAACTTATACATGGTATTCTGACCAATATGTAAAACCCAGTAAGTGGATAAAATATTGTCATGTTTTTCCTGATCAAACTTTTACCGTCATCCCTGGTAGTGGAATAATAATAGGAGTTCAATGAATTGAACAAGGAACCGACAAGTTAAGATTACTAAATGTTAAAATTCTAAATTGTATTTTGAAAAAGGGCTTTAATTGAGCTTTTTGTGTATAATTAAAAAACACTTTGGAAAAAAGACACAAAACAAGAGAAAAGGCAGGGAAAATAAAACTCTCCCTTTTTCCTGTTTTGGATTGATAATAAAGCCTATCCACACTCTTCCCGAAAAGCAAGAATTTTTTGAAAATTGACTTGACCCTTTGCTTTTCTTTGATATATATATTATGTAAGGAGAGGGAATCATGATTGTACTCAGGGATGAGTTAGGCGAAATGCTTTCCGAGGTAAGAAAATGATTAAGCCTGAATATCTTTGTGTTCTTCGGAAAATATACGACCGACTGAAGAGTAAGAATGTGAATTGGGTAGTTACAGGCAGTCTTGGTTTTGCGCTGCAGGGTGTTCCCATTGAAATTCATGATATTGACATTCAGACTGACAAAGCAGGAGCTTATGAGATCGAATGTCTCTTTTCCGAGTTTGTGAGTAAAAAGGTTAGGTTCTCCTCTACAGAAAAAATCCGTTCGCACTTCGGCAAATTAATTATTGACGGGATAAAGGTGGAAATTATGGGAGATATCCGGAAACGGCTTGAAGATGGAAATTGGGAGGATCCTGTGGATTTGAACAAGCACAAGAGGTTTGTAGAGATACAAGGGATGAAAATACCAGTTCTATCTTTAGAGTATGAATATCAAGCATATTTGAAATTGGGCAGGATAGAGAGAGCCGAAATGTTAAGAAAGTGGTTGCATGGTGAGTATGAATTTTCAGACAGCACACCGCCCGGCAGCGAATAAAAATCAAAGGTTTCCACAAATTACCTTCATTTATCCCCAGAAAGTTAGCAAAAATTCCACATGTCCTATTAACAAATTGAATGTATACTAAATTTAGTGCAGCGGTTGAATGAAAAGAAAATTGTGTTTTGATGCATAATCGTAAGGTTTTCAACGAGCCTATTAGAATTCTCAGAAAAATCCAAATTTTTATTACAGAATAAAAATTAGTAAGAAGTTTTAAAGAAACAGGTATTATCATGGCTAATGACTTCGATGAACTTGCTTATATCGCCATGTGCTAGTATGAGGTGGAAAAATGGAGTTAAGACAACTTGGCGAAAAAGTATATTATATTCAGAATCCAGCAAATGTAGGTGTAATTAGAGATAGAAAAACAGCAATCCTTATAGACAGCGGATTGGACGACGACACAGCCAGAAAGATATTAAAAATCTTAGAAAGAGAAAATCTTTATCCTAAAGCAATAATAAACACACACTCTCACGCTGATCACTGTGGAGGCAATGCTCATCTGAAAGAAAAAACAGGATCAAAAATTTATGCTCCAGAAATTGAATCAGCCATAATAGAAAACCCTCTTTTAGAACCTTTGTATTTATTTTCAGGTGCAAACCCTATTATCAATTTGAAGAATAAATTTTTGATGGCAAGATCATCAAAGGTTGATTATGTCATAAGAGATGGGAAAAAATTAGGCTTTGATGAAATCGAATTAGATATTGTTAATTTGCCAGGTCATTCTCCGAACCAAATTGGCATTGTTATTGATAACATTCTCTTTTGCGCAGATTCCGTTTTTTCTAAAGATATGCTAAGAAGGCATAGGCTTCCTTTTTATATTGACATAGATGCTCAGAAAAAGACTTTGAATTTCCTTAAAGATAGTAGATACAAACTTTATGTACCAAGCCATGCAGAACCATTAGAGAATATTACAGAGCTAGTCGATATGACCTTAGAGATAATCAATGATGTTGAAGAATATCTTATCAGAACTACCAGAGAAAAGAAAACGACAGAACAAATTTTAAAAGACCTATGCTCCAACTACAGAATCAGAATAAAAGATGTTCAACACTACTATTTAATGAAAACGTTAGTAATGGCTTATCTTAGTTCATTGAATAATAGAAAAATTCTGGATTTAACGATAGAAGATAATATGTTGCATTGGAGAAGAATATGAAAGACTCAAAATGCTCAGTAAGCAGGGCGCTCCGTCACTCTGTGGTATCTGAACTCGTCAAAGGCAATTTGAGCGAAGATTGAAAGCTCTGACCAGATCCCCACAACAGCCTCGAAAGTGGGCTTGTGATAACAGAAAATGAATTTTACTTACTCCTCATCGTTTCAATTTTCCATTTTACAATCTTTCTTTTCTATATTGCTTCCGATTATGTCTATGTTCAACTTTTCTCCCAGTACCTCTATATTTTCACTTAAAAAAATAAAACCTCCATCGTCGCGGCGCGCCTATTTGTTTCAAGCTTTTCTTTTACCTCCTTAGCAGTTATAAAAGTTGTTTCTATTATAAAAGTTGTTTCTATCTGTTTCAACTCCATTATGGCAACCGCAACAATCGCTGGGCCTACCCTCTATCTACAAACGAACTCATCTCTATCTGAATTCTGAGCGGATAGATAGAAATGTTAGTTTGGATTTTCACTCGCGCGCAGCATTATATCTTGAAATTTATCGAGAAAATACTGCAAACCTGATATGCCAGCTGAAAAATCTCAAAATCTTCTATAAAAAACGAATGGCAGATTTTGTTTCTTCAAGTTGCGCAGTCAATAAAAAGTCAGCAGAAATATACATGTACTGAAAGAATAGCAATATATTTCATCTCATATTTTCCTGCCAATGTAGAAAACATATCCATAATACTGTTTATACTTTGAATACAATTCTGCCTCATAATTCATATATTCAACAAAAGCTTTTGCAGATTTGCTTTCAAAATGTTCCTGCAAAAATGCTTTTTGTATCGCTTTCTGCGGAATAAAATAATTATTCGTCCAGCACTTTTCAGGCAATGCAAATGCTGCGACAAAACTATAACCAGCTTTTTGCATTGTTGAAATATTGTGCCCCACTGTATTCATTTCAGGAACAGAATCGACCCAGAATTTTTCGACTTCGGCAGGCCTTTCATTGGTAAACCACGATTCATATGTTATAGCTATATAGCCACCTTTTTTTAGAAAATCTCTCCAGTAATTCAAACCTTTCTCAAAACCTATAATTGCAATAGCCCCTTCAGACCATATAATATCGAATTCTTCTTTTTGAAATGGTAAATTATCCATCGAACCAACAATACCTTTTACTCTATTCTGCAAGCCGAGCTTTTCAGCGTTTTTATTGAATTTTTCAATAAAATCCGGAGAAATGTCAAGCCCAATAATAGTACCTTTTGTATTTTGGGCAAGGACCATCGTTTGACCGCCCGTTCCACAGCCTAAATCTGCTATTCTTAATTCACTCGAAATGTTATCGATAAAACTCAACGCTCTAATAGTAGATTCGCAGCTGCCAGGGCCCTGCCGCTCCAATCTGCCAAAATAATCACAGATTAATCCCAAATCGAAATCATGAATTAACATTTCTTCTTTTTTCATACAATGGGCTCCTTTGTATACCCGAAATTTTTGATATATGTGATAACTGCAATATTATATCACTTTATCTCAATATCTTTAAACTCATATCGATCTCAGGATAGAGATTTCTCAACTCAGAAATGTTAAAATAAAGCGATGAAATACGGTGAGATTATGGATAGATGGGTAAAGATAATAATTGGTGATAGCCGAAAAATGCCAGAGATAGATGATGAAAGTGTGGATTTAATAGTCACATCCCCTCCTTATTGGCACATCAAAGATTACGGCATCAAAGGGCAAATTGGTTATGGACAAAGTCTTCATGAATATCTGAAAGATCTTTACAGAGTCTGGAATGAATGTTTTCGTGTTCTCAAACCTGGCAGGAGGTTATGTATAAACATAGGTGATCAATTTGCTCGTTCGGCCATTTATGGAAGATACAAAATTATACCGCTGCACGCCGAAATAGTAGCTCAATGTGAAGATATAGGCTTTGATTATATGGGATCAATAATATGGCAGAAAAAAACCACAATGAACACCTCTGGTGGAGCAAATGTTATGGGATCTTATCCATACCCTCCAAATGGAATGATAGAGATAGACTATGAATTCATCCTTATTTTTAAAAAACCAGGAAAGAGTTCGAAAGCATCTGCGGATATAAAAGAAAAATCAAAACTCACAAAAGAAGAATGGAAAGAGTATTTCTACGGCCACTGGTATTTTGGTGGGGCGAAGCAGATAGGACACGAAGCAATGTTTCCTGAAGAATTGCCAAGAAGGCTCATAAAGATGTATACATTTGTTGGCGATACGGTCCTTGATCCATTTCTTGGTAGTGGAACAACTGCAAAAATGTCTCTTGAGATAGGGAGAAATGCTATAGGTTATGAAATAAATGATAAATTCTTAACTGTGATAAGAAACAAAATAGAGTCGAAAAAAAATCTGTTTCAATCTGATTTTAATGTCGAAATCATAAAACGAGAACACAAGATAAACGTAGATGAAATTAATTATACCCCAACAATTAAAGACGCCAAACCACTCATTAATCCTGAAAAATTCAACTCCAACAGCAAGCTACATAAAGTTGTTAGTATCATTGATGAACAAACAATCCAGATAGATACAGGATTAAAAGTTAGATTTCTGGGTGTTGATGTGATCAAAAATCAGGAAGCATTGAATTATTTGAAAAATTATGTTGCAAGAAAAGAAATTTTACTCCGTTTTGAAGATGATGAACCATTGAATGAAGATACTGTAGAAGCATATGTCTATCTTAAAAACAAAATTTTTGTGAATGCCTATCTCATAAAATCTGGTATTGCAAAAGCAGACAGACAAAGAGAATACAGATACAAATCTATGTTTTTAGAGCTTGAAAAAGAGGTGAAATAATGGCCAGAGAATGGATATTAAATATAGCAACAAACAGATGGGGATTGAATAAAAAGAATAGTGTCGGTCCAGTTTCGCAATGGATTCGTGAATGTGAGCCAAGATCAGTCAAGGATTGGAAGCAATTTTACTACAAAAAACTCGCTGGCCTTCTCAAAACTAATAACATTTCACTATCCCCCGAAGAATACATCGAGGAACTTGGAAGAAAACTGTATGTAAAAGTTACGGAAGTTATTCAGGCGGAAATTGAAGAGGTAACCGAGGATGATTGTATCCAATATATTCACGATCTCGTGATTAATAGAACCTATGATGGTTACCTAACAGAAGTGAAAACCATCTACGGGCAATTACAGAGAGATCTTGATGTAGAGATAAAACCCGCTCCTGATAAGTGGGACAGGCTTATAATGTAGATTTTTACATTCAAATCAGTGAAAAATATATCGGTTTACAAATAAAACCTATAACTTATGAACAAACACCACAAATAAGTCAATGAAAAAAATGGATTGGTAAAACTCATAAAAAATTTGAGGAAAATTTCGGCGGAAAAGTGTTTATCATATTTTCAATCAAGAAAAATGGTAAAAAAGAAATCTATAACCCAGAGGTTATAGAAGAAATCAAAGAGGAAGTAGAAAGATTAAAAAACGAAATAACCCAATAATTTAAATATTCAGGCTACTACACTCAGATTCTCATTTCAAAACCTCCTTCAACCATTCCGAAATTTCATTTTCGAGACCTTTTCCCCCACTTCCGTAAATTACGAGTTCTTTTAAAATCTTTGAATTATGGCACAATTTTCTTATATTCTCTACAATCCTTTGCTTTCCTCCCCCTCCGTGGCTGATGAACGGAGCAATCTTTTTACCAGAAAGATCATATTGAGAAAGAAATGTGGCAGCAGGCGGTGCCATGGTACCCCACCAGTTTGGTGAACCCACAAAAATAATTTCATAATCTTCGATATTATCGATCTTAGTTTTTAGAGGTGGCTTATAATTTGCCTGAATTTCCTTTTTGGCCTGCTCTAAAGTTGCATTATAGGATGAAGGATAAGGTGTTTCAGGAATCAGCTCAACGATATCTCCATCTGTCAGTTCTTGGATCAATCTTGCTATTTTTTGTGTGTTTCCGGACCAACTGTAATAGACTACTAAAGATTTCATAACTTCATCCCCCTTTTATGGAATTGACGAGCGAGTAAGATAGATAAGCTATCAGCATGAACACCACTAAATAATCCATAAAGAATACGATTATGTGTTCTTCATAATCAAAATATGTGAAATTGATCAAACCAAACATCCTGTGAAAAATCTGCCTGTTGAAAAACTGGTATGTTCCATAAATTAAAACAATTGATAGAATAAACTTTTTTATCCTCGATCCGATATATCTCCGCATTTTTCCAAAAAATATTTTCCAGTGAAATCCAAAATGAATTGCCATCATTATAAAGCACCAAGCACTGAACACCATGTGTGACTTTCTTGCTAAATCTGTAGAAACAAAAATTGGAAAATCAAAAACCTGAGATATAGCAATGCTACTAATCGTTGTACCAATCATTACAGCAACAAGTAAGAAATTAATAACCGCATGAAAAATTCGAAATAAAGAATATTTACCCTTGAAAAGATTCAAATACCATCTCCAATTTAACACATTGTGCAAAACGCATAAGAAAAAAGACAGGATTCCTGTTATTTCATGAAACACTTCGCCAAAGGTATGATACGCCATCAACATAAAAAAGACAGTAGCCAAATAACAATTCTTATGAAGAACATTTGAATCACCTCTGAAAATTCAGTTCTCTGAGCCATCTTTCCACATCATCTTTTGCCCTATCAACATTTCTTTCATAAGTACTGAGAGGTTCAAGTATTCTGCAGTCCTCGGATAATATTGCTTTCAGATCACGGATGGTTCTTTCCAATCCTCCTCGCCCATGAGTTACAAATGGAACAATCGTTTTTCCAGAAAGATCATGTTCTTCCACAAAACTATGGATCGCCATGGGAATCGTATGCCACCAGTTGGGAAAACCAAGGAAAATGATATCGTACCGGTCTATGTTTGCCACTTTTTTAACCAGTACTGGACGCTCTTTCCTTCTTAACTGCTCAGCAGCTTGATCTAAGCATTCTGAGTAATTAGAGGAATACTTTGGTTCCACAACTATCTCAAAGATATCTCCTCTTGTAAATTCAGCGATGTATTGAGCAACTTTTCCTGTATGGCCGGGAGCGATAGCACTGGCCTGAGTGATCGTGTCCACCTTTTCTGAAATTCGTGCTACGTTGTTGCCCCAGCTAAAATATGCAACTAATATGTTTGTTGATTTTTTGTTTTGAACGTCCTGGCCCATGAGGAAGAAACACAACAGTAACAAAATTAGTATCAGGAATATTTTTTTCAAAGACATCACCTCCCCAATTGAATTCTGTAGATATTTACATCCTTGAGTGTATTTCCTACTCATACACCCAAAACGAAAACTATAAACAATTCAGACAAATCACGGATCTAAAAGCTCGAACTTGACATTTACCACATTACCAGCTTCTTCAAGAAAGGCTAGATCACCCTCTATGACATGTCCAACATGCTGTCGGGTGAACTTTTCGCCTGTTTGCTTATAAAGAATCACGAAACTGTGTCTTGGGGGCCAGTACACAATATCTCCAACAGAATATTCATCGGATCGGAGACATTCTGTGGGTAACGGATCAGGAAATCGATAGGCTAATTCTCGGCCATACAGATTCAGCATCGGTAAAGTTAGTGGCAACATTTTTTTGAAGGTTCGAGAAGTTGCATTATCTTCAAGATAAGCAATAAGCATTCTGCCGCCAATTGTGATTTTTACCTTATATCCCTGTTTTTCCATATCTTTCGGTAAACTAATCGTGACTGTCACATCTCCTTCTCCAAGAATGTTTCTGAGTTCCTGAGGAGAAACATCAACAATTTTTCCAAGTTTTGTGAAAGTCCACGTATTCGTTGCGTAGTAAATTACTAGCATGTTGCCATCATACAGTATGATTTCACCCGGTTCAGTTGTGATGTATTCGTCGTTTCTTGGAAGCGTTGTGCCAAGAGGTCCAACTTTTTCAAAGTTTCCATAATCATGCATTTGAATCGTTATAGGACCTTTTGAAAGTAATTCCATCAGTGCTTTCGTGGAAGAGTTATCGACAAGTACTGCTTTGAGAATGCGATTATTGACTATAATGTGAACGATGTTCATGCTCTTTGTTTCATCTTTTATATTCATCAAAGATGAATCTGCTGAAAAACCAGAATTCAAAATCCACATAAGAAAAACTGCAATCAGAAAGGTTTTATTCATACCCCTCACCTCCTGAGTGGAAAAGTCCCCGCCCAGGCGGGGACGTTTCATTCAGGCAGTTTGAGTTCACATATCCACTTCACAAACTGCGGATCTCTGTGAGACACGAACAAACTCTTACCGGTATCCAGCGAGGAAATCTTTTCCATGTCTTCCTGGGTCAACTCAAAATCAAACACACTGATGTTTTCGATCATTCTCTCCTTTCGAACAGTCTTTGGAATCGTAACGATTCCTCTCTGAATCTGCCATCTCAAAATCACTTGGGCAACTGTTTTGCTGTATTTTTCTGCGATAGATTTGAGCACCTCGTTTCCAAATATGTTGTTTCTTCCTTCAGCGAAAGGTCCCCAGGCCTCGGGCTGAATGTTGTAATTTCTCATAAATTCGATCTCATCTTGCCTCTGATAGAACGGATGAATCTCGATCTGGTTCACCATTGGAACTATCTCGTGATGAACCATCAGATCCATGAGCCGATCGGGATAGAAATTGCTCACACCTATGGCTTTCACCAGTCCATCCCTGTACAGTTCTTCCATGGCTCGCCAGGCACAGTGCACATCTCCAAAGGGTTGATGTATGAGATAGAGATCGATATATTCAAGTTGAAGCCTCTTCAAGGATTTTTCGAAGGCCCGCTTTGCAGACTCAAATCCTGCATCCTGTATCCAGAGTTTTGTGGTGATGAAGAGTTCTTCCCGTGTGGTTATTCCCTCTTCTATGGCTCGTTTGATGGCCCTTCCCACTGCTTCCTCGTTCATATAAGCTGCAGCGGTATCGATTAGTCTGTACCCCACCTTGATGGCCTCATACACACACTCTTCGGTCTGTTCCGGAGGTATTTGGAAAACACCGTATCCGAGGATGGGCATTTCAACACCGTTGTTCAGAGTAACTTTTGGAATTTGCATACCATCACCCCCTGTACAGTTCATATTGCCATCTTCAATACCTCCACAATGTCTTCTTTACTGAGTGGTGGAACTCCCGGCAGTCTTCCTTCTTCGTCGCAGAGCACCTCAAGAGTTTTCTCAGCCCAGTGATAGAGCACGTCTTCTGTGATTTCTCCGATTCCTAACTCGGATAGACGCGTTGGACATCCAATCGAGCGCAGAAATTCCTCAAACCTGTCGATGCCTTCCATAGCAACTTCCAGTTTGTCTCTACCCTCCACGGGCACTCCGAATATGCGCTGTGCAAACTGAACAAAACGATCTGGATTGTGCTTTGCTGCAAAGCGCATCCACGCAGGATTGACAACAGCAAGGCCAGCTCCATGTGGAACATCGTAAAGGCCAGAGATGGCATGCTCTATCTGGTGGACAGGATAAGGAGCGTTAACACCAACCTGCACCCACCCGTTCAGGGCCACGATCGACGCCCATTGAAGCTGGGTCCTTGCATTCAAATCCTGTCCGTTTTCAACGGCCCTGGGGCCATACTCAATTGCCGTGAGAATAACTCCCTCTGCAAATCTGTCCTGAATCGGTGTTTCTTCAGTGTTGTTGAGGTAGCTTTCAGTAACATGAGTTATAATATCTGCAACTCCATAGGCGGTGTAATTCTTTGGAACTGTCAGTGTGAGTTCTGGATCAACTACCGCAGCACGAGGGTAAAGAGCCTCCGCCATCACGAAAGTTTTCAGTGGTTCATCCTCATCATCTATTGTGATGACAGCACCGTTGTTCATCTCCGAACCTGTGGCAGCGAGGGTGGGAACGGTTACAACAGGAAGTGCCTTCTCTGGAAGCCTCGGCATTTTCCCGGATCCAGCTCTCACGAACATGTCTTTTGGGTTTCCTTCATAGAGAACCGTTGCTGCTATGACTTTTGACGCATCCATAACGCTACCACCACCAAGTGCAACCACCACGTCACAGCCGTGTTTTTTTGCAGTTTCTGCACCTTTCAGCACTGTTGTAAACCTTGGGTTTGGTTCTACTCCGGAGAATTCCACCACCTTGACTCCTGCTTTCTCAAGACTTGCCACAGCCCTGTCGAATGTGCCCGTTTTCTTGACACTTCCTTTACCTATGACAAGCAGCGCCTTTTTCCCGTACTTGCTGACAACTTCTCCAAGCCTTTCCAGAGAGCCTGCACCAAAGATGAGCCTTGTTGGATTGTAATACTCGAATTTCATCATGATTAACACCTCCTATTTTTCTTCAACTGCGCTTTTATACTCTTCATCTGTAACAGGTCCAAACCACTTCGCAGGACCAAGATGTACCCTGGTGCTCATACCAATGTGGACGAATTCTCTATCCGGTGCGGCACCGTGCCAGTGAACCACGTTCGGTGGGATTTCTACCACATCACCCGGCTTGAGAACACGCGCGGTTTTGCCCTTTTCCTGATAAAATCCCTTTCCTCTTGTCACGATCAGAATCTGTCCACCCGGATGTGCATGCCAGTGGGTTCTGGCAGCTGGTTCGAAAACAACGTTGTACACCTGGGTGTCAAAAACTCCATTTTCATCCGTGACAAGCATCTTCACCCAGACCGTGTCAATGAAAAACTCACTCGATACTCTTTGACCTCTTTCAAAAATTTCATCAATCATATTTTGCCCTCCAATCAGATATATGTCGTCTTCTAAGATCTTCTGGATATATCCCACTTTCGATTTCAATCTTTTAGAGAAGTTCATTTGTCTTTTGAAGAACTTTAAAAGAAAACTCAACGAACACCACCAGCGTTTTCAACGAAGTGTTTTAATCTTGCTGTTTTGTGTATAAGAGTGATTCATATTTTTTCGCAGATATTTTGTCGTTCAACTTCAATATACCTCCTTTTCACATCTGAACGGTAGAAAGATATTTTCAAATTTTTGCCTGATTTTCCAGAGTGGAGTAGAATTTCACATGGAAAGGGGATGAAAAAACATGGATGGATTCTCATACATCAGGAAAAAACTCATTGAAAGGATTTTCCAACTCACAGAAAAACAGCCCGTGGTGAGCCCCATTCCAGGGCTGTTGGTGAGTAGAAGAGAGTCTCCCACAGAGCCAAATAGTTACATGCTCCCACCCGGTATCTGCATCGCAGTTCAGGGTGCAAAACGTGTACTTCTTGGAGAAGAATACTACATATACGATGTGAAAAATTTTCTGCTCACTTCGCTCGATCTTCCCGTTACTGCTCAGGTGATAGAGACGTCCAGAGAAAAGCCTTACATAGGTATGACCTGGGAGATAGATATGAAGATTCTCACAGAGCTCATAGTTGAATATGGAGTCAGTAAAAAATATGAAACTCCCTCGCGTGGCATGTCACTTGGAAAAGTAACAGTCCAGCTTCTGGATGCCTTCAGAAGGATGCTCGATCTTCTCGATGAACCAGAAAGTATACCCGTTCTTCTTCCTGTGATCAAAAAAGAGATTACATACAGACTCCTTACAAGCGAGCAGGGTTCCAAACTTGTTCAAATGGCAATGTCCGAAAAAAACGACGTGATGAAAGCGGTGAACCATTTGAAAGAACGCTTCAACGAAACCGTGAACATGAAAGAACTTGCCGAACTTGTGGGAATGAGTGTGTCTTCTTTCTATCAGCATTTCAAAACCCTCACCGGTATAACACCTCTTCAATATCAGAAAAAACTACGGCTGTGCGAGGCGAGAAGACTTCTCATGGCAGGAAGCGACGTCACAACCGCAGCCTACCAGGTGGGTTACGAAAGTCTTTCTCAGTTCAGCAGGGAATACAGAAGGTTCTTCGGTGTCTCACCCTCACAGGACGCGAGAAGATTTAAGCAGGATGTGTTCATAGAAGTAGTTCGTTGAGAAATTTTCTCTAAAAACACTGTGATAAACCTATCTAATGAGAGTAAAGTTTTTTTAGCATGTAAACCTTTCTGAATTCCGAGTCAGTGGAAAAGATCGAAAAAGTTAAGACGGTACAACGGACTTAGTAAGATTGTTTAATGGTATTATGAGATTGTTTGAAGGTATAATATGAAAACATGAAAAAATAAGGGTGGTAGAGTGGTTGAGTCTTTTGTGATCTTGAAGTCAAGGAGCACCGTTACTGTTAAAAATCCATCGGAACGATTGCACGGCGTGCTAATCGAACTCTTGTCCTCCCACTTTGACATCAACAAAATCCACGGTGAAGAAAAAATGCGGTTTGTTCTTTCACCCATTTATTCTTTAAAAACCTTCCAGATGGTGAGAAAGTTCGAACAAAACGAACGATACTTTTTCAGGCTTGCCTCCACAAAAAAAGAATTAGGACAGATTTTGGCGTTTGGATTTGCGTTGAACTCCATTATTTCTCTTGCAGATTGTGTCTTTGAAATCGAGGAATTTCACATGGCCGACGAATTTGTGGTACATTCTAAATCCATGGATACATTGTATTTTGTCTCTCCTGTGACCTTCAGAATCTCAAAGAATGTTAATCTGCCTCTTCCAGATCCTGAGCGGATTGCGAAGAGCCTCTCTCGCATACTTGAAAAAGAAGTAGATTTACCCCCAATCAAAGAAGTAGCAGGGTGCTCCAGAGCCATTTCATTTTCCCATCACACGATTGTTGGTTTCGTCGGTTTTGTGAAGTTCGCCAGGCCGTGCGAATACCTTGAAATTCTGAATTTCACAGGCGTTGGCTATTCCACTTCTCGTGGGCTGGGGTCGGTGCTCGTTGAGGGAGTGAACCCTCTGGAAGAAAAGGTGAGAAAACTGCGTGAGAGGATGCTGAAACTTGAAAAGAAAAGATGTTGAGAACAAAACCAGGAGAATCTTTAAACTTCTCCAAAATCTTTTTGCTGGCGAGATAGTCAACACATCTGAATTTGCCTGCAATGAAGGTATTTCTATAAGGACCGTGCAAAGGTATATTGAACAACTTCGTGAAGCTGGCGTACCTATTGTTTCGATCAGAGGGAATGTCAAACTTTCACAAACGATGGTTAGGGACATTGACTATACTCTAAACCTCAGCTCAAGACATAAAAAAATTCTCTTACTTATGCTGAAACTTGCAAGTTCATATTTTGGCAATTTGTACATGGAAGATATAAAAGAAATCGAAGAAAGGATAGATCATTCTCTTCGTGCGGATCCTTTCTACTATCACTACGCTGAACGGACCTATTATTACGTGATAATGCCACCAAGGCGCGAACAGATAAACATGAAAATAATAGAAACTTTGGAAAGATCTATTCTAAGCACCCAACAGGTAAAGATAATCTACGCACATCCTCAAAGAAGTATGAAAGAATATCTTGTGGAACCTTACATAATCGTTTACAGCGATGATCACTGGTATTTGTTTTGCAAAGATGTAGAAAGGAGCTTTAGAACCTTTCTTCGTATTTCACGAATGATACATGTTGAACTTACAAATAAAAGCTTCAGTATGCCAACCTTCAGAGAAATCAATGAGATGCTGCAAAAAGTATGGGGTACCCATTACTCAGATCGGGAACCTGTTGAAATAAAAATTTTGTTTTCCAGGGCCGTAGCGCAGAAAATCAGAGAAACAGTAAGGCATCCTTCGCAGCGTTTAGAGTCACAACCAGATGGATCCGTCATCTGCACCTTGAAGGTAAGTGGATACAGGGAAGTCATCAATTGGGTGCTCTCCTGGGGAAAAGAGGCCAAGCTTTTGGAACCAGAGTGGATGAGGAAAAAAATGGCAGAGGAAATAAAGTCTATGCATTATAAATATAAAACTTAACGACATACTTTTGTCGTTTTAATACTATAGTAACGATCTGTGATATACTCAAACCAGAGCCAAGGGGGTTGATGTCATGGGTATTTTGAACAGTGCAATGAAAAGATCTATTTTGAGAGTAATGGAAAGCTGGCCTGATCTTCACACCTCTGGTCCCAAGATGGGTAGATCTTTTGCTGATCATCTCACGAAGGTGGCCATCGTATCTTATCAGCTTGCCAGAATCCTCCAAACTCAGGGTGTTTTAACTGAGCTCGATGTGCTAAACGCCTTCTATGCGGGTTTGATTCATGATACTAACAAGCTTTTAGACGGCTCCCTTCGGCGCACGGCACTGAAGGATAACATCAAAGAGTTACTCACGTTTTTGGAAGTCAAAGACGATAGGTTGTTGACTTCAGAAAATCTTCAAAAACTTCAATTTTACGTGTCACTCCATCAGGGCTCTGGTCCTGTGGGAATGAAGTTGCTTTTGAATGACAGGAAAGATGAGATTATCTATCGCGTGGTAAAATTTGCGGACAAGTTCGACAACTTCAACAGTGCAGATCTTTCTTTGCAACCTTCTCTAAAATCATCATGCGAAAGGCTTCTCCAGGAAATCGCGAAACTTTCAGAGGAGTGCTTCAACCACACCAGGATTTCTTATCATGTTTTGAAAGAATTTCGAGGAATGTTGAGTGAAAAGATACACGATTCTTTA
>LDZR01001727.1_pt1 | contig 22680 bp, 21 predicted proteins | sample 615371 | NCBI WGS metagenome assembly LDZR01 (sample SAMN03408294, study PRJNA278302) | terrestrial metagenome | isolation source: oil reservoir sample K2 | place: USA: Alaska, North Slope, Kuparuk formation | collected 2013
ATCCTGCCGGGAAGCCTGCCGGAGCCTTGAGCCAAGCAAAAGTCCTGCCCGCGAAGGAGGCCTTTGCGAGCGAAAGCCAAGCAGGCCGGGATCAAAAGTGGAGATATGTCAGCCTCGAACATGTTTGCCCCTTTTACCCCGAAAATAGCTTCTATCCGGGCCGGCATTGTTTTTGTTTGCATGCCGGTTTTATTCTGCGGCCCGCCCGGAGGTTCTGGGGCCGAAGGGGGAGACTTCCGGCCAGCAAGATGAATAAGATAAAGGCTTCGGCTTTTTGGTCGGTAAGCCTTGCATGGAAGGCGGGAAAATAATAAATTGGTAACAGAATAAAATTTTACGTTTGTAAAGCAGGGAGGGGTGTTAGGGGTGGCGGAGATTTTTGATAAAAAGGCCTTAGATTATGACGAATGGTATAAGACACCCAAAGGTAGGTGGGTCGACCGAATCGAAAAGGAAGCCATTTACGAATATTTGCAACCCCGGAGCGGTATGGAAATCCTGGACATCGGCTGCGGCACCGGAAACTTTTCCATAGAACTGGCGCGCCTGGGTGCGCGGGTAACCGGTATCGATGTATCGGAGCCTATGTTAGAGAAGGCGCGGGAAAAGGCGGCCCGAGAGGGGGTGACGGTGCGTTTTCTGCGGGCCGATGCGCGCCGACTTCCCTTTGAGGAAGGAACCTTTGATGCCGTCGTTTCCGTTACCGCCCTGGAATTCGTTACGGATTTGAGGGCGGCCCTGCAGGAGGCCTATCGGGTTTTGCGGGCCGGGGGAAGACTGGTAGTAGGGGTCATCGGGGGCAACAGCGCCTGGAGCCGTTACTACGAGGACAAGGCGGCTCGGGAACCCGACAGCCTCTTCCGCTGGGCCCGTTTTCCTACCCTGGAAGAACTCCTGGCTGCTATGCCCGGCAGAGAAGTGCAGGGCCGGTCGGTGCTCTTTGTACCCCCTGATTTTGATTTTACCAGGGAAGAGGAAGCCCGTGTCCTGGAAGAGGAGGCCCGGCGTGCGGGCAGGACGGATGGTGGCTTTATTTGCGCCGCGTCCTTAAAGTGAGGCCTAAAGCGGGGGGTTAAGCCATTCTTACGTATCGCCACGTTTTGCGTAGAGGTCTGCCTTGGCTTGCAAGCGAGCGAGCAAGCCTTCGCGGCTGCCAAACTTCACGAAAGCTGAAACCGGAGGCGGACCCAAAGTCGCTAGAGCCTTGCGGTCGGCAACTGAGCCGCGTGTCGAATTTGCCGGGAAGTCCGCCTCAAGCTCTGAGGCTGAGTGATAGTTTGGCCCGCGAGGGTTTCAGGAGCGAGCGAAAGCCAAGCAGGCCTAAGCTCGAAGGTGGGGATACGCCAGGTGAGCCACATTTCGACCCTCAGGAGGGTGATCTATGATGCTGGCCTGCGAGGCGGCCCTCTATCCCCTGGGGACGGCCCATTACTCGCGAATTATCAAAGAGGCCCTGGCCGCGGTGCCTGTGGGGAAGGTCGAGTTGGAGGTTGGCTCCATGAGCACCGTCATCCGGGGGGAAGACGACGAAGTATGGAAGGCAGTACGCCTTCTGTTTGAGGTGGCGGCGAAGTCCGGGGATGTCGTCATGGTCCTCACGGTGTCCAATCGCTGCGGTTGCCGGTGAAAAATTGCGGGATAAATTTTCTTTCTTTTTGTTGGGGATTATGCTAAAATAAGCTTAACGAAATGAAATAGAGGAGTCTCCGAGCCAGTAGGCCTAAGGCCGATTTCGGGGCTATGGTCGCTGGCCTCCCGCCCCAGGTGGGCGGCGACGGGGTGGGCCGGGAAACCGGCCTGCCTCCCGGCATGGGAAAGGAGCTTCGTTGACGAGGCACCCATCCGGGTGCCTTTATATATAACATAACCTTTGACCGGATGGGACCGGGGAGGGGAGTTAACGTGAGCAGTGAAGAAATTCTGGCAGCCGTCAAGGAGGCCGCAGCCCGCCACCAGGGCAAACTGCCCTGCGCAGTGGCCCAGGAGCTGGCCAGGAAATTGGGAGTACCCATGCTGGCCATAGGGCAGGCGGCCAACGAACTGCAGATCAAGATCAGCAGCTGCCAGCTAGGTTGTTTCAAGTAGGATGGGAGAGAAGCCCATGGAATTTTTCCAGGTGGTTACCCTACCCGAAGCGAGGAAAAAGCTGGCGGAATGCTGGCCCTCCATGCGGCGCGAAGCTGCGGTGCTAGATTTGACCGAAGCCCTGGGCCGGGAACTGGCCGAAGATGTCATATCACGGGAGGAGGTTCCAGGTTTTTCCCGGGCTACCGTAGACGGTTTTGCGGTGAGGTCCGGTGACACCTTTGGTGCCGGCGAGGCCAGCCCGGTGACGCTCCGGCTTAAGGGAGAGGTTGTTACGGGCCGGCCTGCGGAAGTGGCGGTCGGGCATAGGGAAGCAGTAGCCATAAGTACCGGGGGGATGCTGCCGGCGGGCGCCGATGCAGTGATCATGTTGGAGCATACCGAAGAACTACCGGGCGGCTTCTTAAATGTTCTGCGGCCGGTGGCCCCTGGAGAAAACGTCATGGGCCGGGGAGAAGACGTCGGTCAGGGAGAGGTGATACTGGGGGCCGGCCACCGGCTGCGGCCCCAGGACATAGGGGTGCTGGCAGCCCTGGGCTACAATCGTATAAGGGTGTGGGAACCCTGGCGGGTAGGCATTATGACTACGGGGAACGAAATCGTTCCGCCGGAAGCCCGGCCGGGTCCGGGCCAGGTGCGGGATATCAATTCTTATACGTTATACGCCCAGGTGCAGGCCTTGGGAGGTCGGCCCCGGCTCTATGGTATAGTTCCCGACGACTTAAGGCTCCTGGGGGAACGCTTTTCCCAGGCCTTGGAGGAGAACAATGTGGTGTTACTTTCCGGGGGTAGTTCGGTAGGGACGCGGGACTTAACCGTGCAACTGCTGGCCGCGTGGGGCTCCGAAAGGATCCTTTTTCACGGCGTATCCATCCGTCCCGGCAAGCCCACCCTGGCGGCCTTTATCGAGGGGAAAATGGTCTTCGGCCTGCCGGGCCACCCTGTTTCCGCTATGGTTTCCTTTGACCTCCTGGTGGGCCCTCTATTGCGTTACGGTCGCTACAAGGAGCCGGCAGAGGAACCGGTGGTGGAAGCCGTCTTGAGCAGGAATGTTTCTTCTGATGCCGGCCGCGATGACTATGTGCGGGTGAGGCTGGTAGACGGCGGCGGAGACGGTCTCCTGGCTGTTCCCATAGTCGGCAAGTCAGGCTTGATTTCTACCATGGTGAAGGCCGACGGGGTGGTCATCATTCCGGCCGGCAAGGAAGGGCTGGAAGCAGGCAACCGGGTTGAGGTGCGCCTCTTTGACTGAATCCGGTCGTTGCTTTGGGGGAATAGACACCTCCAGGCGCGGACGGCCGGGAAAAGGGCCGGAGGAAGGCTAGGCAGCCGGGCTCCTCCGGAGATTTCCAAGGGAAAGGTAGGGGGGCATTATATTGCAGCGGGTAAAGGTTTTTCTGGATAACCGTCCCTGGCAGGAAGCCCTGGAGGAGTACAGGGAGGTTCTGCGCAGGGCGGGATCTCTAGCACCTGGCCGGGGAGAGAAACAGCCCACCCGCACGGCCCTGGGAAGGGTCACGTCCGAACCGGTTTACGCCGTCCTGTCCTCGCCCCATTATGCCGGAGCGGCCATGGACGGAGTCGCCGTGAAGGCGGAAGATACCTTCGGCGCCTCAGAGGAAGCCCCGCGGAGGATGAGGCTGGGCGAAGAGGCGGTAGTAGTGGATACCGGGGATCCCCTGCCTCCGGGATGCGACGCCGTGATTATGCTGGAGCACCTGAATTTCCCGGAAGAGGGAGTGGTGGAGATCCGTTCGCCCGCCGTTCCCTGGCAGCATGTCCGGCAGCCGGGAGAGGACATACTGGCCGGGGAAATGCTGCTCCCCGCCAATCATCGATTGCGGCCCGTGGATCTGGGTCTCCTGCTGTCCGCCGGCGTGGTGGAAGTTGCGGTCTATCCCCGGCCGCGGGTGGCAATCCTGCCTACCGGCAGCGAGCTGGTGGACCCCAATCCCCATCCCCTGCCGGGGCAGATCCTCGATTCTAACAGCGCTATGTTGGCGGGAATGGTGCAGGAATGGGGGGGAGACCCGGAAGTCTTTCCCATAACCCCTGATGATTACGATCTCCTAAAGGCTAGGCTCCGAGCGGCCCTGGAGACGGCGGACATGGTGCTGATCAATGCCGGCTCTTCGGCCGGGAGGGAGGATTATACGGCCCGGTTGATAGCCGAATTGGGCCGGGTTTTGACCCATGGGGTGGCCACCCGGCCGGGCAAACCGGCAATCTTGGGGGTTATAGAGGGGAAGCCGGTGATAGGGATACCGGGATACCCCGTTTCCGCCGCCTTGTGCGCCGACCTTTTCGTCCGGCCCCTCCTCTACGAAAAGCAGGGGTTGCCGGTTCCCCGGCGGGCTATCTCCCGGGCGGTATTGAACCGCAAGATCCCGTCCGCCCTGGGAAGGGAGGATTTCGTCCGCCTGCGCCTCGCCCGGATAGGAGACAAGCTTACGGCCGTGCCTTTGGGAAGGGGCGCGGGGGCCCTCACCACTCTGGCCCGGGCCGACGGTATCCTGCGTATTCCTCTAGAGTCGGAGGGCTTTCCCGCCGGCGCAGAAGTAGAGGTGAGCCTCCTGAGGGACTTAACGGATATCGAGGCCGCGGTACTGGTCAGCGGCAGCGGCGATCCCCTACTGGATATTCTGGGGACGGTAATGCGCCAGCTGTACCCGGGAAGGTCTTTGACCATCTCGCCGGTGGGGAGCTTAGGAGGCCTCCAGGCCCTGCGGCAAGGGGAGGCCCACGGGGCAAGCCTTACCCTCTGGGACCCTGCGACGGGCGAATATAACGTGTCCTACGTGGAAAAGCTCCTCGCCGGCCGGGAGGCCCTGTTAATCAATCTCGCCTACCGGCAGGTGGGCCTGATGGTGGCTCCCGGCAATCCTAAAGGCATTAATGATTTACAGGATTTAACCCGACCGGATATAACTTTTGTGAACCGTCCGGTGGGTTCCGGCATGCGGCTTTTCCTGGACACCAACCTGGAGAGGCTGGGCATCAAAGGGGAAGAGATCAAAGGGTACGACAGGGAGGAGTTCACCCATCTGGGAGTAGCCGCGGCGGTGGCCTCCGGGCGGGCCGACGCCGGCCTGGGCATTTATGCCGCCGCCCGGGTTTACGGCTTGGATTTCCTCCCCCTGGCCGCCGAGCGCCTGGATCTCTGTTTTTTGCGCGAGACGTGGGAAGAACAGGGGATCCGGGACCTGATCCAAACCATATGCAGCCGGGAATTCTTGGAAGAAGCTTCGCGATGGAGAGGGTACGACCTGCGGGATTGCGGTAAGGTTGTCTGGAAGAACTACTAGATATTTCCTGAGGAGTGAAGGCCGGTGGAAGACCGCTTCGGTCGCCGGATAAGCTACATGCGGGTATCCATCACCGATCGCTGTAACCTGCGCTGCCGTTACTGCATGCCGGCCGCGGGAGTTCCTTTGAAGAGCCACGATGATATTTTGCGCCTGGAGGAAATCGTAACCCTGGTGGAGGCCGCCGTGCGGGTCGGTATCCGGCAGGTCAGGTTGACGGGAGGGGAGCCCCTGGTCCGCAAAAACGTGGTAGGCTTGGTAAGCCGGTTGACCGCCCTTCCCGGCCTGGAAGAGGTATCCCTCACCACCAACGGCGTGCTCCTGGGACCTTTGGCCCGGCCCTTGAAGGAGGCCGGCCTTGGGCGGGTGAACATCAGCCTGGACAGCCTCCGGCCGGAGCGCTATCGCTACATTACGAGGGTGGGAAACCTGGAGAGCGTACGGCGGGGGATCAGGGCTGCCCTCACGGTGGGCCTTACCCCGGTAAAACTGAACGTGGTAGTGGTGCGGGGTTTCAACGATGACGAGATCCTGGATTTTGCCCGTCTGGCCCGCCATGAGCCCCTCCACGTTCGCTTCATTGAGTTGATGCCCATCGGTACGGCCGCCGCCGGGCGGGCTGCCTACGTACCGGTGGCCGAGATCCGACGGAAAGTGGAGGAAGAATTCACCTTAGAACCCCTGGAAGATCTGCGCGGCTGCGGGCCGGCCCGGAGCTTCCGGGTGGAGGGCGGCCCGGGGAGCATCGGCTTTATCGGCGCCTTGAGCGAGCATTTCTGTCACCGGTGCAACCGGTTGAGGCTCACCGCCGACGGGAAATTGCGCCCCTGCCTCTACTGGGAAGGGGAAATAGACGTCAAGACCCCGCTGCGTAAGGGAGCTTCCCGGGAGGAACTGGTGGACTTATTCCGGCGGGCGGTGGCCCTTAAACCCCGGCGGCACCACTTGGAGGAAGGGTGGGAGCAGTCGCGGGTTATGTCTCAGCTGGGAGGTTAACAACTTCATGAGCGGTAATACCTTGACCCATCTAGATGCCAAGGGACAGGCGCGGATGGTTGACGTCGGGGCGAAGGCCGTAACCGAGCGGGTGGCCGTCGCCCGGGCCAGGGTGGTCATGAACCCGGAAACCCTGCGGCTTATCTTGGCGGGCAGGGTTCCCAAGGGAGATGTCCTGGCCGTCGCCCGGGTGGCCGGGATCATGGCCGCCAAGAGGACGGGCGAGTTGATTCCCTTGTGCCATCCCCTGAACTTGACAAGTGCCTCGGTAGAATTCCGGGATTCGGGCGGCGGTGTCCTCGAAATCGAAGGAAGGATAAAGACCAAGGGTCAGACAGGCGTGGAAATGGAAGCCCTTACGGCCGTGAGCGTGGCGGCCTTGACCGTTTACGACATGTGTAAAGCCGTGGACCGTGGTATGGTCATCACGGATGTCCGCCTGGTGGAAAAGAGCGGCGGCCGTAGCGGCACGTGGAAGAGGGAGGGAGAAGAACCGTGGGACGCATCGTAGCGGTATGTATAAGTGAGCAAAAGGGACAGCGGAAAAAGAACGTAGGTAAAGGGGAACTGGTACCCCAGCACGGCCTGGCCGGGGATGCCCATGCCGGGCCCTGGCACCGACAGGTGAGCCTCCTGGCCCTGGAGAGCATCCATAAAATGCAGGCCAAGGGGCTGAAGGTGGGTCCGGGAGACTTCGCGGAGAATTTGACCACCGAGGGGCTGAACCTGACCGCCCTTAAGCCCGGCGACAGGTTGAGGATCGGGTCCCATGCTCTGGTAGAGGTAACCCAGATCGGCAAGGTGTGCCACGAGCGCTGTGCCGTTTATTATCAGGCCGGCGACTGCGTCATGCCCCGTGAAGGGATTTTCGTGGCGGTGCTCCAGGGAGGCCCAGTGCAGGTGGGCGATGCCGTCGAGGTGGTGGAAGAATGATCCGGGTGGCCATCTTGACGGCCAGCGATAAAGGCTCCCGGGGAGAGCGGGAAGATCGGAGCGCCGGTGTGATACGAGAGTTGCTGGCCCGCCTGGGAGGGGAGGTGGTGGCCTATGCCGTGGTCCCTGACGACCGGCAGACCCTGGCCGCCAAATTGCGTCAATTTTGTGACGAGGTGGGAGCCGATCTGGTATTGACCACCGGCGGTACGGGCTTCGGACCCCGGGACGTTACCCCAGAAGCCACGCGAGACGTTATCGAACGGGAAGTACCGGGGCTGCCGGAGGCTATGCGGGCGGCCGGCCTGAAGGCCACACCCCAGGCTATGCTGTCCCGTGCCGTGGCCGGCATCCGCGGCAGAACCCTGATTGTTAATCTCCCCGGAAGCCCCCGTGGGGTCAGGGAAAACCTGGAGGCCATCTTGCCCGCCCTGCCCCACGGCCTGGCGGTACTCAGGGGCGAGGTATCCGAATGCGCCCGCCAGGAAGTAGGCCAGACGCAAGGGTAAAGGCCGGCGGGTTGCCGGAGATCTAAACCAGACAGGGATATCTAGGCTGCCGGGAAGAAGATTTAGGCATTACACGGTGAAAAGAGGAGAAGGAGAGGGCTGTACGGTTGGTAGGCCCTCTCTTTTTTGTCCGGCCTAGGTTTGAAGGCGATCACGGAAAGGCTTGATACCTCTGGATTTCTTACGCGGCACCATCTGAAGATGCCAAAAGGTGGAAGTGGCTCCAAACCAATAACCACAAGGCTTTCTGTATCTCAGGCTTCAAACGTGACTCCGGGAAAGATCTCCCCAGGAGTTGACGCTAGGAGGGACTAGGCTTAAAATATAATCAAATTATCTTTTGAACGTTTGAATAAGGGAGGATCGGTATGCCCCTTAAACTTTCCCGCCATGAAGAAGACCGGGAGGCTCCGATATGTCAAGCCTACTCGGTCAACGAGGAAGTTATAAACACGCTCAAGCCCAGGGTGGACAAATTAGAAGGAATAGCCACCATCTTCAAAGCTCTGGCCGACGATGCACGGGTAAAGATCCTTTATGCCTTAGGCCAAACCGAACTTTGTGTCTGCGATGTGGCCGCCCTCCTGGGCAGCACCACGGCGACGGCTTCCTACCATTTGCGGCTGCTCCATTACCTGGGGCTGGTAAGGTACCGCAAGGAAGGCAAACGGGTATACTACCGTCTGGCCGACCCCCATGTGGGCAACCTGGTGGAGGAGGTTATCAAGCATTTAGGCGAGGTATAGAGGAAGGGGGCTGGGTTTAATGTCTTCATCTTCGATCTCGAGCCCTGAGACGGGCGGAGGAAGGGTGTTCAGGATAGAAGGCATTACTTGACTCGACTGTGCCGCCCGGTTCGAAAGGAACGTGGCGGCCCTCCCCGGTGTTACCGGGGCAAGGTTAAATCCGGCTACCGGCAGGCTGATCGTAGACGGGGAGGTCGACCCGGAAGCGATCCGCCGGGAAGCCCGGAAGGAAAACTATACCGTCATCCCATTAGGGGAGGCCGGCCTCAGGGCGCGACCCGGGGCCAAGGGGGGCCTGGTGAGGGCCGGCCTGGCGGCAGCAGCCTTCCTGGCCGCTTATATAATAGAAAGGGCCGGCGGAGTGGCGTCCCTCTTTATTCCCTTTTACGTGGCCGCCGTTGTTATCGGCGGGTGGGGCAACTTCCGACGGGCCGCCTATTCCCTGCCCCGCCTGGACTTCAACATGAGCGTCCTCATGACCCTGGCCCTCGCCGGAGCCATGGCCATAGGCGAATGGAGGGAGGGGGCGGTGGTGGCCTTTCTTTACTCCCTTTCCGAAGTGCTGGAGTCCTGGACCATAGGGCGGGTGCGCCAATCGATTCACGGATTGATGGCTATTGCCCCCCGGAGGGCTAGGATCCGGCGCGCAGATGGGAAAGAAATGGAAATCCCCGTAGAGGAGATCGGGGTGGGAGATATCATGGTCGTCCGGCCGGGGGAGAGGATAGCCATGGACGGCCGCATTCTCAAAGGAGAATCGGCCGTGGACGAGTCGCCCATTACCGGGGAATCCATGCCTGTGGAGAAAGGAGCGGGGGATGAAGTTTACGCCGGTAGCCTTAACACCTACGGCTTCTTGGAGGTGGAAGTCACCAAACTGGTGCAGGACACCACCCTGGCCCGTATCCTCCACTTGGTGGAGGAAGCCCAATCCCGGCGGGCGGCTTCTCAGGTCCTGGTAGACCGTTTCGCCAAGGTGTATACGCCGGTGGTCCTCGCCCTGGCCGTAGGGCTCGGGGTGCTTCTGCCCTTGCTGCTTGGATATCCGTGGGAGCCTTGGATTTACAGGGGTCTGGCCCTTTTAATTGTTGCCTGCCCGTGCGCCCTGGTGGTTTCTACGCCGGTGGCCATTGTCAGCGCCATCGGCAATGCCGCCCGGAAGGGAGTCCTCATAAAGGGCGGCCTGTACCTGGAGGAGGCGGCGGGCCTCCAGGCAGTGGCCTTTGACAAGACGGGGACTCTTACTAAGGGAGAACCTGTGGTCACCGACATCGTCCCCTTAGGCCCCGTGTCGGCAGAGGCGGTGCTTCAGATGGCCGCAGCGCTAGAGGCGCGTTCAGAACATCCTTTGGCTGGGGCCATTAAGAAGGCGGCGGAGACCCGGGGCCTGGAGGTGGTTCCTTCCGAGGATTATACCGCTTTACCGGGCCGCGGAGGCAAAGGGGCCGTCCGGGGAGAAACTATTTATATAGGGAACCTGCGGCTGTTCAGGGAGCTGGGAATAGTGGACGGGCCCTTAGCCGCGCTGGTGCGCCGCCTGCAGGAAGAAGGCAAAACGGCTGTGGTGGTGGGTACGGAGAAGGAAATGCTAGGTATTATAGCCGTGGGCGATGAGGTGCGGGAGGACAGCCCAGCGGCCATTGCGGGCCTCAAAGAGGCAGGTATCCGCCGCACCATTATGCTTACAGGGGATAACGAAGCTACTGCCCGGAGTATAGCGGCCAGGGCGGGGATCGACGAGTACCGGGCCGAACTCCTGCCGGAAGACAAGGTGGAGGCCCTCCGGGACCTCCTCAGGCGCTACCGAAAGGTAGCCATGGTAGGCGACGGCATTAACGATGCACCGGCCCTGGCGGTGGCTACAGTCGGCATTGCCATGGGAGGTGCGGGAACGAGTGCCGCATTGGAAACCGCGGATATCGTCCTTATGGCCGACGACCTGAAAAAGCTGCCCTTCATCATCCGCCTCAGCCGGGCGGCTCTAAATATCATCCGGCAGAATATAGTATTTTCCCTGGCCCTCAAAGCCCTGGCCGTACTGGCCGTGTTCCCGGGGTGGCTCACCCTGTGGCTGGCCATCCTGGCCGATGTGGGAGCCACTATTCTGGTTACCCTAAACGGCATGCGGCTTTGGAACCTTCGCCCGGAAAGGTAGCAGGTAACTCCGTCCCGGAGGCTCCGGCCTATTTTTTGCCGGCAGCGGCAGGAAGGGAGTAAAGTGTGTCGAAAAATCTACCTTAGAGTTTCACCGCAGGCTAGCGAGCAGGATCCCCGGCCGGACCGCGGTAAGGGGTCGGAAAAGGGAACCTGTTAAGGGCCTCCCTCCTTAGGGAGCAATTCGTGGAAAAGCAGGGAGTTTCTCTCTCGTCTTCCTAGGGGGCGGCTTCCGCCTGTAGCGGCCCTCGGGGAGAACGCGGGGCGGAAAGGGAGCCCAAGTTGCGGGTAGACATCCATGCCCCCGAGCGGCACCAGCAGAAGGATGAAAACAACGGGCCGGCATGCAAACAAAAACAATGCCGGCCCGGAGAGAAGCTATTTTCGGGGTAGCCTCAACGTAAAAGGGAGCCTCTGTTCTTAAGGGAGCTGATAGCGTCCCATGTCTTCTTTGTGGCAGGGCGAGGTGGTGGCCAACACGGCCGTAGGCCCCGACATCTACCACCTGCGCTTGAGAACGGCGCTTCCCGGCCCTCGGCCGGGTCAGTTTGTCCACCTCCGGTGCGGGTCTTCCTGGGATCCCCTGTTGCGGCGGCCGTTAAGTATTCACGATTATAATCCTGCCAGGCAGGAATTGGAGCTCCTTTACCAAGTGGTGGGCAGGGGGACCGCCTGGCTGGCCGGGCGACGGCCCGGGGATTTCCTGGACGGCCTGGGTCCCCTCGGCCGCGGTTTTACTCTGCCGCCGGGTCCGAGGGTGGCCCTGGTGGCCGGAGGATTGGGCATAGCCCCCCTTTTTTTCTTGGCCCGGGTGGCCGCTGCGGGGGGTTACCAGGTTACCCTCTATGTAGGAGCCCGCAGCCGCGACGGCCTCTTGCGGCTGGAAACCCTCCAAGGCCTCGCCGTAGAGGTGCAAAGGGCCACCGATGACGGCAGTGCGGGCTTTGCGGGGCCGGTCACCTCCCTCCTGGCCCGGCATTTGGAGTACAAACAATACGACGGGATCTTCGCCTGCGGACCGCGGGCCATGTTGGCTGAAGTGGCCAAGCTGGCTGGCCAAAGAGGAATACCGGCCGAAGTATCCCTGGAGGAGCGGATGGCCTGCGGTCTCGGTGCCTGCCGGGGGTGCGTGGTGGCCTTATATGGGGAAGACGGCAGCATAGCCTATGAAAACGTGTGTTCCGCCGGTCCGGTCTTTCCGGCGGAGAAAATTGTATGGTAAAGGGAGACCGAATATGGTTAAACCCCGAATGGAGGTTGAGCTGGCAGGTTTGCGCCTGCAGAACCCCGTAATGCCGGCCTCCGGTACCTTCGGCTTCGGGGAGGAGTACGAAGGATACCTGGACCTGAATTCCCTGGGGGCCATTGTAACTAAGAGTGTGACCCTGGAACCCACTCCTGGTAACCCCCCGCCCCGCGTAGCGGAAACCCCGGCTGGCCTCCTTAACTCCATCGGACTGCAGAATCCCGGCCTGGAGGTCTTCCTCCGGGAAAAGATGCCGTTCCTGCGGCAGTTGCGCCCGCCCGTCATTGTCAATATTGCAGGGAGAACCCTTGAAGAATACGTGGAACTGGCCCGGCGCCTGGACGGTGTGGACGGGGTGGCGGCCTTGGAAGTGAACATTTCCTGTCCTAATGTAAAGGAAGGGGGCCTGGCCTTTGGGAGCAGCCCGGAGCAGGCCGCCCGGCTCATCAGGGCCGTACGCCGGGTTACCACGCTGCCTATAATCGCTAAGTTAAGTCCCAACGTTACCGATGTGGTGGCCGTAGCTAAAGGGGTGGAGGCGGCAGGGGCGGATGCTGTTTCCCTAATTAACACCCTCCAGGGTATGGCCGTAGACCTGGAGAGGCGGCGGCCGGTTCTGGGCAATATCTCCGGGGGTTTGAGCGGGCCAGCCGTGAAGCCCGTGGCCCTTTATTGCGTCTGGCGGGTGGCCAGGGAGGTAATGATACCCGTCATTGGTATGGGGGGCATTATGACTGCTACCGATGCCCTGGAGTTCCTCCTGGCCGGTGCCCGGGCGGTAGCCGTGGGTACTGCCAACCTGGTGAATCCCCGCGCCATGGCGGAGATAATTGCCGGTCTCGAAGCTTATCTGCTCCAGCATAACATCGAGGACGTCAACCAAATTATCGGCGCCCTAGAGGTTTGAAAAGCGGGAAGGAGATGGAGATGATCGCAGCAGAGGAAGTGCTGGATATTTTTCGCCGTACCGGAGTTCTCTGGGAAGGCCACTTTATTTTAACCTCCGGACTTCACGCCGAACGCTATCTGCAGTGCGCCCAGGTTTTGCAGTATCCCGAGGAGGCGGCCAAGCTTTGCGCGGCCCTGGCGGAACATTACGAGGGCCAGGGGATAACCGCCGTGGTGGGCCCGGCCACCGGGGCCATTATCATAGCCTACGAAGTGGCCCGGGCTTTGAAGGCGCGAGCTCTCTTTACCGAGAGGATACAGGGAGAGATGACCCTGCGGAGGGGATTTCAATTGGGAAGCGGGGACAGGGTCCTGGTGGTAGAGGACGTAATTACCACTGGTGGGTCTGTTAAAGAGGTCCTGCGGGTGGTAAGGGAACGGGGTGCCCAACCGGTGGGAGTGGGCGCTTTTGTAGACCGGAGCGGTGGCAAAGTGGACCTGGGGGTTCCCCTGCGGGCCCTGCTCTCCTTGGAAATAAGCGCCTATCCTCCAGAGGAATGCCCCCTGTGCCGGCAGGGGCTGCAGGCGGTGAAGCCGGGAAGCCGCAATTTGTGACAAGAAAGCAAACCTATGACAAGGATTTATCCTTGTCCTCGTCTAAAGATAAGAATAGACTAGAAAGTAAGAACAATGCCCAAAAATTATGCTATTAGGGGGAGAGGGACGTGCCGGTTCTCGAAGAAATCAAAGAAGCCCTTATGGCCGGTAATGCTAACAAGGTGCGGGAAGCCGTGACCCGCGCCGTAGAAGAGGGAGTGCCGCCCGGTACTATAATTAACGACGGCCTGATTGCCGCTATGAACATCATCGGGGTGAAGTTCAAGAACAACGAAGTGTACGTCCCGGAGGTCCTGGTGGCGGCGCGGGCCATGCATGCCGGCATGGACGTGGTCAAACCCCTGCTCACTGGGGATGCCCTGCAAGAGAAGGGCACTATGGTCATCGGGACGGTAAAGGGAGACCTTCACGATATAGGCAAGAACCTGGTGATCATGATGATGGAAGGCGCCGGCTTCAAAATGATCGACCTCGGCATTGACGTGCCGCCGGAGAAATTTATCCAGGCTGTGGAAGAGTATAAGCCCCAGGTGGTGGGCCTTTCGGCCCTCTTAACTTCCACCATGATGCAGATGAAGAAAACGGTGGAAGCGCTGGCGCCGTACCGGCATGCCATCAAGGTCATCGTGGGCGGAGCTCCCGTAACCCAGAAATTTGCCGAGGAAATCGGGGCCGACGGTTATGCCCCGGATGCGGCTTCGGCGGTAGACAAAGTCAAGGAGCTCTTGGGCCTGGCGTAACCAGGAGGGTGAACCATGCTTATTGTCGGGGAGCTTATTAATTCCAGTCGCAGGCCTATTGCGGAGGCCATTGCCGCGCGGGACAAGGCCTACCTCCAGGAGCTGGCGGTAAAACAGGTGGAGGCGGGGGCACATATTATTGATGTCAACTGCGGTACCAGCCTAGCCCAAGAAGCGGCAGTAATGGCCTGGTTGGTAGACATCGTCCAGGAAGTGGTGGACGTTCCCCTATGCATCGACACCCCCAGCCCGGCGGCCATGGAGGCAGGCCTTGCCCACCACAAGGGCAAGGCCATGATCAACTCCATTACCGCCGAAAGGACGCGCTGGGAAGAGGTATTGCCCTTGGTCCAACGGTATAAGCCCTCGGTCATAGCCCTCCTCATGGACGACGGCGGTATGCCGGCAACGGTGGAAGATCGCCTGCGGGTAGCCGGAAGACTGGTACCCGCTCTGGTGGACGCGGGGGTACCGGAGGAGGATATTTATTTAGATCCCTTGGTGAAGCCCCTGGGCGTCGGCAGCACCTGCGGCGTGGAAGTCCTGGAGAGCACGCGGATCCTGCGGCAAAAATATCCCCAGGTCCACCTTATCTGCGGCCTCTCCAACATATCTTACGGGTTGCCGGAGAGGCGCCTGCTGAACCGGGCCTTTATGGTCATGTGTTTGTCCGTGGGCATGGATGCCTTTATCCTGGACCCCTTGGACCGCCCCCTCATGTCTCTGCTGGCGGCGGCCAAAGCGGTGGCGGGTAAGGATGATTACTGTTTGGAATACATTGCAGCTGCCCGGGCGGGAAAATTAGTGGTATAATTTAATAAAATTGAAGAGCACCCGGCTGTAGCAGGAGGGGATCCTGCTGCGGCCTTTTTTCATACCCCCAGAGAGGTGACGTCATGGAGGCTTCCATCCGAGAAATAGTGGACGCCGTCATAGCCGGCAACGCCTACCGGGTAAGGGAAGGGGTGCGCCGGGCGCTCCAGAAGGGCGTGGAACCCAGCCGGATTATTACCGATGGCTTTGTCAAGGCCATGGATGTAGTAAGCGAGAAATTTGAACATAACGAAATCTACGTTACCGACCTGATCATCACCGCCCGGGCCATGCATGCCGGTATGAAGGAACTGAAACCCTATATGGTCAGCGGCCAGGTAGAGGTGGTGGGTCGGGCGGTCATCGGAACAGTGCAGGGGGACATCCACGACATCGGGAAGAACCTCCTGGGTATCATGCTGGAAGCCTCCGGCTTCGAAGTAATCGACCTGGGGGTGAACGTTCCCCCGGGCGGCTTCGTGGAGGCCGTGATCAAGTACCGTCCCCACGTGGTCTGCCTTTCGGCCCTCCTCTCTTCCACTCGGAAGGCCATGGTCGAAACTATCCAGGCCCTGGAGGAGGCGGGACTGCGGCGCAAGGTAAAGGTGGTGGTAGGGGGTACTCCGTTGAACGCCGACCTGGCGGCCAAAATGGGGGCCGACGGCTATGCCCCTGATGCCACCAGAGCCGTCCCCTTTATTAAGGACCTCATCGGTGCCTCCCGCAAGGGTCCCCGGGTGCTGGAGGCCGGCCTTGCCGAAATCTTAAGTCGCGAAACCCTTGGAGAATTACAGGAATCCTTTAATAAATTGATAGGCCTCGATCTGGTGGTGGTAGATGCCCGGGGAAACCTTCTCTCACCCCTGGGGAAGTTCGCGGAGTGCTCGCGGTTTTGCCGTGTCTCCGCCGCAAGGGACCACCCCTCCTCCTTTGATGAGGGCCTAGCTGCCCGCACCGCCGGTTTTAAAGGGGCTTTTGTATACCGGTGTCCCGCCAGGCTGGTGGAGATTTCTTACCCCCTGGCCGATGAAGAGGGCACCCTCGGGGCCCTCCTCTGCGGACATTTTCTCCTCCGGGAGGACCCCTTGCCCCCCGGGGAGGAAGGCAGGGCGGTTCCCGTGTTATCCTCGGAGGAGCTGGAGGCCCTCTGCGGCCTCCTGGCCTTCATCGCCAACAGTATAGTCCGCCTTAACGCCGTGCTCAGAAGCAAGAAGGAACTGGAAGAGGAGAGGAACAGCTTTATCCGCTTCTTGCAGAGGCAGAATCAACTAGAACAGGCCCTGCAGGACGCTGAACTGAAGGCCCTGCAATCCCAGGTTAGCCCCCACTTTTTGTTTAACACCCTCAATACCGTTGCCCGCCTGGCCCTTTTAGAGGGGGCCGAAAATACGGAGAAAATGGTCGCCGCCTTGGCCAGGCTAATGCGGTACACCCTCTACCGGGTCGAGGGCCTGGTCACCCTGCAAGAAGAATTGGCCGCCGTCCGGGACTATCTTGCTATTCAACAGACCCGTTTTAGCGACCGGCTGACCAGTGAAATCGAGGTAGTTCCCGAAGTCTTGGAAGCACGTGTACCCTGTATGATATTGCAACCTCTGGTGGAAAACGCCGTCATCCACGGCCTGGAGCCCTTGAAGGAGGGGGGGAAGATCTATATCCGCGGGCGGGTGATAGACTCCCAGGTGCACCTGGAGATAAGGGATACGGGAGTGGGAATCCCCGAAGGCGTACAAAAGGAGATCTTCGACCTGGAAGTCCGGTGCAGCGGCAGGGGACAGGTGAGCGGACTGGGGATAGTAAGCGTCTACCGCCGCCTGCAACATTATTTCGGTGCCGAATGCGCCCTGAGGGTAAACAGCAGGCCGGGAGAGGGAACCGCCGTAGAGCTTACTTTTCCTTTGCGGAAAGAAGAGGGAAGAAGGGAAGGGCTGACGGGAATTGCTCCGGCTGTTAATTGTGGATGACGAACCCTTGGAGCGCCGGGCCATCCGTTATCTGCTGGCCAAGGCAAGGCCCCAGTACGTGGTGGTGGGTGAGGGCCGGGACGGAGGTGAGGCGGTGGACCTGGGGCGCGAAGTCCGGCCGGATGTGGTGTTGCTGGATATAAAGATGCCGGTCATGGACGGTTTGGCGGCGGGCAGAGCCCTGCGCCGCCTCTTACCCGAGGTCCGCATGGTCTTCCTGACCGCCTATGACGAGTTCGCCTACGCCCAGGAAGCCGTTGCCCTGGGGGCTTCGCGCTACCTGCTAAAACCTGTGGCGGGGGAGGAGCTCATTTCCGTCTTGGACAGTCTGGCCCAGGAGATAGAGGAAGAGCGGCGGGTTAAGGAAGAAACCCGGAAGTGGCGGGCCGCCCTGGAGGAAATGCTTCCCCTTATCCGTTTGGGCTTCGTCCTGGACCTGGTGTCCGGCCATATCTCCAGGGAGGAAGTCAAGGCCCGGGCCGATTTTCTGGGGCTGCCGTCCCTACCGCGCCTGGCAGTAGTAATCGCCTTCGATAATTTGCCCCCCAGCCCGGCACCGGAAAAGGAGGGGGAGCGGCAGTTCCTCAAGAAAAGGGTATTCCACATTATAGAAGAAGGGGTGTCGTCATGGCCCGGGGCCCTGGTCGTACCCGGTTTTAGGGACGAATTCCTTTTACTTCTGCCCTTTGAACCCGGAGGGCGGGCGCGGTTGCGGGAGGCCGTAACCCGGCTGGGCGAAGAGCTCTGCGCCCGGGTGCGAGAACTTACGCCGGTTACTGTGACCGTCGGGATCGGGCGACCGGTGGACGACCCGGCTCTGCTGGCCACCTCTTACGCAGAAGCAGCGGCGGCGGTGGAGTACCGGCTTCTTTACGGGGGCGACCAGGTGATTCACGCCGACGATGTTGCTGCCTTCCCGCGCTCCGGCCGGGCTATGTCTTCCCCGGCGGGTGAGGAGTTGGCCCTGGCGGTTCGACTGGGGGACGGGGAAAGGGCCCGCCGCTGCCTCGCCCAAATCATAGCCGAAACGGTGGTCGGAAAGGAGGTGAGGCCTCCCCTTTTCAAGGTGAAGTTTCTCGAGCTTCTCAGCGTGGCCGGCCGGGCGGCCCTGGAGGCCGGAGCCGAGGCGGAGGATGTTGCTGCCGTAGTCCTCCGGGCCGGCCAGGAGATAGTAGCCCTCGACTCCCTAGCCGAAGCGGAAAACAAAATCGGCGCCCGGTTACAGAGGCTGGTGGAGCAGGTAGTTCACGCGCGGCAACGGCGTGATACCGGCTTGATAGAGAGAGCCGTAGCCTATATAAACCAGAACTACCACCGGGATCTCTCCCTGGACGAAGTGGCGCGGCACGTGTATTTGAGCCCCTGCTATTTTAGCCGCCTTTTCAAACAAGTGCGGGGAGAAAATTTTATCGACTATCTGACTCGTATGAGGATGGAGGAGGCCAAGAAACTGCTCTTGACCACCGATTATTCCGTCAACGAGATAGCTTCCCGGGTGGGGTACCGCGATGCCCGCTACTTTGGCCAAGTGTTTAAAAAACAGGAAGGCTGTACTCCCACCGCCTTCCGGAAAACGGGGGGAAGCTATGGTGAAGCAGAACTGGACGGTTGATTTTCAGCCCGTTGGTCGCCGGGTCCCGGCCCGCGAGGGCCAGACCTTGTTGTCCGTGGCCCAGGAGGCCGGCCTGTCCCTGGGTGCCGGAGGAGTGACAGCCCCTTGTGGCGGTAGGGGTCTGTGCGGCCGCTGCCGTGTCAGGGTGGCGGAAGGCCTTCTGTCTCCTCCCACCGAGGCGGAGAAAAAGGCCCTCTCCCCGGACGAGCTCAAGGAAGGGTACCGTCTGGCCTGCCAGGCGGCCCTCTTGGGGCCGGTCAAGGTGGAGATACCGCGGGAAACCATGCTCGGGGTGCAGAAGCTCCAGGTGGAGGGCCTGGAAGTGGAGGTAACTCCGGAACCGCCGGTGGCTAGGTACGCCATTGCCCTGGAACCCACCACCAATGCCAACCCGAGGCCCCTCTGGCAGCAAGTAACGGAGGGGCTGGCCGCAGGCTATGAGCTATCCGACCTGCGGGTCGACCTGGAGCTGGCCCGCTATACCCCGGCGCTGGCGGCCGGAGGGGGCGCCGTAGTTACCGTTAAAGGGCGGGAAATCATCAACGGCGTATTCGGCGGCCCGGCGAGACCGGCCTTGGGCCTGGCGGTGGACCTCGGCACCACCAAGGTAGCCGGCTTCCTGGTGGATCTCGAAACCGGGGCGACTCTGGCCAGCCAGGGGATTATGAATCCCCAGATTGCCTACGGCGAAGACCTAATGGCCCGCTTGTCCTACGCCCTGGAGGGAGAAGAGCAGTATCAACGGATACACCAGGTGATCATAGAAGGTCTGAACAGCCTGGCAGGGCAGCTGGCCGGAGAAGCCGGTGTTCGGCCGGAGGACATCGAAGAGGCGGTGATCGTGGGTAACACCGCCATGCACCACCTGCTTCTGCGCCTGCCCGTCCAGCACCTGGCCCGGGCGCCTTATGTTCCGGCAGTTACCGCCCCGGTGGAGGTCAAGGCCCGCGACCTGGGCTTAAGGCTGAGTCCCGGGGCCTATGTCTATTGTGTGCCGGTGATCGCGGGCTTCGTGGGCGGCGACCATGTGGCCATGATCCTGGGCAGCCGGGTGGACGCGGCCGATAAGGTGATCTTGGGACTGGACATCGGTACCAATACGGAAATAGTATTGAAATACGGCTCCCGGATGCTCTCCTGTTCCTGTGCTTCAGGTCCGGCCTTTGAGGGAGCCCATATCCTCCACGGGATGAGGGCCGTCAAGGGAGCGGTCCAGGCCGTGCGCCTGGGTGACGAAGGGCGGAAAGTGGAATGGGAAACGGTGGGCGATGAAGAACCCCTGGGCATCTGCGGTTCGGGCATCTTGGATGCCGTGGCGGAATTGTACCGCGTGGGCGTTATCAACGAGCGGGGTAGGCTGAACCGGAAACACCCGCGGGTCCGCGCTCCGGAGGGGGGCCAGGCCGAATTCATCCTCGTGCCGGCCGAGGAGAGCGGCACGGGCAGGGATATCGTAATCACCCAGAGGGATATCGGGGAAATACAGCTGGCCAAAGCGGCCATTGCCTCGGGCACCAAGCTCCTCTTAGAGGTGGCTGGCCTGAAACTCGAAGACATTGAAGAGGTGGTGGTGGCGGGAGCCTTCGGCACCCACTTAAGGGTGGCCAGTGCCGTCGCCATCGGCATGTTCCCCGCCCTACCTTTGGAGGTTTTCCGCCAAGTGGGTAATGCGGCCGGAACCGGAGCCCGCATGGCCCTGTTATCCCTGACGGAGCGCCGCCGGGCCGAAGAGATAGCCCGGAGGGTGGGCTACGTGGAACTTATGATCCAGCCCTCCTTCCAGGAAACCTTCCTTTCTTCCCTCGCCTTGCCGGAGAGGAAAGCGGGATGACGAAGGTCGAAAGGGTTTACCGGGCCATCGAACACCGGGAAGCAGACCGGGTACCCAAGGGGGAGTGGCACCTCGACCCCGCCCTGGTGGCCCGGATCTTGGGCAGGGAGGGGACGGGTACCTGGGAGGACGAGGTGGAGGTCCGCGAGTTGTTGGGCATGGACCTGGTAGGGTTAGTGCCCCGGGGCCTCCGGCCGGACAGGTCCGTGCCTCCCCATGAGCTGGATTACCGCTCCTTTGAACCCTGGCGGCGGCATACGGATTTCTTCGTTTTTGCCATAATTGACGGGCCCTTCCAGGGAACTGCCGGCCGCATGGATTTTATGGACTTCCTCCTGCGCCTGGCCGACCGGGAAGAGGGTGTTAAAGAGATGGCCTGGAAGGAAGCCCGTTTCGGCCTGGAAACGGCGCGGCGTTGCGTGGAGGCCGGGGCCCACGGGGTCATCATTGCCGACGATATTGCCTATACCCGGGGCACTTACGTAGCCCCCAGCCTCTTGCGCGAACTCTTCCTTCCCCTGTGGCAGTGGCAGGTGGAAAACCTAAAGGCCGAGGGGGTGCCGGTCTTTTTCCATTCCGATGGGAATATTACCAGCCTGGTACCCGACTTGGTGGCCGCCGGATTCGCAGGCCTGCATTCCCTGGAGCCTTCGGCCGGTATGGATATAGCGCGGATAAAGCAGGATTTCGGCGAGTATTTGTGCCTTATGGGAAATTTCGACCTCTCCCTCCTGGCAAGGGCCGGGGAAGAGGAACTGGCGGCCGAAGTACAGAGGATCATGGTCGCGGCGGCGCCTGGAGGAGGTTTTATCTTTTCCACCTCCAGCGGCTGCCTGGGGGGAGATTTGCCGGAGGAAAAGGTGACGGCCCTTTATCGCGCCGCCGGGAAATACGGAACCTACTCGTAAAACAAGGGCCCCGCCGGTTTTCCCTTGGTCCCGTAAACAAAGCAAAATAATACTTGGGGCGTACTACGGCCCGGCATATCCCCTTTCTGTTCCCGTATTTATATAGAAGAAGACGGCGAACGGGAAGGGTGATTTTTTTGTTTGCCAGGCTCGGCCGGAGGAAGGTGCTGCTGGCCCTAATAGTTGTCTTGCTCCTGGGGATGGGAGCCTGGGGCTACAACTTTTACCTCCGAGAGATCAAGGTCGTCCCGGAGGAGCTCATAGTAAAGGCCCTGGATACTACCCATGCCGCCGGCAGCTATCGCTTTTACCTAGAAGGGTACTTGGAGGCCGAGGGAGGTCGCATTGAAGTCAGCCGGGTTACGGGTGAGCGGAGTGCCCGAGGGGACCTGCACCTGTGGGGCAGGATGACGGGCCAGGAGGTGAACATATATCAGATAGGGGATACTACGTACTATAAAGATGTGCTTTCCGGACGGTGGATGGTAACTCCCGGCAATACGGCCCTGCAGCAGGAACTCTTTATGGTCGAGGTGAACCCCTTATCTATTTTAAAAATTACCAACCTCCAAGGGCTGCAGTACAAAGGGCGGCAGAAAAATATGCCCGGAAGGCCCTACTTACTGGAACTGCAGCCGGACGTCAACAACCGCCTTCTGAATACTTATTGGCAAAACTATTATTGTAAACTATGGATAGAAAGGGGAAGCCACTATATTCGCAAGGTGGAGCTGGTGGCCGACCACCGGCAGAAGCCGGGCGACCGGCTCTACATCACCCTGGAGCTGTATGACTTTAATAAAGTACCTAAAATCGACCCGCCTAAAGAAGGGGGGAATCCCCCTCCCGCTTAATTTGAGGCGGCAGAAGTAAAACGGAATTGCCTCGGGGAAAAACTCCCGCCGGGGGCGTAGTCCTGGTATTCGGTCCTGCCGGACGCCTCCTGGCCGGCCGGCTAGAAGAAGCCATTTTTTAGTGAAGTAAACTTTGGGGCGGAAACTTTTGTCCGGGGCCGCACCGGCTTTAAAAGAAAGTCCGGTACCGCTTTATGTTTCCACACGGGAGGATTTTTTTGTCCGGCGGCGAAATTTAGGTTTATTTGCCGGGTTAGACGTCCATGACGCCGGTGCGGCACCAGCAGAAGGATGAAAAGGACGGGTCGGCCTCCCTCCTGAGGGAGGGATTTGGTCCGAGGGGATGAGCAGCTGAGTTATCCCCACTTTTTGCAGGGCAGGCCTGCTTTGGCTTGGAAGCGAGCGACTAAACCTGAGCGGTAGCCAAACTTAAGCTTGGCGAAAGGCGAAGGCAGGCCCGAGGGCATGAGAGACCTGC
>LDZR01002252.1_pt1 | contig 22421 bp, 22 predicted proteins | sample 615371 | NCBI WGS metagenome assembly LDZR01 (sample SAMN03408294, study PRJNA278302) | terrestrial metagenome | isolation source: oil reservoir sample K2 | place: USA: Alaska, North Slope, Kuparuk formation | collected 2013
CTTGTTTTGGAAGCCATGAAAATGGAGAATGAAATCCCCTCACCAAAAGATGGTGTTGTGAAGAAAATACTAGTGAAGGAAGGCGACACTGTAGACACTGGACAAGCACTAATAGAACTTGGGTGATGAGGAATGGGAATCGAGCAGGCAATAATTGACTTCTTTACTAACATTGGCATTTTCCACTTAACCATCGGGAATATAATAATGATTCTCGTCGGGTTTACTTTGATGTATTTAGCCATAAGGTATGAGATGGAGCCTTTATTGTTGCTCCCAATTGGAGTAAGTGCAGTGCTGGTGAATCTCCCGTTGACTGGTATTTTAAGCGCTGATCCACACCACCCAGGATTATTTTACTTAATAAAGCACTACCTCATTGATACTGAAGTCGTGCCATTGTTAATCTTCTTCGGTCTCGGGGCAATGACGGACTTTGGCCCAATGATTGCCGATCCAAAAACTGCCTTACTTGGAGCAGCTGCACAGATTGGTGTTTTCATTGCAATGCTTACTGCCGTTGCTTTGGGCTTTAACCTTCAAGAAGCAGCTTCAATTGGTATCATTGGTGGTGCTGATGGGCCAACTACGATTTATTTAACAACAAAACTTGCTCCTCACTTACTCGGTGCAACTGCCGTGGCCGCTTACTCTTACATGAGTCTCGTGCCAATAATTCAGCCTCCAGTCATCAGGGCCTTAACGACTCCAAAAGAGAGGAAAATCAGAATGGAGCAATTAAGACCTGTTTCAAAGAGGGAGAAGGTCATCTTCCCAATAGCTTCAATGATTATTATTGGCCTTCTTGTACCTTCAGCGGCTCCATTAGTTGGAATGCTCATGATTGGAAATCTCTTTAGAGAGAGTGGTGTCGTTGAAAGACTCAGTAAAGCTGCTAGGGAGGAGCTTATGAACATTGTTACAATCTTCCTTGGACTCGGTGTTGGGTCAACAATGCAGGCTGAGAGCTTTTTGACAGTGAAGACCCTCATGATTTTGGGCTTGGGTGTTGTGGCTTTTGCTTCAGCCACAGCTGGTGGAGTGTTATTGGGTAAGCTCATGATGAAGCTCAGTGGTGGGAAGATTAATCCAATGATTGGAGCAGCTGGAGTTTCAGCTGTACCAATGAGTGCTAGAGTTGTACAAAAGCTTGCCGCAAAAGAGGACCCCGGGAATTTCATACTAATGCACGCAATGGGTCCAAACGTTGCGGGAGTGATTGGAACAGCAGTAGCCGCTGGAGTTTTACTTTCAGTACTTGGTTAATTTTCTTTTTAATTTAAAACTTCATTATTTTCCCGTTTCTAAAGTTAAAAGAAAAGTTAAGAAAATGAAATCACATCATTCCTGGCATTCCACCCATTCCAGACATTCCAGCGCCTTCTTCACCCCTACCTTCGGATTTTGATAACTTTGCAGCTATAACATCGTCAATCCTGAGTATCATTATTGCAACTTCGCTTGCACTCTTGATTGCCTGTCTCTTAACTCTTGCTGGTTCAATCACTCCTCTCTCAAGCATGTCTGCTGGTTCTCCTGCAAACACGTCAACTCCTATGGCCTTTCCTTTGTTCTTGTGCTCGCTAATAGCCTTCACGAGAACATCAATTGTATCAAGACCAGCGTTTTCCGCAAGGGTCTTTGGAATAACCTTCAAAGCTTCGGCAAAGGCCTCAACTGCAAGTTGTTCTTTGCCACCAACTTTCTTTGCAAACTCATCAAGTCTGATGCTTAGATCAAGCTCTGTAGCCCCTCCACCTGGTAAGATTGCACCGTCTTCCATTACATCCTTGGAAACCTTTATTGCATCTTCAAGAGCCCTTTCAACCTCATCAACCACGTGCTCTGTTCCTCCTCTAATGAGGATTGTAACTGCCTTTGGATTCTTGCAACCCTCAACAAAGATCATGTTTTCTCCAGCGACCTTTCTCTCCTCAACAACCTCAGCATAACCAAGGTCTTCACTTGTCAAGTCTTTAACGTTTGTCACAACTTTTGCACCGGTTGCCTTGGCGAGCTTCTCCATGTCACTCTTCTTAACCCTTCTAACAGCTAAAATACCGTGCTTTGCTAAGTAGTGCTGGGCTAAATCATCAATACCCTTCTGGCAGAAGAGAACATTTGCACCTGTAGCAGCCACTTGCTCTACCATCTCTTGGAGCATCTTCTCTTCCTGCTCGAGGAATGCATAGAGTTGGTCGGGACTTGTAATGTTTATCTTTGCATCTGTTTCAGTCTTTTTAACCTCAAGAGCATCGTTTATGAGGGCTATTTTTGCGTTTATTACTTTCTTTGGCATTCTTGGGTGGACTCTCTCTTTATCGATGACAACACCCTTAATGAGTTGAGTATCTCTTACGCTTCCACCCTCTTTCTTCTCAAGCTTAATGTTGTCAATATCAACAACATATGTACCGTTAACCTTCTCAGCGACTTGCTTAACAGCCTCAACAGCGAGCTTCGCTAAGAGCTCTTTATGACTCTCTGCATTCTTACCGGTTATTGAAGTTGAGGCTATCTTTGTAAGGGTCTCCTCATTATCAGGCTCAACTGAAATGGCTATGCTATCGACTATTTCTTGGGCTTTCTCAGCCGCTAGAGTATAACCCTTAATAACTATGCTTGGATGGATATTTTGATCCAAAAGCTCTTCAGCCTTTGCCAAAAGTTCACCAGCTATTACAACAGCTGTTGTGGTTCCATCCCCGGCTTCTTTGTCCTGAGTCTTTGCAACTTCAATGATCATTTTAGCCGCTGGATGCTGGACATCGATTTGCTCTAAAATTGTTGCACCGTCGTTTGTGATTACTATGTCTCCAAGGCTGTCAACGAGCATTTTGTCCATACCCTTTGGACCAAGAGTAGTCCTTACAGTCTCTGCAATAACTCTTGCAGCCAAAATGTTGAGTCTTTGGGCATCTCTGCCTACATATCTTTGAGTGCCCTCTGGAAGAATAACAACAGGTTGTCCACCTTGTCCTACCATCATCTCCAATACCTCCTTTGATTAATCATGAACCTTTCGTTAGTGCTCTATAAAAAGGTTTCTATTTAAAAGGCTAGGTTTCACACATTTTATAGAATAAATGTCAATAAAATTCAGAATAAATTGAATAAATTGCAAAAAACCAGTTGCAAAAGATTCTTAAGGTTGATCTTATTTAAAATTTCCTATGGAAGGCTACAAAACAATCAGAGGCTTTGGAAAGGTTGAGAAACTATATGTGGACTCACTTTTCATAGGCTATGCAATGTCAGTAAATTCAGAAAAAGAGGCCAAAGAGTTCATTAGAAATGTTAAAGGAGCTCATTCAGATGCGACACACAACGTTTCTGCCTATAGAGTGAGGGAAGGAAACACTCTTCTTGTTTATTATGATGACGATGGTGAGCCGAGAGGAAGTGCAGGAAGGCCAGTTTTTAAAGTTCTTGAATATAAAGGTTTGGAAAATGTTGTGGTTGTTGTGACGAGGTATTTTGGCGGAACTAAGCTTGGGTATGGAGGATTGGTAAAAGCATACAGTGAAACAGCAAGTGAAGCCCTTGAAAAGGCAGGAATAATGGAAATCATTAAAAAAGAGCCTGTGGAAATTGTTTTCCCGTACAACCTATACAGCGTAATCGAAAAAGCCATTGAAAAATTTGAAGCAGAGATACTTGAGAGGAATTTTAGCGTCGAAGTCAGGTTTGTTGTGGGCATCATACCAGAACAAAAAGATGAGTTCATAAAATATGTTAATGAAATCACCAAAGGGAGAGCAAAAATAAGGGAATTTCTGGACTAGGAGAAGAGAATTGGCAAGAAAAGAGGTTAATCATCTTTCTAAAACTTTTATCAGCTCTTTCTTATCCGGCCTTTTAATAATTCCAAGCTCCAAAGCGTGCTGGAGGATGAATTCCGGGACTTCGTCATTAAAAAATCCCCTTATCCCTTTTTGGGGTATGTAAAATGCGTAAACTCTCGTTGCTCTATCTCCAAATCTTCCCCTTGCAACCATAAATCCCTTTTCAGCGTTTACTCTAACAATCTCCCACGAAAAGGTCTCGGCTAGCGCAAAAAATGCCTCAAATAGCTTAGCTTTAGCATCTTTCAAAGCTTTGTTTACAGCTTGTCTTGAAATTCCAAGGCTTTCTGCTATTTCTATTTCTCTCATTTCCTTGGCCCTCATTGTCCAAATCTTCTCCATACTTTCTGGGAGTCTAATCATCACTCAGAGCCTCCATGACTGCTTTTATGGCTTTTTCTACTTTATTTCTGGGGGCATTGGAGGTTAGGAGATACTTTCCTTTTCTTGTTTTTAGAACAATATAGTCTTGGATGTCCATATCGTATACCGTCCAAAGAGCTATCATACCTAAGACCACCACTATCGGAATTAAATCAACTGCACGAACCTTAAACCCCAGAAGAAATGCACTAACAACGAATATGAAACCTGCTGTGAGAAGTTTATGGCGTGTTTTTCCGGGAGGTATTGCTAAAGAAATCAGCACAGAGCTTGAGATGACAATCATTCCGAGGGCTCCAAAGTAATATCCGGGCAGAAGGTTACCTGGGAACGTAAAATAACGGCACAAGACATAGATAAGCATGCCCATGTAAGCTGCTCCAATTCCCGGAAAATATCTTAAAAGAACACCCTTTTCCAGTCTGTTTAAAACTAAAACCTCTTCAATATCTTCGGCTTTGAGCTTTATGGGTAACAGTCCAAAGCCGTATCTCAGAATTAGGGTATCGTTTTTGATTTCAGCTGATATACCCCCTGAAGCAAAAATAAGAACCCATCCAATGATCAACATCCACCAAGATAAGAGTTCTGTACCCCCTATCATAAAGACAAAGGCCAGAATGACAATTAACAATGGGACTCCTCCAAAGTTTGAAGGTCTAATCCCCTTCAGTTTCATTTTCAACACCCCTAAACAGCTTTATAGCTTTTTTACCATCCGGATATCCTATTACAATAACACCTCTTCTCTCTGTATTGACAATTATATAATCAAATCTCGTGTAAACAATGAGGAACACAAGAAATGTAATCCCAAGAAAAATTCCAACAACGAGACTTATACCAACTAATACACAAAATATGGGGAGTAACAGCACAATGCCTAGAAAGATCTTCCCAAAGTTTTCCCAAATTGTATAAAGTGGAATGAAGAAGTATAGAAAATAAGCAACATACATAACGAAAATCCAAAGAAAAAAGAGGGGAAATTCCTTCCATGGTGCTTTTATGAGAGCTATAACAAATAGCAATATCACAAAGGCTGCGTTCTTCCAAGCGTATCTAAATAATTTAACTCCCTTAAGTTCATTCGCAAGCATTACTTCTCTGATTTCTTCAAAAGGTATTTTAACACTCCAGAAAGGATACTTTAAGACAAGCATATTTTCTTTAATTTCTACGCTCTTTCCCGTAGATAGTACAAAAAGAGTAATTGCGCTAAAAATGAGCTCTGGAGTATAATCTCGAAGAATTAACCCTGTGATCATTAAAGAAAAGCCTAATGTGGCAAGAACTATCGAAGGCCCGGAAGGTGTTACAGGCCATGCTCCCTCAAGCTTCATAAATTTCACCATCGTATTTTTTGTCAACCTATGTAAGTTGACAAAGTATTTAAAATTTTCGTTGCGATACTCAAGGAAACTTTAATACCTTGCAAGAACAAAAATGCAAGTGGTGCTGTGAAGATGGAAGGCCCTAGAGTCTATCCCATTAAAGAAGTTGAAAAACTCAAGAAAGTTTTAGAGACAATTTCAAACTATGAATTGGTAGATATTGAAATAGAAAACAGGGCATCCTTTCTAGATGATATGCTTGAGAGCAAAGATGAAAAGCTTAAATACGCCATGAAAAAATTTGAAGAAAATGGAGTGGATGATGCCAAGCTGGTGCTTAAAGGGAATAATGCCGTGTTGGTGTTAAAAATTGAAGATGTTATCTCCATCAGATTTGTGTTTGAAGATGTCCAGAGTATTGCACAGGCACTTGGAATAAGTGGGTGAAGGTTATGAAGCTGATAAAGCAGGGAGCAGAGGCAAAGATATATCTTGCGAGCTTTGAAGAACTTTACTTCCCCTTTAATGAGGAAAAGGTCATCATAAAGCATCGCATCCCAAAGCGCTACCGCATAAAAGAAATAGACGAAAAGTTGAGAAAAGAGAGAACCGTGAGGGAAGCGAGAATTCTTCATAGAGCAAAGGAATTTGGTGTTAACGCTCCTTATGTGTACGAGGTTGACCTAAAAGATATGAAAATAGTCATGGAGTATATCGAGGGCGAGAGACTTAAGGAATACCTCGAGGCAGTCTCCATGGAGGAACGGTTGAAACTCTGCAGGGAAATTGGCAAGCAGATGGGCAAGCTCCATGAGGCCGGAATAGTGCATGGTGACTTGACAACATCAAATATGATTCTCAGAGGAGGTAAAATCTACTTCATTGACTTTGGTCTTGCTGAATTCGACTCATCTCTTGAGGCCCAAGGTGTTGATCTCCATCTCCTCAGAAGGGCTATGGAGAGTACGCATTACAAGTGGTTTGAAAAAGGGTTTGAAGAGGTTTTAAAGGGCTATGAAGAGATCAGAGGGCCAGAGAAAAGGAAAGAAGTTGAAGCAAAACTAGACGAAATAGAGAGCCGTGGCAGATATAGGGAGAGGAGTTGGGTTAAGGGTTAGTCCTTAAAAGCCCTCCAAACTCTCTCAAAAATTTCCTTCTCCTTCCCACGCTTTTTCTTTGTTAGTCTTTCCACAATAAGCTCAGGAGTGCTTTTTCCTAATACTCCAAATTTGGGCTGCCTATCCACTATTAAGTTAAGATTCTCATTCAATCCCTGAGCCTCAATTCCATCGACCCTCGCGAAGGGAAGTTCCCTCTTTAAGTCTTCTCCTAAGTGCGAGACAATCACAACATAAAACTCCCTTTCATGTGCTATCTTCAAAAGCTCACCAATGATCTTCACAGCAGCCCCAGGCTCAGTTATCGCCTCAAATTCATCTATAAGGATGAGCTTTTTACCTTCTTTTGCAAGGGAACGGGCAAATGAACGCAAAGCAGTTTCAAATGTTCCTGCTCCATAGGAAGAACGCTTCCTCCTAAAGAAGAACAGCTCGTCTAGAGGTTCTACCCATGCCTTTTCCGCAGGAACTGGGAAACCCATATGGGTCAAGATCACTATTTGACTTATGAGCTCCAGTAGCGAAGTTTTCCCACCACTATTCGCTCCCGTTAATATTACCACTCTTTCACCATTCAGGCCGTTTAAATGAACAACCTCTCCCACAGCATAGCTCACTGGTTGGGGATTCCTAATAAACAAATGCCGGCCATTGATAAACCCAATGCCTCCCTCAATCAGCTCCGGAAAAGCGAAACCTTGAGTAAATTCACTAACGGCCCTCAAAAATTCCAGCTCATAAGCCCTTTTTAGCTCCTCTCTAAGTTGAGGTATTAAAGGCCTTATTTTTCTCAAAACCTCACGACTCTTTAAATAAATCTCCATCTTTATTTCTCTCTCAAGCTCACTTCTCATGGCCTCAATTCGCTCAGTAGGGACCTCAACTGGATAGAGACTCTCCCTTGAGAATATTTCCACATCAATTTCAAGCAAATTGCTCAATCGCTCCTCGCTTTTAACCATTTCTTCAAGAATCTCGTTTTCAACTTGGGAAAAATGAGAGAAAATTGACTCATAATCTCCCTCTTTTAACTTCTTTAGAAAATCCAGTAGGTCTTTCCCAGTGAGTGTTAGGCTGAATTCTTTTAATAGCTCCTCAATACGCTCGTTAAGGCGTTTTTCTTCTTCTCTCACTATTTCATCAAGTTCACTCAATAATTTTCTCTTTTTCATCACCTTCTCTATTTCCCTTAAATGCACAAGTATTTCATTTGAAACACTATCCTCTCCTAAGAGGGCCTTTATATTTGATAATGCTTTTAAAACATCCTTGTTTTCCCATAATGGCAATATATAAAGCTCAGGGGCAATTTCAGCAATTGAAAGACCCACATCAACTCCATATCCAATGGTGCTCAGTATAATAGTATAACCATCTAAAGGTTCAGAAGAGACATCACAAACTTCTAAGGCTCGTGCTTTTTCTAATTCACTATCATCAACGACAAGGAGCCTATCATGTAAATAATCCCTTCTGAACCTAATGGGTTTTATTTTAGCAAGAAATTCTTTAAGCTCTGGCCTGATTTTTGGAAGGTTTTTCTTCAAATATTCCTGTCTTCTTATAATCTCCTCTTTGTTATTCGTGGGAAAAAACTTCTCAAGATAAACTAAGCTTTCTTTGAGCTGTATTAGATTTTTTATTTCATCTCTTATGCCTTTATAAATGGCTTTGGCTTCGGGGTTTAACTTCATCTTACTACAACTCTATTTACTACATATATAAAACTATTTTCCAAATCCTTCGGTCTATTCTTTTATTTTCTCAACGACTCTAATATCCTCAATCCTTGTAAATGGATACTGACCCTTTTCATCTTTTTCCACAGCCTTAACCATATCCCAGATTGTTAATAGGGCTACACTCACACCTGTTAAAGCTTCCATTTCCACACCTGTTTTGTAGTAAGCTCTAACTTCACACGTTGCTTCTATGTAATCCTTCCCAAATTCAAATGCTATATCAACGCCAGTTAATGGGATAGGGTGACATAATGGAATTATCTCCCACGTTCTTTTTACGGCCAAAATACCTGCAATCTGAGCACTAGCTATCACATTCCCTTTCTTAGTTTTTCCTTCCTGAATAAGCCGTATGGTTTCTGGTTTTAATTTTATCCTACCTTTTGCAATAGCTTTTCTGAATACTACCTCTTTTTGTCCTACTTCCACCATTTTGACACCTTTTTCATTAACATGAGTTAGTTCCATTTTCCTCACCATATTTTTCTTTATTCAAGAAAGGTATTTAAGCTTTGAAGAGAAAAGCTATCTTGAAGTTTGAAGTATGAGGTGAGCAAGATGGAGGAATTTATTATTTCTACAACTGAAAATGTGCCCGGATATAAAGTGGTCAAAGTTCTCGGTCTCGCAAGAGGGGCAACTGTAAGGGCAAAACACCTTGGAAAGGACATTTTGGCAGGTTTAAGAAATATCGCTGGTGGCGAGGTAAAGGAATACACCGAAATGCTTGCTGAAGCGAGAGAAGTGGCCCTTGAAAGGATGATCCAAGATGCCAAAAAAAGAGGGGCAAATGGGATTATCGGAGTAAGATTCATGACTTCTGCTGTTGCTTCTGGAGCGGCAGAAATATTCGCTTATGGAACTGCAGTTATACTGGAGAAAGAATGAAGATCTCCACACTATTTTTACATTTCTATTCTACCTTTTGAGTTTGAGCTTCCGATTCTTTAGATCTGTTTTACCCTATGATTATCCGTGTGCTGAGGTATTTTATTACAAACTTATATAGTAATATTTAAATACCTTCTAAAAGTCATTTTCTCGGGTGGTGCTATGGGGGCCATGAAAATAGCACTAAAGGATTTTGAGGTAAGTGTTAGGACAAAAAAGTTCCAAAGTACGGTAGGGCTGTTTATAATAATCGCTATGGCTTTAATTTATTATTCCAAGATCCTAGGGATATCTGAAGAATCCTACAAAAGTCCTTTTCAGATGGTCTTCCTCTCGAGCTTTTCTAATGCATTTACTTACTCAATATCCCTCCTAGGACTACTCTTTGGGGCCACATCAATCAGCAATGAAATTGAAAACGGCACTATGAAGATTTTAGGAACAAAACCCATTTACAGGAGCCAGATAATCCTGGGAAAGCTTTTAGGAAGTTCCCTAATTATCTTTGCCGGGTTGGTCATATTTTATACTCTCACAGTAGCATTTGCATTAATTATAGGATTCCCGTTTTACCAAGAAGACTTTGTGAGGTTTTTAATCACATTTCCATTCAGCTTCCTCTATGGATTGATTTTTTCAAGTTTTGGCCTATTAATCTCAGTTTTCATAAGGAAATCCAAAAATGTGTTGATAATGGCCATCTTCATTTTTATCTTTTTCAACGTGCTCCTTAGTACTATTGCTGGAGTAGTTGCCTTGGCCATTGCAGGATTACCTCCCGTTCCAGAACTTCCTGAAAATGCTCTAAACCTAACAGAGGAGGAGCTTGAGGATTTAATACTCAAAGATCCCTCTTACCAAGCATGGCTTACTGAATTAGTGAATACTACAGAGAAAATCCTTTACATCGCACCAAACTACCACTACCAAGAAATCATGAGGCTACTCTTTGGGGGAAAACCTCAAATTAGTGAAGTGGTTTCAGCTATAACCTATAATGAAATGGTCGTTGAGGACAGAAGTCTCGGAGAAAGCTTGGGATTAATTCTCCAGAATGTAATTATGTTAATGATTATGTTTCTACTCCCCCTTCCAGTGAGTTATATCAAATTCATAAGGGCTGACTTGAGGTGATCAAGATGTATGCGATTGAAATTGAGAATTTAACTAAGAAGTATGGTGAGTTTATAGCCGTAGATAATCTAACATTGAACATTGAGAAGGGGATCATCTTTGGATTTTTAGGCCCAAATGGTGCCGGAAAAACAACGACAATACTCAGTATGTTGGGATTAATAATTCCTGATAACGGAAAAATCCAGATTATGGGGCATGATGTTTTAAAAAGCCCAATAAAAGCCAAGAACCTCCTTGGGTACCTCCCGGAGAATGCGACATTGTATGAGGAACTTACAGCTTGGCGCAATTTGGAGTTTTTCGCAAGCTTTTACAGAATTCCTAATCGAGAAAAAGAAAAACGTATAGAAGAGCTACTTAAACTCGTTGGACTCTGGGAGGTTCGTTACAAAAGGGTAAAAAACTTCTCCAAGGGTATGAAACAAAGGCTCTTACTTGCCAAAGCCTTAGTAAATGACCCTGATGTTCTAATCCTTGACGAACCCACAAGTGGTCTTGACCCAGAGGGGGCCCATTTAGTTAAAAGCATAGTAAAAGAAGAGGCAAAGACAGGAAAGACGGTGTTTTTTTCATCCCATATTCTCAGTGAGGTCGAAGAACTCAGTGATAAAGTTGGTATCATCGTTCGAGGAAGGTTAAGAGCAATAGGGCCTCTCAACCATATAAAAAAGCAATTTATGGAGCTTGAGGGATATGAAATAAAAATCGAAACCAAACAGAGAATGCCAGAACTTAATGTTGATGGAATAATCAGAGTAGAACGAATTGACGAAAGGAAATCAATAATATTCACAAAAGAAGACATCAGAGCACAGATATCTGACTACCTAACAAACAAGGGGATCACCATAGTGAGTCTTAAAATCGAGGAACCTAGCTTAGAAGACGTTTTCTTGAAGACAGTGTATAAGAGGGAGGGAAGAGGATGAAAAGATGGGGATTTCTTTTGAGTCTCCTTCTCCTTTTCTCCACTATCCCAGCAAAAGCTTCTCTCCCATGGATAACAGTTTTTGAAGGAAGAGTGCAAATAGGAGAAATCCTAATTGTAGGAAATTACCAGATAGAGATAACTCAAGAGAAATACTCGCTAAAACCATACGCACTCATTCGTAAAGAAGGTAAAATCAGAAAACTAGTAGAACTTAATGGAACCGTTGAAGTTGATTCAATACGGATAATAAGAGGAAGCTTTGACGATAGTGGCCTTTTCATAGTTATCCAGTACCAACCAACTTTTATTAACGAGCTAAAGCCACAAGAAGGTGATCTATTTAACATTGAGGGTTATGTAATTAAAGTTCTGGAAGTTGATAAAGCACTTTCCCTGAGTGTGAATGGGGTAGAAGTTTATGTAAAGGAAAACTCCTCAAGAACATACGATAAACTTTTGTTCGTTTATAATGCAGGGGTTTTAAGGATCTACTCTGCTAATATCTCCGTGCACTATGATAAGAGTAAGGATTACGAACTTTACTATCCCTTCAAGAGCTTGAGAACAAAAAGCGGGGCTGAACTAACCATTCCAATTACCATAACAAATAATGGCAATGATGATATAATCCTCCCTTTGGACATTATTTCAGCACCAGCTGAGTGGAGAATTGAGTTTCTTGGAGAAAGTAACAATTATGAGGTCAGTGAGATCACCCTACCTCCTGAAGATTCCGTAACTATATTTCTTCATATAAACACTCCCGAAGGTGCAAAAGGCCCTAATAACATCACTTTCTCTGTAGGAGATAAAATAGGAGAAATAACAGTTGATGTTGTTGACAAAGAGGAAATAGAAATAATAACACCGCTGTTAGGAATTGAAGTTGAGGCAGGAAGTCTGATAAGTCTTCCCGTGTACTTCATAGGGCCTGAAACAAAAAAGGCCGTTTTCCTCGAAATAACAGAGAAACCTCTTAACTGGGACGTCTATTTCACTTTGAATGGCTTAAGAATAACTTCCTTCCTTTTAAATAGCAATAAAGAAGTGAATCTTATTGTGAAAATACCTCAAAATATCGAACTCGGAACATACCCAATAAAATTCACCGCCAATGGGATAGAAAAGGCCATTACTGTGTCTATCTACAAAACACATAGAGGAGAACTCGCAAAACTCCATTTAAGTGTAATAGATGAAAATGGAACCCCCATCCCAAAGACTAAAGTTCAAATTGGAAACGAGACCTATATTACAAATATTGATGGCTCATTGGAAAAGGAGATGCCAAAGGGAAATTATAACATTACAGTAAGTAAAGAGGGATATGAAAACCACCAACTCACTCTAAATCTAGAAGATGGAGAAGAGAGGGATGTGACAATTACACTAAAAAAACTCCTACATTATGCCAAAGTAGAATTGGAAAGCGATCACCTAACAACTGGATTCGATTTTCAACCCAGTTACAAAATCCAGCTCGAAAATTTAGGAAAAGAGGATGATGAATATTTTCTAAGCCTCGAGGGGTTGCCTTCTGAGTGGGCTATACGATTCTTAAAAGACATACAAAGCAATCTAGAGGTCAAAAGCCTAAAAGTTAGTAGTGAAAGCAGCCAAATCGTACACTTAAAGATTATTCCACCATTAAATGCCAAACCAGGAGTTTATAATGCCACCCTAAGGGTCAAAGCCTCTTCAGGCGAAGAAATAGCAAAAAATATACAGGTAGAAGTAATCGGAAGATACGAAGCTTCTCTCGAAACTTCAAACTATCTCCTTTCTCTAAAACCGGGAGAGAAACGAGAAGTTAAACTAACACTAAGGAATTCTGGGAATGCCATAACTAATGTCAACATTGAGGTGAATACTCCAAATGGATGGGAAGTAGAAGTTGAACCCCAGAAACTCGCTAAATTAGAGAGCAACAGCGCCAAAACTGTGATTTTGCGCATAAAAGTTTCTGAAACAACACCTGCAGGAGAATACAAAGTAAGCATAAAAGCAAAAGCTGATCAAACAGAGAGCGAAACCCGACTTACAGTTAGAGTCAGACAAAACTCAAACTATGCTTATCTAGGCTTAACATTGCTTTTTACAACACTTATCGGCCTTGTGCTAATTATACGCCGTGTTGGAAGGAGGTAAAGCCATGAAGGCCGAAATCAACATTGCTTTAAGGGAATTTCACTCTTCAATCAGAAGTAAAAGATTTGTAATCACGCTTGCATCTTATCTTTTTATGATATTTTTCTTCACCTATTCGATAAGGGATGAACTTATTCAGAGGGCTGGACAAACAGAAGTAGCATACACCTCCTTACCCTTAACCGGAGTTGATGGAAATATAGTAATAACACCGCTTTCACTATCAACAACCTCAAATTTATCCACGATTCTTATTTTCGGCAGCATACTTGGGATTACATTAGGGGCCGATTCCATAAACCGAGAAATAGAAGATGGAACCATTAAAGTATTACTGAGTCACCCACTGTATAGAGATCACTTAATAACCGGTAAATTTCTTGGAAATGCTCTATCATTGGGTTTAATGATCTCCGTTGGATTTGTGTTTTCTATAGATTATCTCTTATTGCTTGGAATTCCAATAGATGGGTCCTCCCTTATACGAAGCTTAATAGCTGCTTTTGTAACCTTAGTTTATACTACCATATTTCTAAGTATGGGGATTGCTTTTTCAAGTCTCCTGAAAAGGTCTGAGATATCTACTCTCGTAGCAATAGTATTTGTGATATTTTTGATCCTAGTATACCCCCTAGTTTCTCCCACTTTGGCCAGTAAACTTGTTGGAGAAAAACCCTACTGTCCCTCAGAATACAATGAGAACAAAATAGATAGCTGTATAGCAATGAAGGAGTGGGAAAAAAAGAGATTGTTGTGGAAAAAAAGACTTCTAACGCTCACTCCAACCTACCATTATGGATCTCTTATAACATATGTGTTTTCCGGGGATGAGTTAACTCAAGATTATATTCCTCTCGAGGAATCACTTTCATTGGGAGTTACAAGTCTTCTAATATTTTTAAATGAACTAATACTTCCATTAGCGCTAGCATACATACGATTCGCAACTATGGATCTCAACTAGGTCCGGAATCAAAACTTTTAAAAAGGGAAATGGAAATCTTCATCCCTTAGCAACTCCGATGGGCCTCATTCTTGCCACTAGATTTGCTATTCCTGCATCATGCACAACTTGAACAACATTATCAACGTTCTTATATGCACCTGGAGCTTCCTCAGCTACAACCCTCATGCTTGCTGCCTTAATGTATATTCCCCTTTGCATTAGCTCATTCCTAAGTCTGTCTCCTCTAAATTGCCTCGTTGCTGCATGTCTGCTTAAAACTCTTCCAGCACCATGGCATGTGCTACCAAAGGTCTCTCTCATTGAACCTTCAGCTCCGGCCAATACGTAACTTGCCGTACCCATTGAACCTGGAATGAGAACAGGTTGTCCTACATTGCGGTAAGCTCTGGGAACTGCTTCATGACCTGCTGGAAATGCCCTCGTGGCACCTTTCCTGTGGACTACAACCTTGACTTTCCTTCCATCAACCTCATGCTCCTCAACTTTCGCTATGTTGTGGGCAACGTCATAAACAACGTTCATCTCTAAGTCCTCAGCTTTTTGCTTGAAGACCTCTTCAAAGCTTTCCCTCACCCAATGGGTAATCATCTGCCTGTTGGCCCAAGCGAAGTTTGCTGCACCTTTCATAGCACTAAAGTATCTTTGACCTTCCTCTGTTTGGAATGGAACACTCACGAGCTCTCTATCGGGCCATGGCACGTTGTACTTTCTGTTAGCTTTTTCCATTATTCTGAGATAATCGCTTGCCACCTGGTGCCCAAGACCTCTCGAACCTGTATGCACCATAACCACGATCTGCCCTTCAAAAAGGCCGTATACCTTGGCAATTTGTTCATTAAAGATTTCATCGACCACCTGTACCTCTAGGAAGTGGTTTCCTGATCCTAGAGACCCCAATTGTGGAGCTCCTCTTTGCTTCGCTGTTTGGCTTACTGCATCTGAGTTGGCTCCTTCCATTCTTCCGTTTTCTTCCAAGTGCTCTAAATCTTCTTTCCAGCCATAGCCGTTGTCAACAGCCCACTTGGCACCGTCTGATAGGACGTCCTCAAGCTGTGTCCAGTGAAGTCTAACTCTTCCCTTGCTTCCCAGTCCGCTCGGCACGTTCTTGAAGAGCGTGTCAACGAGCTCCTTTATCCTCGGCCTTACCTCTTTCTCGGTGAGGTTCGTCCTAATGAGCCTGACGCCGCAGTTATGGACGATGATTCCGTTCGCTATGAAGTTGTGGGCGCTGTGGTAGACGCCGATGTCGTATAGTAGTTTTGAATCACTTTTCACTTTGCGGACTTCAACTACAGGATCTAAGACAAAACCCCCCTCAAGACCATACACCTTGGCAAATCTTTCGAAATCTGGCAACAGTTTAGCTAGTCTCTGATTCCTCTTTACAATGCTCTTTTCTTTGATTTTGCTGGCCACTAAGAGTTTCCTACGTAGATATTCGGCAAATATCAGAGCGTAAGGTTTCTTGGAAGTATACTCGTAGCCGATATGGGAAAGGAACTGGTAAAGCTCTAGAGTGTTTGAATAGATGGTAAGCCTGTACATAACCCTGCCGTCGTACTCTTGCACTTTCCAGATGTGGGATGTGACTCCAAACTCCGATAGCATGTTCTTGATTGATTCAAGGTAGTCTCTGAGGTTCTCTTCGAGTTCCTTCGACTTAACTACAGTCAGGGATATGGAGTTTGGTGTGTATTTGTGTTTCTCTGTAAGGAAAGTTGGCTTGGTTCCATCAGCTCCAAAAAGCCCAGCTAAGAAGTTTCTCTTAATCCATAATGGGGCGTTCTTAATCCAGTCTGGAACATCGAATTCAACATCACTCTTCTTGCCTACTGGAGCCCCTAACTTTATTAACAGCAAGGCAAATGCTTTAGATGTCACTTTTATTGAGTACTCAGTCCCCTCTGTCTTGAATTCGCCCCATGCCGTTTTGACTTTCTGCTTTCTTTTCCGAGAGTATACTCTTGAGGCTCTGATGTTGAAATAGAATTCTAAGTCATTTCTTAGCGCCTCAAGTCCCTCTCTGTCACCGTAGAACACTGTTACAAGTCTCTTTCTTCCGTTCTTCTCCTTGTATACGTCGAAGGAGCCATCACCTATAAAGTACCCGAGAATTCTAGCAAGAATTCCTATCCGAAGGTCTCTGAACGAGAGAGACAATAAACCTCTGTTCTCAAGGTACCTGATAATCTGTCTATCCTCTCCCTCGAAATCCTCATAGGATAGTAATATCTCGTTTGGAGGTTCCTCATACTCCGGCCCTTCGAATGGGTAAATTGCCACTAAATCTCCCGGTTTAAGTTCTTCAGTGAGTTTATATCCGTCCTCCGTTAATATGGGATGATCCCCTGATGCTTTGAGAATTCTTCCACTTGATAAATGTATCTCGTATATCTCCTCTTCGCTGTCCCTCTCTGCAACAAGCATTATCCTTGAGCTATCGTTGTGACCCTCCTCAACGTTGTATACCTTAAGAGGGATCCGTTTGAATTTTTTGGGGAGTTCTCTTACTTTAATCCTGAATCCAAGGTCACTTATGACCTCAGTATCCTCATGGAGGCAATTCACATCATAACCGACCCCTCCGGGGCTTATGACCCCTTCTTTCACGTCAAAAGCCGCTACACCACCAATTGGGAAGCCGTAGCCCTGGTGGCCGTCTGGCATGACGATGGAGTACTTGTAGATGCCCGGGAGCATGGCGACGTTGGCTGCCTGCTCCAAGGTTCTATCCTCTCTCATTTTTTGGATTAATGCATCATCTGCATAAACTCTCCCCGGAACTCTCATTCTCTTATCGAACTTCGGGATCTCCCACCTAATCTTGTCTATTCTTTTTAACGGGATTTCCATCCTCTCACCCCATAACTTAGATATCTCTCAAAACTTTAAAAGATTGCGTTATTTGAGGTTTATTCTTCTTTCTTTGGGCACATAATTTTTGATAATACCGTCTTTTGCTCTTCCGCAACCAAGGTAGTAAAGCCCCCATTTTAATATTACCCACCCTCTCATTTCAGTTGAGGTTTTCAAGTCTTTTCCGCTTAGCCAAAGTTTTGCATCTTCTTCACCAACTTCAATAACGTTCTTCGTAGCTTTTGGGCCAACCAAAAAACTCCCTTCTATCGTCAATCTTATTCCATCGCTTTCAATTTTTCCAAAATAAAGACCTTTCTCCGTGTATACCCTTGGATTAAATGGACATTCTTTATATGCAAAAATCCTCCGGTTTGCCCTAACCTCGAAGACTAACTCAGGTGCATAACCATATTGCCCTATGAGCATTTCCTTAACTTTTTTGCTCATGGCTTTCTTATCTTCGCTACAAAGAACGCTTCCGTGTTGTTGTCCTGTGGATGAATGCGAAGACATTTTCTCACCTCCTCTGAATATTTCATCCCATCGAACTCCAAAACCGGAGGAGTAGAGTGTAGGGGGAGGTCTATTTTCTCAATTTTCGCGTCAGTTTTAAGAAGGAGATAATCCACAACTCCTTCGTTTTCAAGGGGATCTATTGTACATGTAGAATACACGAGCACTCCTCTAGGCTTTAAAGCTTTATAAGCTGCCATTATCAGCTTCTTCTGGATATTAGAATAAGTTATTACTTTTTTCATGCTCCAACTGAAGAGGAACTTAAAGCTTTTCCTTACCATTCCTACACTCGAACATGGAGCGTCAAGGAGTATTTTGTCAAAAGTATTTTCAAATCTACCAAAATAGGTCCCATCTTTAACTGTAACTCTGGTATTCAAAACCCCAAAACGATTTAAATTTGCTATTAAGACATTAACACGCCATTTTTTCATATCATTTGCTATTATACATCCTTTATTCTCCATGTATTGAGCTATTTGAGTGGTTTTTGCACCTGGAGCTGCTGCCATATCAAGAACAAGCTCTCCCGGTTGTGGGTCAAGCACCACCGGTGGTATCATTGAAGAAGCCTCTTGAGGAAAAACAAGACCCAATGAGTACTCAATCATATCTCCAAATTCTCGAGTATTTATAAAAAAGCCCTCTTTTACCCATGGAATGGGCTCTAACTCATACCTTTCCTCCAATCTCTCCTTTATATAATCTAAAGGGGCTTTTAAGGTGTTTATGCGTATGCTTTGCTTCATTGGTGCCACCATAAGATTCCAAAATTCCTCACTGTTGTCAAGTTCAGAATACCTCTCGTAGAATGCTTTGTTCATTTCAAGCACTTTTTCCATGAAACCACCTCATATGTCCGGAACAAGTTGAGTCATCCAAGTACCATCTTCAAATTGTTTTATGTTCATTTCATGATATGTTATTGCCTTTACCTCTTCTTTGGGTTCGTGTTTCTCACTTAAAGGCTCACCATAAGCTTTTGCTTTAAGTTTATAACCCTCTTTTGTTTTTTCTATCTTAACCTCAAAATCTCCAAATACTAAGCCTTCTGTATCATGAAGGATTAGGAGTTCCTCAAGAAAACTGTAAAGCAGAGCGTATAAATCCTCCCCCTCTACCTCAATTTCTCGCATCTCTTTTCGATCAACCTTTCTTACATCTACCATAACATCGAAAAGTGCAGTTGCAACCGCCTCGAAGGCCTCTTCCAGTGTATCCCCATAACCCCTTATTCCAATGTCTGCGGTATGCTCGTAGTGCTCCCATCTCTTCATTTCTCCCACCCGATAGATTAATATTTCCCTAAGTTTATTAGGATTAGGGGCGAATTATCATGAGGGAAATAACCACAAAGAGAATTATGGAAATGAAAGGAAAAGAAAAAATAACAATGGTCACGGCTTATGATTATCCATCGGGCCTTATAGCAGATAAAGCAGGAATCGATATTATCTTCGTGGGGGATTCTCTTGGAATGGTTGTTTATGGCGATGAAAACACTTTAAACGTAACTATGGACCAGATGGTATATCACACCAGGGCCGTAGCCAAGGCTGTTAAACGAGGTTTAGTGCTTGCCGATATGCCATTTATGAGTTATGAAACAAGTGTGGAAGAGGGCATAAAAAATGCTGCCCGATTGGTTCAGGCTGGAGCAGATGCTGTGAAGATTGAGGGTGGCTATGACCATAAAAAGCTTGTCAAGAAGCTTGTTAGGAGTGGCATACCTGTTATGGGTCATACAGGACTTACTCCTCAGAGATATCTACGTTTAGGTGGTTATCATATAACCGGAGAAACTGAAGAAGAAATTGAAGAGATCATTAGAGATGCAAAGGCTCTAGAAAAGGCCGGAGCTTTTGCTGTTGTTTTGGAGTTTGTACTTTCAGATGTAGCAAAACTCGTCACAGAAGAGGTTAAAATCCCTACTATAGGAATAGGATCTGGCCCATACTGTGATGGCCAGGTACTAGTCTGGCATGATCTGCTTGGCTTTTATGAGCATACCCCTCCATTTGTAAAAAAATATGCAGATTTGAGAAATATAATCCAGCTGGCACTTGAGAATTACAAAGAAGAGGTAAAAGATGGAAAATTCCCCAGCGGGCAGTATTACTGGGAATTCCTAGATAAAGATGATTTTGAAAAGAAGAAAAAGAGAGCTATGGAAAGACTAAGCCAAGAAGAATCCGAGGATTGATCACTTTGAATTGGAGAGAGAAAATTAGAACTGAACTCTTCAATATTACAATCCCCGGAGGCTACGCAGATAAGGTTCCCCATAGAGAAGACCTTTTAGACTGCTCCCTTGGAACAAATCCTTTTGGAACCTCCCCAAGGGTAAAACAAAAACTGAAAAATCTAGAAATAGAAATTTCCAAATACCCTGATGTCCATTATACTGAGCTTAGAAATGCCTTATCAGACTACTGGGGGATAGACAAGAATAGTATTTTCTTTGGATATGGCTCGATGGGCTGCTTCGAGAAAGTAAATAAGTTTGCCATAAAAAATGGTGCCAAAGTTCTTGGAATATCCCCCCAATATACAAGATACATAAGCGATGTAATCGTTATGGGTGGAATCTATGAATCCGTGCTTCTTAAGGCAGAAAATAACTTTAAAATTGATATTGGAGAGATTATAAACTCAATGACTTCTGAACATACACTGTTTTACCTTGACAACCCCCATAATCCAACGGGACAACTGGTAACACTCAAAGAAATTGAAGAAATCGTGGAAGAGGCCAAACAAAAAGGTGTTCTAGTGTTGATAGACGAAGCTTATGGGGATTTTGTTGATAAGAAACAATCAGCCATAAATCTAAACGCAGATAACTTGATTGTGTTACGTTCATTCTCCAAAGGGTTTGGGTTGGCCTCTATGAGAGTGGGATATGCAGTTATAAGGAACAGAGAACTTAGGGAGCTCTATAAAAAAGTGGATCTTCCATTTCCAATAACAGCAACAGGTGAGGCCTTAGCAGTTGCAGCCCTTAGAGACCAAGAATTCCTAGAAAAAAGCAGAAAACAGATAGCAACTATAAAGGAAAGGATAATTCATAACCTCAAAAAGATGTTCCAAATACCTGAAACTCATCCAAAAACCCCAATAATGCTTGTTGGCGGAGAGGGGGACACTTATGATTATTTTTTGAAACGGGGAGTACTAACAGTAGCTGGATCAGCATTCAAACCTTTGGATAACTCTTATGTTAGATTAAGGGTCCCAAAAAATGAAGAAGAACTTCTAAGAAGACTCTTTTAGTTCACTTTTTATCCTACTTACCACCAATGTGCCCACAGTTATTAAAATAAATCCAATCATATGATAAGACGTGAAGGTCTCTCCCAACACTATAGCAACCCCAATTGCTACTGCTGGGGCGGGTGTAATTATAGCAGTGGCTTTTGAAAGGTTTATGCGCTTTATTGACAGATACCACACAACTTGGCCTAGAGAAAGAATAAGGGCTTCAGCTATTGCAAATTTTGAAAATTCAAGTCCCCGAGGAAGTGCCAAGAGCAATAATAATATTCCTCCGAAGGTATTTCTAAAAGCTGCTATGAGGAATGGATTATATGGGAGTCTCTTTGCTATCACGTGGCCACTTTGCCAAAATAATGGAACCAGAAGAAGGAGTAAATCGCCTTTTCTAGGAACAATAGCTTTTCCTTGGGTTATCACCAACGTGAGGCCTAAAAGGATTAAAATAGACCAGAGAATTTGATTCTTTGTTATTTTTTCTCGCAGTATGATATAAGACAACACAAAAGAAAAGAGTACCTCAGCTCTCGTTATTAATGAAGCATTTATCGCTGTGCTAAGTTGCGCTCCATAGGAATATGCTATGTATGCCAATGCAGTCCCGAATACTCCTACTAGAGCAGCTTTTGGAATATATTGTGGACTTTCTCTGGCTTCTTTCCAGCTTGAAGTCGAGAATACAATTGGCCACAAGATAAGAGAAGCAATAATTGCGGAAAATGCAGCAAAACTCATAGGATTTGTGGGATTTGCTTTTATGACTACTGGTTCTATTCCGTATAGAAACATTCCTAAAAAAGCTAAAAATGTGCCTTCAGTCTCTCTGTTCATCCCATCCACCCAAGAGAATCAAGTTTCTCTTGTATAACTCGAGAATAAATGTTACAAGACGCTCATATAACGGTTCTGCCTCTTCACCAAATCTCTCCTTCACTTTCTTTCCAATTTGCTCTATTGTTCTTGTACCATCACAAAGGTCCCATACAAAAGTTCCCAGCTCATCCAGTTCAAGTCGCCTATACTCACCATGGAGTTTTCTCGCAAGGAAGTCCAATTTGGATTTCATTGGGATTAGAAGGTAATGTTTACCATTAATTTCTCTCAGCTCAATTTCATCATTTCTTTTTGGGATAAGTGTGAGATATTCATCCATTGTGCCCCCACCAAGGGAAATGAGAAGAAGAGACTTATAAGAGTGTTGGCGCCGGGGCAGGGATTTGAACCCTGGCGGGCTTAACGCCCACGGACTCTCCAGGCCCGCGCCTTCCCAGGCTAG
>LDZR01002587.1_pt1 | contig 22257 bp, 20 predicted proteins | sample 615371 | NCBI WGS metagenome assembly LDZR01 (sample SAMN03408294, study PRJNA278302) | terrestrial metagenome | isolation source: oil reservoir sample K2 | place: USA: Alaska, North Slope, Kuparuk formation | collected 2013
TCTAAGCTCACCCCCACTTTCCCCTTCAGCACCTGCTGAACCACCCGCGAAGGAGTTTCTTAAGTCTCTATCTGACGCTGTAGTAATAGGTGACCTTATCATTAATTTGGGGGGCGACCAACAATTCTAACCCGAATTCGTCATGTCCTGCTACATAGGAGTAGGTGCAGATAAAAGCTACGTCCACTCCCCCGGCCCGCAACAAGTCGTTAACTTCAGCATAAGACCTCCGTTGCAATACTTGTACCGGGCGATGGAGGCGACGGGACAAGTAGTCTAACAGTTCTTCATAATAAGCACGGCTGTAACCCGGCGAAGTGATAGAAGAAATGGCCACTTTCAGGGGTTTATCTAGAGTGCTATCCTCTGACGTTACAGGCTTAACCCTGGTAAGATCTATTACAGGAGCAGAAGGCTTCTTGCAGCCATTAATAAGCAAAGCTAACAGAACAAGGGCTGAAAGGTATATAATAATTGTAAGCTTCCTTAAAAAATCCATATCTTTTGCCCTCCCCCATTTTTACTTTACTAAATCGCTCGGTTCTTGTCCAAAGGATCTGTTAGCCAAGACTTTTCCATAGGGAGCCAAACAGGGCTAGGCTCAACACTCGGGGTACACTAGGCTACTGGAGCCAAAAGCGGCCGTGTGAGAATTATAAGGCTAGGCTCAACACTCGGGGTACGCCAGGGCCGTTTTCCCTTGACACATGACAAGTAGAATTGTTAAATTTAAATATACCCGGTGATGGAGTCCACCGAAAATACCCGCAAGGGTTGATGACTCCTACCATGGTCAATCCGTGGTAGGAGTTTTTTCTTTGCTTTGACTTTCACCGGGAAGCTAGGGGAGGAGTGTTTATGCCTCAAGTGAGAGATCCTAATACTTCCGACTTGCTAGCTCTTCTGCAACAAGCTTTAAACTTTTTAACCACCCTTGAGCCCCGACAGGACGGCGCCTACCACAAATTAGAGGCTCTAAAGAAACGACTATTGCAGGAACGATTCCATCTTGCCGTTCTGGGACAGTTTAAACGCGGTAAGAGTACCTTGCTTAATGCTCTCCTCGGTGCAGAGCTTCTGCCCACCGCCGTTCTCCCCCTGACGGCCATCCCTACTTTTTTACTATGGGACACTGAAACCCGTGTCCGCGTACTTTATCAGAAGGGGTATAACGAAGAAGTTTCTTTTCCCAATATCGAAGACTTAACTTCCTTCCTGTCGCAACTGGTCACCGAAACAGGTAATCCCCACAACCATAAAGGAATATCTGCTGTAGAAGTGTACTATCCTTCTCCCCTTCTGCGGGAAGGGGTGGTGTTAATAGATACTCCGGGTATCGGTTCGACCTTCCGCCATAACACTGAAGTAACTCTTAATTTTTTGCCCCAATGTGACGCCGCCCTGTTCCTGGTCTCTGCCGATCCGCCTGTGACGGAGGTGGAAGTGGAATTCTTGAAGGCAGTACGCGCCAAAGTTTCCCACCTGTTTTTTGTCCTGAACAAAATAGACTACCTGAGCGAAGAGGAAATAGCTAGTCTTAAACTTTTCCTTAAAAAGGTATTGCGGGAACAAGTAGGAATGGAAGAAAACCCGATCATCTTTTGCGTATCGGCCCGCCAAGGGTTAGAAGCCAAGAAATTAAATGACCCCTCCCTCTGGGCTCTAAGCGGTATGCAAGAGGTTTGGAATCACCTCGTTGACTTCCTGGCCCACGATAAGAAGAGGGTCCTCCAAGAAGCCTTGGCTAAAAAGGCTTCGGATGTAATTGCCGAAGCCCTGATGCAACTGGATCTTACTGTGCGTTCTCTGCAAATGCCCCTTGCCGACCTGGAAAAACGCCTCGGCCTCTTCGAGGAAAAATTGCAAGAAGCTGAACGACAGAGGGTATTAGTGGGAGACCTTCTGGCGGGAGACAGAAAACGGTTGTTCGCCTTCCTAGAGGAACAAGCCGAATATCTTCGCCAGAAGGCCCGCACACACTTTGAGGGAATTGTCCAGGATTATATAACCAGAACAGGTAATAAATTTAGCGAGCAAGAAATCCGCGAAACCCTGGCCGAGGCCATTCCTAGCTTTTTTGCCCGCGAGCTCGAGGAAATATCCCGCACCGTTGAAGCACGACTAACCGAGGTTTTACGGCCTTACCAGGAGCGGGCCGAAGAATTGATCGAAGCTGTCCGCAAGGCAGCTGCCGAACTTTTCGATATACCCTATCATCCTCCCCTTGCTTCCGATACCTTTGAGAGGAAGCGACAGCCCTATTGGGTGACTCACAAGTGGGAGTCTGGCCTGGCCCAGCTCTCAGAAGGCCTACTTGCTAGGTTCTTGCCCTTGAGTCAGCGACGGGCCAGGATGATCAACCACTTAATGAAGCAGATTGAAGCTTTGGTGCTGCACAATGTAGAAAACTTACGTTGGGCGACCCTGCAAAACTTGGAGGAGGCTTTCCGTCATTTTGAAGCCGCCCTGTATGAGCGCCTCCAGGCTACCGTCTCAGCCACCCGTGGAGCTATTCAAGCAGCACGTACCAGACGCCTGGAGCAAGCACAGAACTTATCCCAGGAGATTGCCCAGCTTCAATCCAAAATCAATGAACTGCAGGAAATACGGGCTCAATTGCTGGCCCTGTTTGCGAGCGGCGGTGACTTCTAAAGTTACCCTTCTTCTCTCAAGTCTTCTTCATATGGGGGTTTAACCTGTTCTCCCGGCTCGGGCAGAAGATGTTGGGGCAGAAAAGCCAATCCGGCAATGAGGGTTGGAACTACTGCGCTGGCAATAACTACCGCCACCAGAAAAGAATATTGCTCCTGCGTAACGATTCCATGGGAGTAGCCGTATAGTGCCGAAATGGTTCCGAAGGTTAATCCGGTGGACATCAACAGAGTGTAATACCACCGCTCATTGCGCTCGCGCCGGAACAGGCCGATAAAGGGATATAAGCCGAAAATCTTCGACAGCACCTTGCCTGCCAGCAACACCAAGAAGACTAAGGGGGCTGCAATCAGGGCAGATAAAGAAACAAAGGTTCCCGCACGAATGAAATAGAAGGGAGTAAGAAATCCAACGGTCAGGGTCCGTAGTCTCCGAAGCCAAAAAGTATCTCCATTGGAGAATTCGGCCAGAACCATACCTATGAGATATGCAGGAAGCACCGCCTCACTACCCGACCAGAGAGCCAGAGCGCCCAGACCAAAAAGGATGAATATTACCCATTTTGTCCTAATAGCGGCAGTCCTGTAAGCATAGATACGGGTCAGCCAGCGGGTGAGAAAGGGTAACAAGAACAAAACAACAGCAGTTACTGCAATAAAAATAACCGTTCTGTAGGTAAAGGGGGCAAATAAGAGACCAAGGGCGATGACTGTTCCCAGGTCGTTTACAAAACAAGCCCCCAGAATCCCCTTGCCAAATTCGGTCTTGTTCAAGCCAGTTTCCAGCATGACCGCGTAGACAACTGCCATTGAGGTGGTGGAAAGCGCTACGCCGGCCAGCAAACTAGCCTGCCAATTCCAACCGAGCAGGTAATAGGCTACCGCCGTGCAGCCCAGAAAGGGTGCGAAAAAGCCGACCAGACCGACGACCGTCACTTCCTTCAACTTTTTTTGCATTACGTCGCGCTCAAGTTCGGCACCGGCCAGGAAAGTCAGCAAAACAGCTCCGGAAGAAGCCAGAAAACGCAACCATTCCTGATCAGAGCCTAGAGCTTCCACCTTACCGAAAGCAGCAGCTACAGCGGCTGCAATTATTCCAACGCATATTTCTACTAATGCAATGGAAATTCGCAGGTGATAAGCGATGATAGCAGAAAGAACGGCCAATCCCAGCCATAGAGAAGCTAGCATAAAGATTTGTTCCATATTGCACCTCGCCTTTCATTCCAGCTACTTGGAATAATTAAAGCCTCCACCCTTATCCATCAAGGGGCATATAATAAGATTGTCTTATTCATTATTCGAACCCCCCTTTGCTACGGCTACCGGCCCTCTACTTTTGGGTAATAAAATAAATAAGGCTCCTCCAGGACCAAAAAAATCCTGTAGGAGCCATTAGCCAGAGGCAATTGTACGGCGAGCTCCATCGCCGTAGATTTGCTTTCGTGCTTTCGTGAAGTATTCTAGCAGGAGTTAGTACGTATGTCAAGTCCAACCAGTTTCTGGTTCTAAGGTATATTATAGCCCGAGTAAGTATCTTTCCTCTTCCCTCGAAACAGTGCTATAATTCCCCTAGAAGGAAGTGGTCTCGTGCCTGAACATGAACAGCAACCTAAACTACCCCACCACCCCCACGATAAAGGTTACAAACAGCTTCTGGCTAACAAAAAAGTGTTCCTCGAACTCCTGAAAACCTTCGTACGCGAGCACTGGGTAGAAGCAATAGATGAAAACAGCCTTGTATTGGTAAATAAGTCGTATATCCTCCAGGACTTTCAAGAAAAAGAAGCCGACATCATATACATGGTTAAAACTAAAGACCGGAGCATTATCTTTTACATCCTCTTAGAACTTCAATCAACCGTAGACTACCTTATGCCTTTCAGGCTGCTGTTATACATGGTGGAAGTATGGCGGGATGTTTACAACAACACACCCCAAGCTGAACGAGAACGTAAAGATTTTCGTCTGCCGCCCATCATTCCAGCGGTTTTATATAACGGCGCTAGCAACTGGACAGCAGTCCGCACCTTTAAAGAAATGCAGGCGGATTATGAAGAATTTGGTAGATACCTTCTCGACTTCCGCTATCTTCTCTTTGATGTAAACCGTTACAGCGAAGAAGAGCTCCTTAAAGCGGCAAATTTGATAGCCAGTGTTTTTCTGTTAGACCAAAGAATTAGCCCCCAAGAGCTGGTGAAACGCCTTCGCAAACTGGCCGGGGTAGCAAAAAGGCTTACCCCTGATGAATTTCGTTACCTAAAGGCGTGGCTAATGAATATTATAAAGCCCAAGGTACCTGCGGATCCGCAGGTGAAACTTGAGAATATCCTAGCAGCAAGTTGTCCCTGGGAGGTGGAAAAGATGATAAGCAACCTGGAATTGGTGCTGGAAGAAATGCAGCGGGAGGCTTGGTTAAAGGGATTGGAAAAGGGTAAACTCGAGGGTAAACTTGAGGGTAAATTAGAGGGTAAATTAGAGGGTAAATTAGAGGGTAAACTAGAAGGTAAATTAGAAGGTAAACTGGAAGTAGCTAAAAACTTACTCCTTCTTAACGTCGACCTTCACACCATTGCCAAAGCCACAGGACTTAGTTTGGAAGAGATAGAAAACCTTAAAAAGCAACTAGAAAATTGAAGGAACTTTTATTGGTTTTTCTCGCGATGTCCTGATCGTCGTGAAATTTGGGTGACCCCCCTCATTTCTTAGGACATTTTCGTACACCTGGAATTTTTTTGCGGCGTACCCTTAAGGGCTTCGGCCAGCAAGGGTAACTCACGGTAACCCTGGATGCATCTCATACCCTTCTCTGCCTGAAGGAAGCCGGCTGCGAGCCACCGCAGCACCTGTTGTCCGTTCCGCCAGCCCTTTACCTTGTGACTGACTACCTGGGCCTTATCAAGAGCGGTTTCTATGGGATTAGTCGACCTTAGCGTCTTACATAGCACCGCCGGTAGGCCAAGTGTTACAACCGTCAGGGTTTCCTCTAAGCCCTTCCGTAGGCCGGCAGCCGCACCTGGGTAGTTGCTCTCCAGCTGGTCTGCCAGCTTCTTGAGGGCATTGAGATCCTTATTTTGGTCCTTCTCCCGCCACGCCTGGTCTAACTTGCGGCCGGCCCAGGTAGCGGCATCTCTAGGTACGTGATCAAGTACATTGCGCGTCTCTTAGACCCTTGTAACGCCGAGAGGTTAGCCGCCCCCTCCTACTCGATATTGGTTAGGTCTAAGCCATTTACCAGGGCTTACCCCGCTTCCCGAAGCTATGACCATTTCGTTACTCCTGTGTCTGCTTTTCTTTCTCCTTGTAGGCCTTAAGTTTGCGATAGAGGACGGTCCGGTAGATGCCCAGTCTCTCGGCCGCCTTGCCCACCCTACCGCCACATTCATGCAGCACGTAGTTGATGTACTGCTCTTCAACCTTTTGCAGCACCTCTTTGAGGGTCCCCTCCAGACCGAGGAGCCTAAACAACCTGTAGGCTGGCGGTGACAGCTGCTCACCCCGGAAATCCGGCCGCGGGGTGGACACACCCTCTATGGAGGAATTTATTACCATACCCTCGATAACATTGCGCAGCTCGCGGACGTTGCCCGGCCAGTCGTGGCCAAGCATGGCCTGCAGGCCCTGGTAATCCAGCTCGCAGCTGGCACCGTATCGGCGGTTAAACTCCTCCAGGAAGCTAAAGGACAGCGCGACTATGTCTTCTGGCCTTTCCCTCAAGGGAGGTATGTGGATAGGGAACACGCTAAGGCGGTAGTACAGGTCGCTCCTGAACTCTCCCCGACGCACCATGTCTTCCAAATTCCTGTTAGTAGCCGCGATTACCCGGACGTTGACGCTCCTCACCCGGTTGCCCCCGACCCTGCGAACCTCGCCGGTCTCGAGGACCCGCAGGAGCTTACCTTGAAGCCCCAGCGGCAGTTCGCCGATCTCATCCAAGAAAAGGGTGCCGTGGTCCGCGCTCTCGAACAGGCCGGCTTTCCCTTCGGCCCTCGCGCCGGTAAAGGCTCCCCTCTCATAGCCGAAGAGCTCCGATTCCACCAGGTGTTCCGGCAAGGCAGCGCAGTTAACGGTGACAAAGGCTTCACACGCCCGCTTGCTGTGGCGGTGGATGTACCTCGCCAGCACCTCCTTGCCGGTACCGGTTTCGCCCGTCAGTAGGACCGTCGTATCGGTCTGAGCTACACGATAGGCCTTGAGCAGCACCTGGCGCATCCCCCGGCTCTCGGCTATCACCGTCCCGGACTCATCCACCGCCTTTGGCAGGCTGATCACATCCTGACCTACCTTGCCCTTGTCAACCGGTTTCTTGCCGAACCGGTCGTCCAGGTCCAAGAATTTTCCAGTTGTCAGAATAAGCTTGACCTTGTTATCCTCGTCCAAAATAGGGGTGCTGGTGCTGAGGAAGATCAGGTTGAGACGGGTCTTGACCAGGCCGCTTACCGGCGTCTTTTTCTGCACCGCTTCCAGGGCGTAGGAGCGGTTATAGAACCCCTTATCCACCAAGTCCCGGACGTTGGCGCCGATCAACTGATCGAGGGACATGCCCAAGGTGAGAGCCGTCGTTGAGTTGGATAGGAGGACCGTACCCGAAGGATCGATGATGAAGATCGGGTCTGGAAGACCTTCAAATACTGCCCGAAGGCTCGACTTGTTGAGCTCTATATGGCTACCGTCCTTGGCCTCTAGACCGGATAACATTTTCAATACCATAGGCCTTTACCACCATCTTCACGGCCGGGTGGCCGACCAACAGGCTTATTCTTCCTTACGCAGGCTGAAGACCACAGTAGTATCCGGGTCCGGACAGCCCCACCGGGTCGGCTCGCCTTCCCCGGCCCAGTAGAAGTTGCCGTTGTTCAAGAGAACTGCTACGGCCGGCAGGAGAGCACCCATGGCCCACGGGCAGAGGGAAGGCGTTTTCTCCCTGGTAAACACAAACACCTGTCCCACCTCATGACCGGCCGAGCACCTTCCACCCCGCACCTCCACTATTTCCGCAATCACTTTACTCACAGCAGTCCTCACCCTCCAATATAACATTTTTCCTCCCACTTCCTTACGAGGAGGTATGCGTCTTCTATGAAAAATCGCTAAATATCAAGTCTTTTTGGGACTGCCTTTAAACTTAGATCCTCCATGTACAATTATTATACCAAACTCCAGAAAGAAAACCTACCCCCTCTGTGCGCCCCCCACAACCTTTATGTACACCAACCTTGATCCCTGCCAACCTACAGCCTGGTTACCTACCGTATGCACATTCCTCTGATGCACTTTCCGGAACGATTAACATCCCATGGTACTACTACAAGTACAGTATAGCACCTTTAGAGGTACCTCCTAACACCCATCCTGTACCTCTGGAGGTACAAAATCGGCTGTAAAGGGGGGACGGGGAGGCCTATTGGACGGACTTTCACTGCTTGGCACGAGGTTTGCATGTATTTGTTATGCGATGCACAAACCCGGTTAGAGGAGGGCTCTCGATTGAGCAAGATTAGAACTGCCGATGAAGTTGCCGCGCTGATTCCCGATGGAGCAACGATAGCGGCTGCCGCTTTTGGATTGGCGGGATGGCCGGAGGAGGTAGCCCGCGCCATAGAAAGGCGCTTCCTCACCACCGGACACCCCCGCAACCTCACCCTGGTGCACGGTTCCGCCACCGGTGATTGGCGGGAAAGGGGTACAACCCGCCTGGGACACGAAGGGCTGGTCAAGAGGTGGATCGGCGCCCATATAGGTTCCTCACCCAACATGTGCCGACTGGTAGAAGAAAACAAAATTGAAGCATACAACCTGCCCCAGGGCGTAATCGTCCATTTGTGGCGCGAAATTGCCGCCAAGCGACCCGGCGTCATAACCAAGGTGGGCCTTGGCACCTTCGTCGATCCGCGCGTTGACGGTGCAAAGATGAACTCCAAGACCACCGAAGATATAGTCAAGGTCATTGAGTTGGAAGGTGAGGAATACCTATTCTACAAGAGTTTTCCTATTGACGTAGCCCTGATCCGGGGTACAGTGGCCGACGAAAACGGCAACCTAACCATGGACAAGGAAGGGGTTCTACTCGAAGCCCTGCCCCTGGCGCAGGCGACCAAGAACAGCGGCGGTATTGTGATCGCCCAGGTGGAGTACGTAGCCAGGGCCGGTAGTCTCCACCCGAAACAAGTCAAGGTACCGGGCATACTGGTCGACTACATCGTAGTCTGCACTAACCAGGAGTACCATTTCCAGACCGAGGGCACGTACTATAACCCCGCCTTTGCCGGAGAAATAAAGGTTCCCCTCCAAGCAATCCCGCCTCTGCCCCTGGACGAACGCAAGATCGTAGCCCGCCGTGCCGCCATGGAGCTGATAACCGGTGCGGTGGTTAACCTCGGCGTAGGCATGCCTTCGGATGTAGCCGCGGTGGTAGCCGAGGAAGGAGCGGTTGACCTGATTACCCTCACTACCGAGGCCGGAAGCATCGGCGGCGTACCTGCAAGCCTGCCTCACTTCGGTCACGCCTACAACGCCGAGGCGACCATTGAACACCACGCCCAGTTCGACTTCTACGACGGCGGCGGCATCGATGTTGCCTTCCTTGGCCAGGCTCAGGTAGACGCCGAAGGCAACGTCAATGTGAGCAGGTTCGGCAAAAGAGTTATGGGCTGCGGCGGGTTTATCAACATCAGCCAGAACTCAAAGAAGGTGGTGTTCTGCGGGACCTTTACCGCCGGTGGCCTTAAAGTCGGGGCCAAGGACGGCAGGCTCGTCATCGAGCAGGAGGGTAAGGCCAAGAAATTCATATCCAGGGTTGACCAGATTACCTTCAGCGGTCGTTACGCCCGCAAGACCGGACAGCCGGTACTCTACATCACCGAGCGGGCTGTGTTCAAGCTGGAGGAAGACGGTCTCACCCTCATCGAAATTGCCCCAGGTGTGGACCTGGAAAGGGACGTACTGTCGCACATGGAGTTCACCCCTCACATTGCACCCAATTTGAAGCTCATGCCCCAGGAGATATTCCTACCCGAGTGGGGCAAGCTCAGAAGCATTATCGAGGCCAAGAAAGGGTAGGTGAGTGACGGTGATAGACCTTCTCTTAACTCCGGAGCAGCAGAAGTACCAGGAGCTGGCCCGCAAGTTTACCCGGGAGCATATCCTCCCGGTGGCAGCAGAGTACGACCGGAAGGGGGAGTTCCCCTGGCCGGTGGTAAAAGCCGTCAAGGAGATAGGCCTCAACTGCATGACGGCACCCAAAGAATACGGTGGACCGGGCCTGGACTCTGTAACCATTTCGGTCATCATGGAAGAGTTTGCTTACGGCTGCGGCGGTATCGCCACCACCCTTGGCGGCAATGGGCTTAGCTCGTATCCGGTCTTGATAGCAGGTACGGAGGAACAAAAAAAGCTTTTCTTCGGGATCCTCGTCGAGGGGGGCCTCGGAGCCTTTGCCCTAACCGAGCCCGGCGCCGGGTCCGATGCGGGTGCCGTTGCGACCGTCGCCCGGAAGGTCGGGGACGAATTCGTCATCAACGGTACCAAGTGCTTCATTACCACGGGCGCCATGGCTGACGTGTTTATCGTGTTCGCCTCCACCGATCCCACCCTCAAGCACCGGGGTCTGAGCGTTTTCATCGTAGAACGCGACCGTGAAGGCATCAGCATAGGCCACGAAGAGCACAAAATGGGAATCCGCTCCTCTAACACGGTGGAAGTCAGATTCAAGGACGTCCGTGTACCGGCCGGACACCTTCTCGGCAGAGAAGGTGACGGCTTCAAGATCGCCATGCAGACACTCGACATGGCCCGCCCTATAGTCGGAGCAATTGCCGTTGGTATTGCCAGGGCTGCCCTGGAAGAATGCATTAGCTACGTCAAAGCCAGGATCGAAAACGGTAAACCAATGAGCGCGGACCAGTCCATACAGTTCCGGTTGGCCGACATGGCCATCAAGGTTGAGACTGCACGGCTGATGGTGCGCAGGGCCCTGGCCTTGAAAGAAGCGGGCTTACCCTATTCCAAGGAATCCGCCATGGCCAAGACCCTGGCCGGCGATGTAGCCATGGAGGTAACGGCCGAAGCCGTGGAAATAATGGGCTGCCTGGGCTACAGCAAGGATTCAAGAGTCGAAAAGCTAATGCGGGATGCCAAAATAACCCAGATTTACGAAGGGACCAATCAGGTGCAAAGGATCGTAATAGCCAACCATCTGCTGAAATAGCAGGGTACCTGCTGGGTAGTCCTTGCAGTCCAAGGGAGGTAGATAATATGCGATACCCCTTAAGCGAAGAACATCTTCTGATTCAACAGACCGCCCGGGAGTTTGCCGAAAGATATGTAAAACCTGAGGCTTCGGCGGTGGACCGTGCCGGAGCCCATCCGCAGGAACTAGTACGCAGGATGGCGGAGCACGATTTCCTCGGTCTCCCGTTCCCGCAGGAGTGTGGCGGAGCTGAAGCTGGGTTCCTGAGCTTCGTACTCGCCATCGAGCAGATCGCAAGGGCAAGTGCGTCGGTAGCCGCTATCCCAGTCAACCACTTCATCGCATCCTACACCCTGTATCGCTGGGGCAGCGCAGAGGTGAAGGAACAACTCCTGCCCGTATTGTGCCGGGGCGAGAAGCTGGGGGCCTTTGCTTTCTACGAACCGGGTGCGGCTCCGGGTTCCGGTGACCGGCGGTTGGTTGCTACGAGAACTCCGGCAGGCTACGTCCTCAACGGTACAAAATATTTCGTTCCCAACGGCGGGGTCGCCGACCTGTATGTTGTTGTGGCCCAAACCGATCCTGAAAGGGGTCAAGCCGGTTTCAGCGCCTTTGTATTAGACGGAAATACTCCCGGAATGCGCATTGCCCGCCGGGTGGAAACCATGGGTCTCAACGGCTGTCAGGTTGCCGAAATCGTCTTTGAGGGCGTCGAGGTGTCCGCCGGACGGCTCGTGGGACCTGAAAACGGCGCCGCATCCATGATCCGGGAAATGCTGGCAATGAGGCGAATCGCCGGTGGCGCCATGGTAGCGGGCATTATGGACGCTGCCTTGGAAGAATCGGTCAAGTATGCCGGCCAGCGCGTCCAATTCGGACGGCCCATCGGCAGGTTTCCGGCTATACGGAAGATGATCGCCGACATGGCTGCAAACCTGAACCTGTTGCGCCTCGCAGTATACAGCACTGCGGACCTGGTGGACAAAGGCGAGCCCTTTGAGGCCGAAGCGGCCATGGTCCACATGTTTGCCGGACGTACCGGCCAGGCAGCGTGCATCGATGCCATTCAAATTCACGGTGGGTACGGCTACAGCCAGGAGCTTCCGGTAGAGAGGTTTTTCCGGGACGTTAAGGGCGCTCTGGTCTACGACAGTATCATGGAACAGCCTGAGCAGGTTGTGGCCGGCGGCCTTATGGGTTAAAGGAAAGCCATATCGGTGGAGGGACTAACATGGCTAACGTTATTACTTGCTACAAATGGGTTATTGACGAAAAAGATATCCGGATAAACCCCGACCGTACCGTCGACATGAGCAGGGCTCAGCGCAAGATCAGCGAGTACGACAAGAATGCCATAGAGGCGGGCATTAGGATCGCAAACCGCCTGGGTGCGAGGCCGGTAGGGCTTACCTTTGGCGGACCGGAAGCAAAGCAATCCCTTAAGGACGCCCTGTCCCGCGGCCTTGAGGCAGTATACTGGGTCGGGCACCCATTTGCTGCCGCGGCCGACGGTATGGTAACGGCCAGAGTGCTGGCGGCCGCCGTCCAGAAGATAGGGGACTACAACGTCATCGTCTGTGCTGAGGGGGCAGGCGATACTTATGCCCGCCAGGTAGGGCCGCGCCTTGGTGCCCTCCTTGATTTGCCGGTGATCACGGCAGTATGCGAAGTCGAAGTGGACGGGCAATACCTGGTCGCTACCCGCAAGCTGGAAGACTATGTTGAGAAAGTCAAGGTCAGCATGCCGGCGGTTATATGCGTCCTGCCCGAGATATGCGAGGCGCCCGTGCCGACCCTTAAGGCAGTCCTGGCCGCAGGTAAGAAACCCGCTCAAGAGTTAACACCCCAATTCCTCGGCCTTGAAGAGGCCGACCTAGCGCCCGGTATCAGCGTCACCGGCGTGCTGGGTTACGTCATGAACCGCAAGAACATTATCCTCAAAGACGGTGACGTGGCTGCAAGGGTCAAAGAACTGGTCGCTTACCTCAAGAAGGAGGGGGTTATCTGACATGGGAGGTACCTTTGTAGTCTATTCAGATAAGCCGCAGCTTGTGCTGGAGTTGATAGGATTCTGCACCGGAGCAGGTAGGAAGGCCGTTGCTCTGGCCTTTGACGCCGCCGTAGCTGAGGAGTGTGCCGCCAAGGGAGCCGACAAAGTATTGTTCTTTAACTCCGGCATCAACCTCCCGGAAGCTTACTGCCAACAGGTGGCAGAGGCGATCACGGGTGAAGGTGCAGAGGGTTTCATAGTTGGGAGTACGGTTCGGGGCCGAGAGATGGCGGCCAAAGTAGCCGCGTTGCTCAACTGGCCCCTGGCTAGCGACGTCTCAAGGGTAGTAGCCGGTGGAGGGGAGTTGGAGATCGAACGGCTTACGTACGGCGGTGCCGTGGTACAGCAAGAGAAAGTAAGACTCCCGGCAGTAGTAACCGTACCCCCAGGTAAGTTTGAGCCGTCCTCAAAGCCCAAAGCAGGAGCAGAAGTTGTGGCCCTCAGCGCGGAACCGGATGGACGTTATACCCTGCTGGAGCGGACGCGGATTGAAAGGCAGGGGGCCGATCTGGCGAACGCAGATAAAATCGTATGTGCGGGCATGGGGTTTGCCAAGAAGGAAGACCTAAAGCTTGCCTTCGATCTCGCTGCCGTGCTTGGGGCCGAGGTAGCCTGCACCAGGAGCGTGGCCGAAGAGCGGAAGTGGCTGCCGCCGGACGTGTACGTTGGGATCTCCGGCGCTACGGTCAAGCCGCGGTTGTATCTGACCCTAGGGGTGTCCGGCCAGGTGCAGCACATTGTTGGAGCGCGGGATTCCGGCCTCATTGTGGCCGTAGATGTCAACGAAAATGCGCCCATCTTTAGTGCTGCAGACTACGGGATTGTGGGCGACCTATATGAGGTCGTACCCACACTAATTGACGCCCTCAAGAACGCCTAAGGCCGATGCAACGCGCAACAGGATTAAAGCGTTATGAAGGAGAGATAGGCGTTGAGCAGCGCGGACAAATTCGATGCCATAGTTGTAGGCGCAGGTCCGGCAGGTAGTGCCTGCGCCTACATCCTGGCCCGTGAGGGCAAGGCGGTGCTGCTGGTAGAACGTGGAGACTCTGCCGGTGCCAAGAATGTGAGCGGTGGGCGGCTTTACGCCCACGCCCTTAAAGCCCTGGGGGACGAGTTTGACATCAGCGGCGGGGTGGAACGAAAGGTAGCACGGGAAGAAATCATGGTTATGGCCGGCAACCGTTCCATTACCGTGTCCTATCATGACCCGGAACTGGGCGGCGAAGGCCAAATCCCGAACTCGTATACGGTCTTACGCGCTACCCTTGACGGCTGGATGGCCTCCAGGGGCGAGGAGGCGGGAGCCATCTTGGCCTGCGGCATACGGGTGGACGATGTGCTTGTGCAAGACGGTAGGGTTGTTGGCGTCAGGGCCGGTGACGACGAGGTCTATGCAGATGTGGTTGTGGCTGCGGACGGCGTCAATTCACTGTTGGCCCAGAGAGCCGGGCTAATCGGTGATATTCCCGCCCGTAACGTAGCGGTGGGGGTCAAAGAAGTAATAGCCCTGCCGTCTAAGGTGATCGAGGAGCGCTTTGCACTCCGGGAAGACGAGGGCGCAGCCCTGCTAATGCTAGGTTGTACCGGAGGGGTAAAGGGCGGGGCTTTCTTGTATACCAACAAGGAAAGCGTTTCTCTGGGGTGCGTGGTCGCTCCGGAGGAAGTAGCGCACAAGGGCAAACCGGTTCACCGCCTGCTCCAGGAGCTGAAGCTCCACCCGGCCGTGTACCCCCTAATCGAAGGCGGCGAAACCGTGGAGTATTCAGCGCACCTTGTCAGCGAGGCCGGCATACGCGGTGTCCCCGGCAACCTCCACCGCCCCGGCATGCTCCTCGCCGGCGACAGCGCGGGCTTCGTCATCAACCTCGGCTACACCATTAGAGGAATGGACCTCGCCATCCTGAGCGGCGTTGCTGCGGCAAGGGCAATACTCGCAGAGGCAGACCCGGCCAGGGTAGGTCCAGCCTATGTTTCAGAGCTGGAAAAACTTAAAGTTCTACCGGCTATGCGAGCCACCCGGGGGTACGTAGACCTGATGGAGGTACCGCGCCTCTATGAAAACTATCCCTACCTCGCGGTCGAGCTGTTCAGGTGCCTTTTTACGGTAGATGGCGATGTGCCTGCGAGGATGCTGGACACAGCCAGAGGCGCCTTGCGTTCCGCCAACCTCAGTCTATGGCAGGTGGCCAAAGACGCCTGGAGGGGGTTGAAAATCTAATGGCAATACGGGTTATGGACACCCCTGAACTGCTCAGCCTCAACAAGTTTAACGTAGATGAGAAAGAGCCGCACATAAGGCTCGACAAATCGAAGTGCCGGTCATGCCAGGACAGGCCCTGCCTGGTTGTATGCCCTGCGGGACTCTATCGATTGGACCAGGAAGGGGAAATAAACTTTGACCACGCCGGGTGCCTGGAATGCGGTACCTGCCGGGTCATGTGTAATAACAAAGGGATACAGAGCTGGAATTACCCAAGGGCTACCTTTGGGGTACATTACCGCCTGGGCTAATCAAGGAGCGCCCGGGCAAACAGGAGGAGGTGAAGCGCCGTCGGCTACGTGCAGGCAAGGTCGCCAAAGCAATAGTGAACAGCGCGATACCAAAGACTTAAGGCACAAACCGACAGGGAGGGCAGATTATTGACATGGGGAATAACAGGAAGTTTTACGGATGGGCTCTCTTAGGAGTGCTGTGGGTTATCTACCTGCTAAACATGGGGTTTCCCCTCTACGGTGGGTCAGTTATCAATAGTTACATGCTACAAGAAATTCAGATGAGCAGAAGTACCTACGGTTTCGGCTTTACTTTGCTCAACTTTTTCGTGGGCGTTCCGGCCTTCATCGTTGCAGCCAGCGTCAGTGCCATTGGCGTCCGGTACACCTTCATGGTGGGTGCCGCACTTATCCTGCTAGGCGGTCTGTTAATGTCTTTCCTGGTCGCTCAGCCCTGGCACTACCTTGTGGCCTTCGGATGCATAATCGGAGCGGGGATAGGTTTCAGCACCATCGTACCTATTACCACCTGCATAACCCGCTGGTTCAAGCGTTATCGCGGCCGAGCCATGGGTATTGCCATGACCGCCGCCGGGTTCGGCGGGTTTATTGCGTCGCCCCTGGTCAACAGGTTCATAGCAGCTACCGGCGACAACTGGCGGACTGCATGGCTTTTCATCGCCGGAATAGCCGTGGTGGCCGGCATTATCGCTTATCTGCTTGTGCGTGAGCGCCCTGAAGATATGGGTCAGGTACCGGATGGAGTGGCAGAGGATACCTCGACCGCCAAGTCCGGCTTGCACACCACCTACCAGTGGACGCCAGAGGAAGCTTACAGGACGGCTTCCTACTGGCTCATAGTACTGGCTGCCTTTGCCACCTTTTACCCCTTCTTCTTTATGACCGCCCACTGGGTCCTCCATCTAAGGGGCCTGGGCCTCCCGCCGGCCACCGCCGCATGGGCCATGGGCCTGTTTACTCTGGCCAGCATAGGCGGCAGGCTCCTGGGGGGTGTACTGGTGGACTACTTGCCAGCCCGCTATGTCTTCATGCTGGGTACCTGTTCAACCCTCGTGGGTTCGTATATCGCCATCGGTGCGTCGCAGATACCCCTAGCAGTGGCAGCTGCCGTCCTCTTGGGTGTGGGGTTCGGCTGGACCTACGTAACTCAGTCTACCATGATAGCCAACTACTTCGGCCCCGCGGCCTTCCCCAAGCTTAACGGAACCCTGCTCACCATCAGCCACATCATTGCTGTTTGGTCCGGGGTAATAGCCGGCAAGCTCTTCGACGCCTACCAGAGTTACACCCCCGCCTTCAGCATTCACATGATCATTTGCATGCTTGCCATAGTCGCCATCTTCTTCGCGAAGCCGCCGGAGAAGAGCGATGCCTGAGGACATGTCGTAGCCCGGGCCGAGCAGCCTGCCGCTTCCGTCGAACCCCGCCTAACAACATGCCCGGGTAGGTATGTGGGTACGCTAGCATAAGTACGTCAGCACTGCCGCAGTCATAACCGGACGTAGGGCCCCTGGCCCCGCGTCCGGTTTAGACCGGGCAATTTAGTGAACGATTTCTCTTATTCATCCGGCCGGCCATCATACATTTGCTTTCTGACCGATATGCGCTGGCGGAACTAGGAGGTTTTGAGGAATGAGTCCCGTATCCAGGTATATCTTGTACAACCTGCTGGGCATCTTCTTGTTTTTCGTCCCAATCAGCCTGCGGGGGAGCAGCTCCATCCCCCTTGACCACCTGGTAACCGGTTTGATCCGTGTTCTGCCCGGAGCCGCACCTCTGGTGGCGCTGGTACTCATTGTAGCTGGCGCAATTCAGCCCTTTTACGACGGGAGCTGGAGACACGACTTTACCGGCAAAATATTTGCCGCTATCAAGCTATGCAGTATCCCCCTCGGCATAATGGCGTTCCTGCGGATCGGCCCGGAATGGCTGCTGCAACCGGACATGCTCCCTTTCCTCTTCGAAAAGATCTGCATACCCCTGGGGTTTATCGTCCCCATCGGTGGAGCGTTCTTGACCTTTATCATCAACTACGGCCTGCTGGAAACGGTGAGCACCGTCATGCGACCCGTTATGCGCTCCCTGTGGCGCCTGCCGGGCAGGGCCGCCATTAACGCAGTCGCTTCCTTCATCGGCAGCTTCTCCATCGGCATGTTCCTTACCAATCGTTTGCTCAAAGAGGGAAAGTATACGGTTAGGGAGGCAGCCATTATTATCACAGGGTTTTCTACCGTGTCCGTAACCTTCATGGTTATAGTGGCCAAGACACTGGGATTAATGCCGTTATGGAATACCTTTTTCTGGAGCGCTTTCGTTGTAACCTATGTAGTTACCGCCGTTACGGCCCGCATACCGCCGTTAAGCACCCTTCCGGACGTGTATATCGGACCGCCTTCGCCTGAAGAAGGTAAGACCGGCAGCTTGTGGCGGAATGCCATCAACAGCGGGCTAGAGCAGGCTTCCAGGGCGGGTAGCTTATGGTACCATATGGGCCTCAATTTTAGGGACGCAGTCTTCATGGCAATGCGCTTCTTACCGGTCGCCATGCCTGTAGGCCTGGCCGCTCTTGTCCTTGCTAAGATGACGCCGGTGTTCGATATCCTTGGGTATGTTTTCTATCCCTTCTGTGCCGTTCTCGGCCTACCGGAACCTCTCCTGGTGGCCAAAGCATGCGCCATCGCCATGGCCGAGATGTTCATTCCCAACTCTATAGTCGCCTCAGCAGGTGCCCCGCTTGTTGCCAGGTTTGTCGTTGGTGTGGTCTCGATCTCGACCATCCTGTTTTTCGCCGGGACTATTCCTATTGTAGTTGCAACCGATGTGAGGCTTTCCATGGGAAAAATCCTCGCGATCATGGTGGAGCGTATCATACTATCCCTAATCCTTGCCGGGTTGATCGGTAGGATTCTGTTCTAGCGCATTTCTACCGGTGATCTGCGTTCATGCATGGGTCAATACATGCCGGCAAACTTAGTCTATGTTTGGTTCTGGCGCCAACGGATCTGTTGCCGCACTCGTTGTAGACTATTAGGGCAATGAGACCAGAAAAGGACTAACCCATAATAGCCGGCGCATTTTTACTGCCAAACTGCGGATCAGCCTACGGCTCAGCCCCGGGCTCGGGCGGGGTTCCCGGCCTATTCGGCATCCTCTCTTCAGAAGTCGGCCTCGGACTTCCCGTCCTCGGCCCCGCCCTCCCTCCTCTGCTTCGCCAAGGCTGCTTTGCTCCTCGGACCAAATCCCTCGCTCGGAACAAATGCCGGCCCGTTATTTTCCTTCTTCTGTAGGTGCCGCTCGGCGGCATGGGTGTCTACGGAAATATCCCGCAGGGCCGCCAGAAGGGCGTCGATATCCTCCCGGGTGTTAAAATAGCCCAGGCCTATCCTTACCGCCCCCCGGTCTAAAGTTCCCAAGCTGCGATGGGCGCAAGGCGAGCAGTGTAGCCCAGAGCGGACCATGATGCCATAGACCTCGTCCAGCACATAAGCGACTTCACCGGCGCTCACCCCTGGTAGATTAAAGGACACCACCCCGATCTTCCGTCTTGCATCAAGGGGCCCGTATATTTCGATACCCGGTACGGTCTTTAAGCCTTCATGCAGATAACCCAGGAGTTCCAGCTCTTTTTGACGGATGTTTTCCACCCCGGTTTCCAGCAAGAATTCCACCGCTGCCTTCAGGCCCGCCAGACCTACTACATTCTGGGTACCCGCCTCATAACGATCAGGCAAAACCCGGGGCTGTTCTTCTAGCGCCGACTCGCTCCCTGTTCCTCCTTCGATGAGGGGTTCCGGCTCAAACCCTTCCCGGATATATAAACCGCCCGTCCCTTGAGGCCCCATCAACCCTTTATGACCGGTAAAGGCCAAAAGATCGATATTCATGGCCTCCACATCAATGGGATAGGCCCCTGCTGTCTGGGCGGCATCCACCAGAAAAGCAATACCCTTCTTCCGGGCCATTTTCCCTACTTCCTCCAACGGCATTAAGGCCCCAGTAACGTTGGAGGCGTGGAGCATGACTATCATTTTGGTCTCCGGCCGGATAGCTTCCTCCAAATCCCGTAAGTTAAAGGGTCCTCCTGAAGGGCAGGGAAGGGCGGTGAGCTTTAGGCCTTTCTCCCGTTCCAATCGTTTAAGGGGCCGCCAGACTGCATTATGCTCCAGGGAAGTCGTTATAACATGATCGCCCTCTTTAAGCAAGCCTTTGATAGCCAAATTTAAGGCTTCTGTAACGTTAAAGGTAAAAATGATGCGGCTTGCATCTTGAACGTTGAATAAGCGGCCCAGATTGCTGCGGGCTTCATACAGAACCCTATCCGCTTCTAATGCCAGCTTATAAGCCCCTCTACCCGCGCTAACTCCTATACGGCGCATATAATCATTCATGGCCTCATACACCCTGGAGGGCTTGGGAAAGGAGGTAGCCGCATTATCCAGATAGATGGCCATCGCTTTCACCTTTCTTAAGAAAGCCACGGGCCAAGTATTTTGACCCGTGGCGGAGAATATAATAATCCGGAGATTCCTCTGGTACTCTTCCCCTACGGCCGCAGGGTGGCCACAGCCCGCTGGGGCTTAAGAAGAAAATCTAAAGCCGCTATAATGTGGGGGAAGACGACATCGGCAGCCAAGATCGCGCTGATAGCCGCGCCTTCTTCCCCTAAAACCGCTAAGCCTAGAGCCGCCTTTTGCAGCATCAAGGCATCATTGCGGCCGTTGCCGATGGCCGCCGTCTGCCCGGCCCCCAGGTCCTCCACCAGCCGCGCCTTATCGGCCCCGCCCTCCCGGGGATTCACCTGCACCAGCTCTACCGGTAACTTGGCGCATTCCCTACCCGCGCTCCCAAAGGTGTCGGCGGTAAAGACGTAAAGGGCAGCCTTACGGCTTAAATCCTCCAGCCTCTCTTTCACCCCTGGGAGCAAAGTGCCATCCAGGGCCAGGGTGCCGTTAAAGTCCAGGACTATATGGTTAATGACGATCTCACGGCCGGGCAAATCAATCTTCAGCAGGGGGAGCTCCCTCCTCCCACCCGCAGCGGCACCGGCGGCGGAACGGACCGGCCGCCAACCTCTTTCGGCAGTGGGGGCACTCCATCCCTGCGCCCTCTTCGCCCTCGTCCATGGCCCATTCGCGGCCGCAAAACCGGCAACGTACCTTCTCGGGACTCAGGCGGAAGCAGCCCCCCTCCACTTTGATAGCTTTCCCGTTGATCAGGGCCTCGGCAATCTTGGCCCGGGCCGAATTAAGAATACGGAAAAAAGTGGGACGGGAAACTTCCATGCGGGCGGCACAGTCTTCCTGTTCCAGCCCCTCCAGGTCTTTCAGGCGGATGGCTTCCAGTTCTTCCACGGCCAGGGTCACCTCTTCCAGCTCGTGGAGAGGCACTCCCGCGGGTTTAAAGTAAGTGGTTTGGGGCAAGAACTCTACCCTGCGATACTTGGGCGGTCGAGGCATGTTCTATTTTCCTTCCTCAAGGTCTTCGGGCTTCAGGGTATAGGCCGGAACCATACTCGGAGTCCAGTTCATGAAAGGCCCAACCGGGTAAACCTGCCCGGCAGCCATCTGGAGGCTTTCCAGATTTTCTATCAAAGTTTCAAAGAAACTGAAGGGCAGGGCAAAGAGGAGCTCATCCTTCTGGGTGCCGCCAAAGGTGCGGTCGCCGGCGCAGGGAAAACCGATTACCGGCTTCTGTTCGCCCAGGGCATACCCAATGCAGGAGCAGAGGGCGGCTTCCGCCACCGTGTCGGCCTTGACGGCCTCACCGGTTTCAAACAGGGTGGCATGGATGAGCCGCATAATCTGGGCGGGATTGCCGTAAATGACCACTACCTCGGGGTCCACTTCTTTAAACCCAGCTAAGGGGCCTACGTAAATGCCTTCATAAAGCCTGCCCTTGTCCCCCAACTTATATGTGTTGGCCATGAACTTGCGACCCGCTTCCAGGTCGGCCACATAACGGCCTACGGCCGCCTGTCCGGTGGTAAACCGGGCCGGCGTTTTGATCAGTCCCGTACATGCAGCTCCGATGGCGCAGATCATCAGGTCCGGGGTTCCAGAAGCAAATTTGCCCTGATACCGCGCCTGGCAGACCAACTGGCATATGTTTACCTTCCAGTTGTAAGGGCGGCGCGGCAGTTCCTCTTTGCGGCGGTACATTTTCACCCCAACCGGTTGCGTATCCAACCGTAGGAGCTCCATCAACCGCTGCACGAAAAGGGCGGTCTCGGCCATCTCTTTACTCTCCTCTCCCTGCAGTTTTAGTAAGGGGCGATCCCCGTCTACCCCGAAAATAACTTCTCTCCAGGCCGGCATTGTTTTCGCTCGCTAAGTGGTCCTCGCGGGTCAACCTAAGGCTTAAAGCCTCGGGCTCGGCCGGGGTTCCCGGCCTATTCAGCATCCTTGCTTCAGAGGCCGGCCTCGGACTTCCCGTCCTCGGCCCCGCCCTCCCTCCTCGGCTTCGCCAAGGCTGCTGGGCCCCTCGGACCAAATCGCTCGCGAGGGAGAAATGCCGGCCCGTTGGTTTCATCCTTCTGCTGGTGCCGCGCAGACGGCATGTATGTCTACCCCCTAAATATATCCTATCGGCTCCGGGCCCGTCTAGTACCATGCACCCTGAGTTATCCCCTGTTTTTGCAGAGCAGGCCTGCTTGGGCTTGGAAGCGAGCGAACAAGCCTTCGCGGCTAGCCAAACTTAGGCTTGGCGAAAGGCGGAGGCAGGCCCGAGGCCACGGATGGCCGAGGCCGGCAACTGAGACAGGAGGCTTAAATCCTGCCGGGAAGCCTGCCGGAGCCTTGAGCCAAGCAAAAGTCCTGCCCGCGAGGGAGGCCTTTGCGAGCGGAAGCCAAGCA